>JADMIO011000757.1_pt1 | contig 42193 bp, 36 predicted proteins | sample 8958161 | NCBI WGS metagenome assembly JADMIO01 (sample SAMN16585339, study PRJNA669376) | soil metagenome | isolation source: Crop rotation soil | place: USA: Cullars Rotation, Alabama | collected 2011 | reverse complement strand
GTAATTTGAACACTACTCCACCCACGCGCATGTGGCCTCCTCCCGAATTCGATTGCACCGTATTTAGACTTGGGCACCGCAGTGGAAATATAGCATGGGCGCTGTGGAATGGAGACCGCACGTATTGCGCACCGCAACTTTGGTCAGCCAACTTCATTGCCCTTCTGCTAGCGCACACGAATGCAAGTTCTGCATGATGCAACACGAACGCTGAACACCCATCAGCGTATGAGTCGGCCCGTTCACACGATTGCTTACCCTACAGGCGTTAAGTAGTATTGAATGCGACCGAAGGCATCTGTTTCAAATAGCGCATGGTTGCGCGCGGCTGAACCTAATTTAGCGGGCAGGCATTTGGACGTGAACTGCGGGAGTAGAGCTCATGGGAACTATGTGTCGGTTAGTCGTGTTGAGTTTGCTGGCGGTCATGCCGTCAGCGACCGTCTATGCGCAGGCTTATCCCAACAAGGTCGTCAAGATCGTCGTGCCGTTTCCACCGGGCGGCGGCGGCGACACCGTGATGCGCTTGTTTGCGGACAAGCTGACCACTTCACTCGGCCAGTCGGTGATCGTCGAGAATCGCGCGGGTGCCGCAGGACGCGTAGGCACCGAATACGTAGCTCACTCGCCGCCTGATGGTTACACGTTGCTGCAGGGCAGCCCGGCAACGCTCATTATTCCGCCGGCGTTATTCCCTAAACTGCCTTACCGGTCGCCGGACGACTTTTCTCCCGTCACGCTTCTGGCATACGACTCCCAGGTACTGGTGATTAATCCGGCCGTGCAAGCACGATCGATCCCAGAGCTTATTGCGCTCGCCAAGTCGCAGCCCAACAAGCTCAACTTCGCTTCTTCGGGTCCCGGAGATCTCAACCACTTGTCCGCGGAGCTTTTGCAGATGCAGGCAGGCGTAAAGATGCTGCATGTTCCTTACAAGGGAGCCGCTCCCGCACTGCTGTCGGTGGTGTCGGGTGAAACGAGCCTGATGTTCGCCAACGTCATTCCCGCGCTCCCCCAGATCAAGGCCAACAAGCTTATCCCCTTGGGCGTTGCGAGTCTCAAGCGTTCTCCCATCCTGCCGGACGTCCCGACGATTGCTGAATCGGGTTTACCCGGATTCGAGGCCGTCACCTTTTATGCGATCCTCGCGGCGGCCGGGACACCGCGCGACGTTACGCAGCGCCTCAACCAGGAATTCGCCAAGGCGGCGCAGTTGCCGGATCTGAAAAGTCGGCTTGCGTCCTATGGTCTCGACGTGGTCGCAAGCTCGCCCGAAGAGCTCGGAACGGTCATCAGCACGGAGATCAGCAAGTGGTCGAAAGTGATCAAAGAGGCGGACATCAAAGTCGCTGAATGACGGATCATTCGCTCATCGTTCACGATTAGGCATCGAACGGCGGGTGAAGCACTTCAGCGGGCTGCTCGCTCCACTCGAAATGTCGGGGAATGCGAACAGCCATGGCGAAGGCGTAGGGCGCGGCTTCGCATAACATCGCCAATTGAATGTCGTTCAGCGTAATCCCGGCGCGTCGGGTGAGGACTTCGACTTGCGCTTTGATCGACGGATCGACCGGAGCGCCAGAGAGGTGCGGCGGTGGCGTGACCGCGACGCGCGCGACGCCCGGGCTCAGATGCGGCCGTCGTTCGCGCCAGGGAGTCGCACGCTCGTAGGCGTGCGCGACGCGCAATACCTGCTGTTCGGCGAAGGGCGCGCCTGCGATCTGCATCGACAAAGGCAGTCCCTCTCGCGTGAAACCGTTGCATAACACGATCGCCGGCCCTGCCGTCAGGCTGAATGGCGTGTGGATATTCATTTTCACCCATTCGTTGATCGGCGAGAATTGATCGAAGCGCGGTGCGGGTCCGGAGCTCGCCGTGACGAGTACGTCGTATTTCTCGTACAGCGGACGCATTTCTGCCAGCATGCGCCTGCGCTCTCGCTGTGCGTTCACGTAGTCCGGCGCCTGGAACAAACATCCCGCCAGTGTTCGCGCCAGAAAATACAATCCAAACTTATGGGGCTGACTCATCAAGTCTTTGTGGTGGACGCTGAATATCTCTGTTTCGGCGATGAGCATTTTCACGTCCATGTAATCTCGTAACGGCCGCATTCGCACGTCTTCCAACTCTGCGCCGAGGTGCTCGAGAACATCGAGCGCATCGTCCATCGCGGCGACCAGTTGCTCGTTCACGGGCTGATCCTGTTCCCAGAAATGCCGCACCACTCCGACGCGCATTCCGCGAATGTCCTGATCCAGCGTTGCGTGATAATCCGGCGCCGCATACTCGATGCTTCCGCCGTCTCGCGGATCGTAACCGACGAGTGCATCGAGCATGATCGCGCTGTCTTCGACCGTCCAGGTCAGCGGGCCGCAGTGATCGAAAGTGAATGAGTTGGGCGTGACGCCATAACGGCTCACGAGTCCATAGGTCGGTTTCAACCCGACCGTTCCGCATATGGCCGCGGGCACACGCACGGAGCCGCCGGTGTCCGAACCCAGGGCTGCAGGAAGGAACGCAGCCGCGACCGCTGCAGCGGAACCGCTCGACGATCCACCGGTGTAGTGCTCCGGATTCCACGGATTCCGCGCCGGAGGCCATGGCGCGTCGAAGGTCGGTGCGCCGTGGGCAAACTCCGCAGTCGCGAGCTTTCCGAGCAAAACGGCGCCTGCATCGAAAAGCTTGTCCGTCGCCGCTGCATTTTGTTCGGGCACATGATCGACGTGCAGCTTCGAATGCCCCGTCGTGAGAATGCCCGCCGTGTCGTACAGGTCTTTTAAGCCGAACGGGATGCCATGCAGCGGCCCGCGATAGCGTCCGGTCATGATCTCCATTTCCGCTTGCCTGGCCTGTGCGAGCGCAACGTCGGCGGCCAAGGTAATAAACGCATTGATTTGATCATCGAGCGCTTCGATGCGGTTCAAATACGCCTGCGTAAGCTCAACGGGTGAGAGCTCGCGCGCCTGTATGAGCTTCGCCGCCTCGGCGATAGTCAAGAGATGTAATTCGGGCATCGTTGTCGGGCCTTGGGCATTATCGATCAGCGGCGGCATGGAGGCGCAGGAGCCGGGTTAATTGGTCGAGGCTTTGCCAACGCTCGCAATCGTCCACCAATTGCTCGACTTTGGCGGCACCTTCGGCAGTGAGAAGGAGACCGGCAAGCTCGCGAAATTTCTGTCGCAGCTCCGACTCTTCGTAAGGACGCTGAAAGTCGCCTCTCGCGCTCTCACAATAGCGCGTGCTGTTTCTGCCGTCCGTGAGCGTGACCGTTACCCGCGCGGGTTTTAGCTTGGGGAACATCGCGGTCAGCGCAGGATCTTCCACGACGTTCACGCGCTTTCGCAGCGACGCAATAACCGGATCGTGCACCATGGTTTCGGTAAAAGCGCCGTAGCCTGCACTGCCGGTCACGATCAGGGCGGCTGCCGCGTGCGGTAGCGAATATTTCGCGGCAAAATAATTTGGCGGATCGGGATTGCGCATGGTGGAAGCAAAAGCGAAGGTCGCAACGTCGATTCGATCGATCTCGTCCGGTCGGGCATGCAGGTCCGCGAGCGCCGCTTCGAGAGCGTCGAGCGAGGCATAAATGGGATTGCAGCATGCGCGCAGCCGGAACGCGTTACGGGTAATCTCCCAGCGCGTACCGAGCTCATTCAGCAGCATTTCCGGCTGAAAGCCGTCTCCGACCAAATGGCTCAATGACTCTTCGATAGCATCGCTGCGCGCCACGAACCCTGCAAGAACGAGCTCCGTGGCAAGCACGCCGGCGGCGCCGCTCATGCCGCCGGCCACGTTGAGCACGGTCGCTCCGGCAATGGCATTGGTGTAACTTGGGGTCAGCATCAGCGTCGCGCCGATACGCATTGCCAGGCTGGTGTCGAGCGCATCGAATCTTCGCGACCGCGCACCTCCGGCAACACCGCCCAGCAAAGGGCCCTGGCCGTTCTGATGCGCGAGCTTGCGCGGCGTGAATGCGAGGCTCATCCTCGCGGCGACTTCGTAGCCGAGAATTAGCGCAGTGAGGATATCGCGTCCGTTGCCTCGGGTCTGCTCGGCCAAGGCCAATACGCCGGGCAGCACCTGCACGGCCGCCTGACACGCGACGAAGCGATGTCCCTCGCACAGCTCGATCGATCGGCCCGCAATGCCGTTGATCAACGCCGCGGTGCGTGGATCGCTGACGGGATAACCGCGCGCGAGTATGGTCGCGCCGGTCCCGCCCGTGGCGAGCAGGCCCGTGCGCAGTCGGCTTACTTCAGGCTGCTCGGAGCCAGCGAGTATGACGCCGAGGGTATCGAGCATGACCAGCCTGCCATGTTGCCGGACGCGCTCAGGAATGTGCTCCCATTGCGTCTCCGCAACGAACGCCGCCAGCTTGTCGATGTGCCCCAAGGCCGCTCCTTTGCGAAACGCGATCGCCGTCAGTTTTCTTCGGTCACAAGCGATACATCACCACAGGCAGAGTGCTGGCCTGCTCGACCTGGTTCAACGGCGCTGACAGGGAAGATGCCTCATCGCTGCCAGCGCTCGAACCACACCGGTCACGACGTCACCATCGTCCTTACATAGTGATCCAGGATTTCGCTTGCGGTGGTTACCCACACATCATCGTGCGAGACGATGTAGTCCAGCACACGATCCAGTGCGTCGATGCGATGAGGAACACCGATGATAAAGGGATGAAGCGCAATGCACATCACGCGACCCGATTGCGCGCCCTCTCGATACAGCACGTCGAACTGACGTCGCATGATCAGCTCGAAGGCATCCGTCGATATCTTGTCGGACTTGATCAGGATATCGTTGGATTCCCATGAATAAGGAATCGAAACCAGTCGCCGGCCGTTGATATCCATGACATACGGCTGATCGTCGTTCACCCAGTCGCAGATATATTCACAACCTTCGTCGACCAGATAATCGAGGGTATTCCACGTTTCCGCGAGTCCCGATCCGAGCCACCCTCGGGGACGCTTGCCTGTCGCCTCTCCGATGGTCGCGAATACTTCCTTTATCGCTGCACGCTCCTGATCCGGAGGCATTTCATTGAGTCTCACGGCATTGGTGATGCCATGACCCATGAGCTCCCATTTGAGCTCCTGCGTTGCAGCGATGATCTCGGGGTGGTGCTGGCACACGGCGCTGTTGAGGGGAACCGTGCCGCGAACGCCATGCTTTTGCAACACATCCATGACGCGCCACACCGCGACCCGGTTTCCATAGTCACGATGAGCCCACGAATACACAAAGGGAATCTTCGCGTTTTCGCGCGCTATGCGCTCGTTGTTGTCTCCCGGCATTGGTTGCCGCAGGTCGAAGAATTCGATATTGGGCGCGACCCAGAATGCGAGCCTGGCATTATTGGGCCAGGTAATCTTCGGCCGCTTGGGCATCGGTACATAAGCAAAAGGTCCGTACGGTCTGGGTTCCATGGCTGGCTCACCATCTATCGATTGTTGACGACCGGTTAGTCTCGTTCATGCGTGCGCTAACGCTTGCGAGAATGTCTTGTGCACCTGCGGTTGCAGGAACCAAATCATCTCGCCTGTCAGCTTCCGGCTCGCTGCGCTGTGTCACGTTTGTCGCCGGATTTGATCTGATCGACCACTTGCGTCAGAAACCGCAACGTCACGTCTTTGACCTCATCCCGCGTGAGATCGCTCACCGGATGCGGCAACATGACAAACGGATGTCCTTCCATCGCCTTGGCGCGAAACTGAAAGATCGCGGTGTTTTTGAACGCTTCGGTGATGATGACCGTGGCCGGGATGCCGCGGCTTTCGAACTCTACCGTATTGTGCACACTGCACAATGCGCAGGAACCTCACCCACCCAGGGCAGTGATGGCAACGTCCACTTCCCTGGCCATTTCGTCGAGCATTTCCTGCGGAGCGGCCATGGTGTAGCTCGCGGTGCGCCGGGTCACCACGCGCGATACGCCGTAACGATCGCGCAAAGCATGCTCCAGGGTTTGCAGAATGACATCTGCGGGCTCCTTGCCGTTGTCGAGCAAGCCCACGACCTTGCCCGCCAGGTCGGCCGGGCGCTGTGCCATTGGAATGGGTGTTTTGCCGCCCCTCGCGGTCGGATCGATGAACCCAAGATCATCTGCCATATATCGTTCCCTCACCGTTTGACTAAATCATGCTTGCACGTCGAGCGTTGCTGCTCAGACATCGTAAGCACCATGCACGGCATTGCTCCCACCACCCCACCCATGACAAATGCCCGTAAACGGTCCGATGCTGCCCGCCACGATGACATGGATGTCGCGCGAATCCTTGATCGCGGGCAGAAAACGATCGTCGTCATTGGGATCGACGCCAATCTTCACCGCGCGATCGTCGCGCCAGTTTCCGCCTCGCTTGAGCTCGCGCACGGTGCGTCCTGCCGTTTCACGAAAACGTCGCTCGACATCCGCGCGTCCCATGCCGGCGCGGGCGAAGATCGCCGCGTGCTGCGGACCCATGGCGACCAGCGTGGTACATCGCGGGATCAGCATGCTCCACGTGCCCAGATCGGCCATGGAATCGACAAGGCCGGCAAGCAGACGCTCCGGCTCGCGACTCGCATCGTCGTGGCAGAATTTCGGTGGATCGACCATCGCGCACGTGATCACGTTTTCATCGGCTCCATAGCCGCGTGACTGCGCATAGCTTTCCCAAGGACTGTCGTCCATGTTTTCGGTAAGACACGCGGTGTAGCGAAGCGGGGAGGAGAACACGGACGAGGAACCCACGCCTGGTATGCCTCCGCCGAGATTCAGCAGCATCAAGCGAATCGCGCGGCCGATGGTGGCATTCGCCCGAAATCCGGGTCCGAAACAACCGCGTCCGCCGTGCAAGCCGATTTGGCGTGCGTAAGGCCCGTTCACGATCATGAGCGGCGCGGCGGCGCCCTGGGTGGCCTGAACACCATTCAAGTTGAACTCTTCGGTCAGCATGACCTTGATGCCGCCGAGCACGACCGGCAGGTATTCGGGTTTGCATCCGGCCATCACCGCGTGAATAGCGACGGTTCGAACCGTAGCCACTTCCATGGCCAGCGGGATGAGCCCGACGACTTCGTCCGGCTCGTGACGCGTTCCTTGAAGCATTCGCGCGACCCGCTCCTCGGTGGGAGTCACGACCGGCAGGCCATCCGACCATTCCTTGTCCAGGAAAAACTCGAATTCGTCTACGGTTCTTTTCATCTCCTCCATTCCGTCACTCAATGGCCAGCTGAAGGTCCTGCGCGCATAGGCCGCGCTGGCAATACATCTATTTTTATAGCGCGCGAAATCGTGGTTTGCGAATATCCGCTCCGTCTCGCGACGAGTTCAGAATACCGATTACACCATGACGATGCAACGTGCATGACTTGGTTCCGCGCGCGGAGCACCGTTGCTATCGGAAGCCGTTCTTTCCGCGCCTGCACAAGTGTTCACGCGACTTTACGGATGGTTTTGCGCCAGCGCATTCTGAATCCAGTCTGCCCAGGACAGGGTGCGCAGATCGCTTCCGTGGCGGCCCAGGATCTGGATGCCGATCGGAAGCCCGTGGGCGCCAGTGCACATCGGCACCGTTATGCAGGGACCGTGCAGCAAAGTCCAGACTCGGTTATAGACCGAGCTCCCTGTGTGCACGAGCCCTTCCGGCGCCTCACCTGGCGCCGCCTGCGTAACGATGACGTCCACACCGTCCAAGATTTCGCTGAATTGTGCGCGGTACCGGATCGCGTTCGTCATCGCGGCCTCGTAACGTTCGCGCGAGCATCGCCATCCGTTTTCGATGCATTGCCGCATGGGCGCAGAAAGCTCTTCGCGGTGATTCTGATATTCAAACTCCAACGCACGGGCCGCTTCGAATTCCATGATGGTCGCGTGATCTCCGGCAATGACGTCCAACGCTTCAGGGAGAGAACATTCGCTGACCCGAGCGCCTTTTTCAACCAGCGCCACGACCGCGTGCTCGAGCCGTTTCCGTGTGAATACTTCGTCGTCGTTTGTACATGGAGCAACATACAGCCCGATACGCGGCGCGGCCAACGACCTTTGCGCGAACATGGGCATGGCGGTATCGCAAACTGCATGCATGAACAAGGCAACGTCGGCGACGGTGCGCGCCATGACGCCGATATGGTCCAGGGATTCCGACACGAATTTCAGGCCCGAACGATTGACGAGATTGAAGCTGGGCTTAAACCCGACAATGCCACAGTAGGAAGCAGGCCGGATGATCGAACCTCCGGTTTGGGTGGCGACGGCGAGAGGCACCATGAAATCGGCAACCGCCGCGGCGGAGCCGCTGGAGGAACCGCCCGGACTATGCTCCAGGTCGTGCGGGTTGCGCGTCGAACACGGATGGCGATACGCAAATTCCGCGGTCGCGGTTTTGCCCATCACGATGCCACCCGCCTTCTTGACCAGCGCGACACACGACGCATCCCATCGCGGACGATGACCTCGATAGATCGGTGAACCGTATTCAGTAGACAGATCGGCCGAGTCGATCACGTCCTTGATTCCGACCGCAATGCCTTGAAGCAGACCGCGGCGCGATTCCTTGTCGCGTGTCCGCGCCTGCTGTATGGCGAATGCCGGGTCGATGGAAGCCCAGGCGTTGACATCTTTTTCGCGCGCGCAAATGCGATCGAGACACGCCGACACATACTCCTCGGACGTCGACTCGCCCGTGCTGATCGCGTGCGCGGCTTGAAGCGCGGTATGCCGGTAGAGTTCCATACGTATTACCAAGGTCTGTCACGCGGCGCCGATTTGACCCCGCAGCCAGCGAAGCGCGCAGCCATGCGCCGTTCGCGTGTGCGCTGTCTTACGCGTGCTGCCGTCGTCTGGCCCGCGAGCAGAGCCGGCAACGATGGGCTTGACCAAGCATCACGACGATGCGGTTATTTTTTTGTCGCTGCCTTGTACGCCTCTTTAGCCTCCCATTGCTCGTGAACATAGAGGTTGTACGCACGGTACTCGCAGTTGCTTAACTCGGCGGAGGTTCGGCGTGGGCACGCGAACTTGGCATTGCGATAACGATCCGCAGCGGCACGCATGGCGGCGCTGTACTGCGCATCGGCAGGACTTTGCTTTACACGCGCCGGCTTCGCACGCTTTGCCGGTGCTGGCGTCGGCGCGCGCTCGTCCGCGGCCCAAGCGGAGCCTGCGAAGCTGAATGCGGCGATCAAAAGACATGCGAGTCTTGCTTTCATCGCTTCTCCTCTGAGGGATGGGATTTCCGCTCGGCCAGGCCTGTGAGCGGCAGTCAATCTGTCTTGATGCCCGATTTCTGCACAATCGGTGTCCACAACTCCATGGCAGAGCGAATGGCTTTGGTAAGGTCTTGCGGCGTGCCATCACCGCGCGGCACCAGTCCGAATTCCGCAAGTGTCTTCTTTGCTTCCGGACGAGCAATGATGCTCGCGAACACCTGGTTGAGGCGATTGATGATCGCTTCCGGCGTTCCCTTGGGCGCGACCAGGGTCGACAAGCCCACCATCGAAAGGTCGACGCCCGCTTCCATCAGCGTCGGCAGCGTCGGGAACAAGTCCCAGCGCCGCGCTCCGGTGGTGGCCATGCCGATCATTTTTCCGGAATCGATGTGCTGCTTGACGATGCCGGTCAGCACCGAGACCTGCAGCAGTCCGTTCAATTGCGCCGTCAGGCCGTCCATCTGACCACCGAAGGGAACCAGTACGAAGTCGGTCTGCGTGATCTGTTTAAAGCGCAGCATGCCGAGGTATGCATCCGAGTTCACCGAGCCCGCCCCGATGCTCAACTTGCCGGGATTTGTTTTTGCATATTCGACGAATCCCTTGACGTCGCGAAAAGGCATCGACGGATGAACGACCATGACCCACTGCGACTCGGTGACAGGGATGATGGGCGCGTAATCTTTTTCGGGCTCTATTTTCAGCTTCGGGTCGATCGCGCCCTGCAAAACCAGCATCGCATTGGATGCTTGCGCGATCACGTAGCCATTGGGCGGCGACCGGAGCGCTTCGTCGAGGCCGATACGCCCGCCCGCGCCCGGCTTCACTTCGACGATCATCGGCTGTCCGAGCAGCGTGCTCGCTTCCTGCGCCAGAAACAGCATGGTCGTGTGCTGACCCGAGCCCGCCGGAAACGAATAGATGAGGCGAATGGTTCGACTCGGATACGTTTGCGCAAACGCGGGCATCGCGGGCGCCACGGCGAGCGCCGACATTGCAGACAAAAATCGCCGACGATCTCGTCTGGTTGATCGCATTGGTCCTCCCTCAAGGATGTTGTTGCAAACGTTGCTGTCGAGGCATTCGCCGCGAACGCTATGCCCTCGCACTGGCCATGGACGCAGCGAGGGAGGCTTCCTGACGATCCTGATATTTGTCGAGATGGTAGAGCTTCAGTGCATTGGTTACCTTCACCTTGCGCTGCTCGTCGGGCGTAAACGACGCGAGCGACGTACTGAGGTAATCCTGCGACGTCGGCCACGTGCAGGTCGGATGCGGGAAGTCCGACAGCCACATGATGTTGTCGACGCCGATCCGTTCCTTCATGTCGGTGCCGATTTTTTCGAACCAGAAATTCACGTAGCACTGGCGATGAAAATAATCGCTGGGCTTTTGCGGCATGCCCGCTTTCCAGAGCTTCTGCTGCTGCCACTGATGGTCGGCGACGTCGAGAATGTACGGGACCCAGCCTACGCCGCTTTCGGCCGACACGATTTTCAGATTCGGAAACCGCTCCATGAATCCCGCAAACAAAAGCGTGGTCATCACCTGCGTGTTCGCCGACACTGCCTGGGTCGTGTCCTCCGCGTGCTTCACCCACGGATGAAGGCCCTGGTAGCCCGCCGCGTATCGAATGCCCATGCTGGCGCCGGAGCCTATGTGGAAGTTGATCGACAACCCGGTCTCCTGCGCCATGGCCCACAGCGGATCCCAGTACGGATCGGCGATGTGCGGATAGCCGAACTGCTGAGGAAACGCAAAGCTGATGCCCGAGATGCCGCGTTGCGCCATGCGCTTCGCTTCCGTCACCGCCTCCTGCACGTCCCATAGCGGAAGCACGGCAAGGGTGATAAAGCGTCCCGGATAAGGGTCTGCGTAAACGTCCATCTGATAATCGTTGTACGCGCGAATACATTCGAGTCGGAAGTCGGCGTCGGGAAACGCCGGATCGCTCAGCGTTCCGCCGCGCGTGAAGTTTCCGAAAAAGGTGTGCACATCGACGCCATCCCGTTCCATGGCCTTGAGCCGCTCCGAGGGCACGTACGAAATCCTGGGAACATCGTCCCACACCTTCGGCGACTCGGTTCTTTCGACCGTTGCGCCGAGCACCTGCTGACCGACTGCCGAGCGCTGCACCTGCTCCCACACGACCCATTGAATGCCCTTGGGCGTTTCCTCCATGTGCGGGATCTTGTCGCCCCATTTCGCCTTGGACATTCTCGACGTCCAGGTATCGGGCAGCTCGACCAGGTGATCATCCGTGGATATGAGGTTGTATTGCATCGAGGCTCCCCCTTGAATGAATAATTATCGCTGCCCCGGGTAGGTTACGCTCGGATGACGGGTTCGACAATTAGCCGTGCTCACTCGGCGCGCAACGCTCGCGATCGCCTTGCCACGAGCACCTTTGCGGCTACGCAATACCTTCCAGCTCGCGAATGCTCAATTCCTCGAACGCCGCGTTCATTTCGTCCATTTCGTCTTGCCATGGAAACATGTATGGCTCACGAATTGGGCCTGCGCCTGCGGGCAGGTCGAAAACTCTCATTGCCATCTTTACCCATCTTGCGGTCGAGGGCGCCCAGCGATTCACCACTTCGTTAAAGCGCAGCAGTTGCGCGAACGCTTCGCCGAATGCGGCGATGTTCCCGTTCTCAAAAGAAGTCAGCACACGCATGCACATGTTGGGCACGACGTTCGGCTCCGCCGCGAGGCAACCGTTCGCGCCGAGCAGCAAGCCGTTCGCAAGGTCCTTCACCTGCGTGTAGACCTGGACTCGCGGACCAAGGGTGTCGATGAGATCGACGAGGTACGATAGCGGAGTTCGCATGGCGTTGATCGCAACCACGTGCGGATAATCGCTGCACAGCGCGCGCAGTAACGCGATGGAAGGCAAGAATCCCGAATTAGCATGCGCGGAAAGTGCGATGGGATAGTCGATGGTCGAAAGGAGCTCGCGATAGAAACGCTCCTGCTCGGATGCGCGCGGTCTCATGCCATGTCCCGCATCCGGAAAAAACACCTGGATGACTTCGACCCCGGCATCCATCGCCAGCCGGCAGCGCGCCAGGGTGTCTGCCCCGGTTCGCGCTTCGGGAATGGTGCCGCAGGTCGGGACCTTGCCGCGACATTCCTCGACACCGATTTCGAACACGCGCTGCAACTCATCGGTCGAGAGCGCGTGTCCTTCCCCCGCGCCTCCAGCGCCGAGATACACACCCACGCCTGCACCGACCATCCGCCGCAGATGCGCGCGAAGCGCGGGCTCGTCGAGGCGATTGCCGGGCGTGAACGGCGTGACCATCATTCCGAATATCGTGCGACTGGTCATTTGATGTGTGTCCTGTTCAGGACTGTCAGCTCACCGAGCGTGCTCAGGCAAGCTTGAAATTCAGCGTCACCCTGTCCTGGAAGCCGGTCGAAATATCCGGCTGCACCGCCTGTCCCACCGCGAGCGCACCGAATGCAACGCCGTTGACGTTGCCCATCACGCGCGCACCTTCTTCGAGCCGCACCAGAGCGACGTTGTAAGGCACTTTTCGAAATCGCTGGTCGAGCGGACGCATATACCATACGAATGTTTCCACGACGCCTCGACCGCTGACACGTTCCCAGGTCCATGCTTCGCTCAAGCATTCGGAGCACACCCAGCTCGTCGGCGGACGAAAATAACCGCAGTCGCTGCATTTTTGCAGATGCACCTCACCGCGCGACAGGAATGCGCGGTATTCGGCGTCCTGGGTTTCACCGATTTTTGACGCGGAGCTTTCAGTCATCGCCTTGACCCTGTTCCTTAATGCCTGACATAAATACTGGACAGGAAATCGAGGCGCTGCCTGCCCGTGGCGCAATACTGAGCAACGCGTGCGCCCGCGACCTGGCGCGGACCCGCCTCGCCTCGCAGTTGTCTCACGAGCTCGGCGTGGTGCAGCCAGCCGACGAGATAACCCTCACCCAATTGGCCGCCGTGAGGATTGACCGGCATGGCTCCTCCCAATTCGATGGTGCCGCCTTCGACGAACTCCCCGCTCTCGCCTTCGCCACAGAAACCATAGTTCTCGAGCGTGTGCAGGATCGCGGCAGTGCAGGCATCGGATATGCACAGAAAGTCCATGTCGGCCGGCTTCATGCCTGCCACCTCATAGACCTGGCGCGCTGCATCGCGCATGCCAAAGCAAAGCAGATGCTCGTCGTTTTCGTAAACGCGCGTCGCCTGCTGACGCCCGATGGCATGAAGGTACACCGGAGGCTTCGCCAAATCCTTGGCGACATCGCTGCGCGCCAGGATCAGCGCGACCGCGCCCGCGGTGATGCGGCAGATATCGTATCCGCGAAAAGGCCACGCCACGTATTCGTCGGCGAGAAATCGTTCCATGGTCAGTGGCTCAGGCCATGCCGCAATCGGGTTCAAGGCAGCGTGTTTGTGCGCGGCGATCGCGACGTGACCCAATGCCTCCTCGGTCGTCCCATATTTCGCCATGTGTCGCGCCCATCCCATCGCGAACACCGCGTTTGCATTCACGAGACCGCAGTCGAGGTCGTACACCGCGATACCCGAAAAATCTCCGTAAGCGCCGGCGACATTGCGGCCGTACACGCATGCGACCATGTCGCACGTGCCCGATGCAATGAGCATCGCCGCGTATTGCGTGGTGAAGCCGCCGGTGCTGTAGTCCAGGTCTCCGGTGACGCGGGGATTCATCCCGACGTACCGGCTGAATGTTGCCGGATCGATACCCGACAATTGTCGTGACGTGAGCACGCCGTCGATGCGGCGCTTGTCATCGATACCGGCATCCTGCATCGCCGCCTTGAAGGCATCCACACTGAGCTGATAAGCAGAGCGTCCGGGATGCGGTGCCTGCATGGTCGTGCCCACGCCGACGATGGCGACCGGATGGTCAGACCAGATTTGTCGGGTCATTCAGATCCCCTCACATAAACCGCACACGAAGCGCGCCGGACACGGCTTGCGCAAATGTTTTTCGTCGGCAGCTCTTTAGGATGGTATAGCATTATGTAAGGCCGTTCACACCCAAGGAGTCCATATGAACCCCCCTATTCCACCTAGCGACAACAGTTCCGGTGCCGACAAGGCTGCCGATCAAAACGGGTCGAACCCAGTCACGGCGAAAATTGAAAATGCAGCGCACGCGGCGCATCGAACGACCGACATGATCGCGGACAAGGCGACCGCGCAGGTAGACCGCCTGAGCGGAGGCGCACATCGCGCCGTCAATCGCGCGGCGGATGCCGCCGCGGCCGCCGCGCAGTGGGCCAGCGGCATGCAGGGACAAGCGAGACAGTGGCAGGATCAGTTTTCTCAACGCGTGAGCACGTCGGTGCGTGGCCGCCCTATTGCCGCGCTCGCCGCTGCAGCCGTCATAGGATATTTTCTCGGCCGTTGCGGCGCGTGTCACCATCACACAGCTAGTGGTCGCAGGCGCAGCTGTTAGTCATTTTCGTGTGCACCGACCGATAGCGCAGCTCGTCGCATGCGCACAGCGCGTTTGGCAAGCGCAAGCCTTGTGTCGATGCCGTGCATGACCCGCGATGGAGGCACGCCCATGGTCACGTCACGATCGGCTCGCTAGCGCAATCTCACCGACCGTGAGCAGGCCAAAGATCGGGAAGCTGCCTCTCGAGCTCACTGACTTGCCTGACCCCTTGAGATGACCAAATCGATGGCCGTGTTGCCCAAGACCCTCGGCACCTTCCAGCTATGGGGCATCGCCGTTGGGCTCGTGATCTCCGGCGAATACTTCGGCTGGAGCTACGGCTGGGCGTCCGCGGGCACCCTGGGCTTTCTGGTGACGTCGGTGTTCATCGCCCTCATGTACACGTCGTTCATTTTCAGCTTTACCGAGCTTACGACTTCGATTCCCCACGCAGGCGGGCCGTTCGAGTATAGCCGGCGCGCGTTCGGGCCTACCGGTGGCTACCTGGCGGGCTTTGCCACCCTGATCGAATTCGTCTTCGCGCCACCTGCCATTGCGCTTGCAATTGGCGCGTATGTAAACGTGCAATTTCCGGCACTCGAGCCAAAATGGGTAGCGGTAGGCGCCTACGTGATCTTCATGGCCATCAACATCGCGGGAATGACGATCGCCGCAGGCTTTGAACTGGTCGTGACACTGATTGCGATTTTCGAGCTGCTGGTGTTCATGGGCGTCGTGGCTCCAGGCTTTTCGGTCGCGAACTTTATTAAGGGCGGCTGGTCGGGTACGGATGCATTCAGTGCTCGATCGTGGCCCGGTATGATTGCGGCGATTCCATTTGCTATCTGGTTCTTCCTCGCGATCGAAGGCGTCGCCATGGCGGCCGAGGAGGCGAAGAATCCCCGCCGCTCGGTTCCGATCGCCTACATCGGAGGCATCGTGACCCTGGTGCTGCTTGCAGGCGGTGTCATGGTGTTCGCCGGCGGCGCCGGCGACTGGACCCGGCTGGCGAATATCAACGATCCGCTGCCGCAGTCGATGAAGTGGGTGGTTGGTGAAAACAGCGGTTGGCTGAACATGCTGGTGTGGCTCGGGCTGTTCGGGCTGGTCGCATCGTTTCACGGAATCATCATCGGCTACTCCCGCCAGATATTCGCACTGGCGCGCGCGGGCTACCTGCCATCGGCGTTGGGCAGGGTGCATCCCAAGTTGCGCACGCCACATATCGCAATCATGGTCGGAGGTGTCGTCGGCATTGCGGCAATCTTCAGCGATGAGTTCGTCAAGTTCGGCGGCCAGCCTCTCACCGCTAACATCGTGACCATGTCGGTGTTCGGCGCGATCGTCATGTATATCCTGAGCATGGCGAGCCTGTTCAGGCTGCGGATCAAGACGCCAAGTCTCGATCGTCCATTTCACGCGCCGCTTTATCCGGTGTTTCCCGCGTTCGCGCTGGTGGCGTCACTCATCTGTCTGATGACCATGGTCTATTTCAATCGTCTTATGGCAGCAATGTTCGTTGGGCTGATGGCGATTGGTTATGCGTATTATTTGTCTACCCGGCGACGTCGCACCGAAGCCCTATCCACCTTGGGCGGCGATGTTGCGTGAGGTCCGATGGATCGATCCATGTAACTGCTCGGCATTAAGGCCACCTGCGGAAACTGGCATCCGATGCTGCGTTCACTATGTCGCCCCACCATGATGGTGCTGGCGCGAGGCTTTGCAGGGGCATAGTTTCGGTACTCAATCAGCCGTCCGCGGCTCGATTCCCCAAGACTGAGTGAGTTGTCCCAACGCCTGCTCAAGCGCGTGCCCGACCGCAAACAAGGTCCGCTCACCGAATGGCCGAGCGACGAGCTGCATGCCAAGCGGCATTCCATCCGGCGTTTGACCGATGGGCAGGGCGAGCGATGGCAGCCCCGCAAGATTGATGATGCGGTTGAATCGCGAATTCACCCAGCGCTTTCCATGCTTCTGCCCATCGATCACGATTTCGTCCTCGCCATGACGAGGAGCTCCTGCCACGCTGCCGGGCAGCGCTATTACGTCTACGCGCTCGAATAATTCGCGCCAGAGATGGCGGATCTCGCGTTGGGCGTCGATCGCTCTGGCATATTCCAATCCGCTGATCGCAAGGCCGGGGCGCGCGTTATCCATCAGCGGCCGTCCGTACAAGTGTTTTCGTTCGCTGTGCCTGTGGTGGTAGTTCCAGAAATCGATGTTGAGAATAATGCCAGCGATGTCGTTGCCTTCTTCTGCTCGGGGCAGCTCCATGGGCACCGCAGTGACACCGAGCTCTACCAGCGTTGCCCTCGCCTGATCTAACAGTTCGTGCGCGAATGCGGGACCAAACTCGAAAATCCGGTTCAGCGGTACGCCCATCCTGAGTCCACGTATATCGGTTCCGATCGCGCCGACATAGTCCTCCACCGGAGTGAGCACGGAATACGGGTCGCGCGCATCGTGACCGGCGGCGGTCGCAAGGCAGGCGGCAAGGTCCGCCACCGACCGTGCCATGGGCCCGACGCTGTCCAGCGCACCGCTCAAGGGAATGACGCCGCGTACCGGCACCAGGCCGGCGGTGGGCTTGATCGCGCAGATTCCGCAAAGGTTGGCTGGATATCTCACCGAGCCGCCAGAATCGGTTCCAATAGAGATGACACCGAGACCTGCGGTAACCGCCGCGGCAGAGCCGCTGGACGAGCCGCCGGCATCCCGCCCGAGGTTGCGCGGATTCCGTACGGGTCCGAAGGGGCTGTCGGCATCGGGCTCGCCAAACGCGAATTCGTACAAATTCGTCTTGCCGATCAGAATTGCTCCCGAGCATCTAAGCCGATGCACGACCGTGGCGTCCTCCTGGTCCGCGGGCGCATCTTCCAGCACGCGAGACGCTGCGGTCGTACGCGTATGTTTGGCTCGAATAATGTCCTTAACGGAAAAGGGGATTCCGTGTAATGGTCCCAGGTCGATGCCAGCGGCGAACTGCAGCTCGGCGGTCTTCGCTGCAGCGATCGCAGAGTCGGCCAATACGCTGACGTATGCATTCAACGCCGGATTGAGGACGGCGATGCGGCTCAATGTTTGATCGACGACCTCGACCGGCGACAGTTCACGGGAGCGGTACAGCAGGCCCAGGTCGGTAGCGCCGAGCGAGCAAAGTGCGTCGGACTCGGGCGCTTGCGTGGCAGTCAAGCTCGCACTCATTGCACTCGCTCGATTGGCCTTACTCGAAATTGCGCTTCCAATCGGTTCGCTGCTCAAAAGCACGCGCAATGCGCAGGAGCAGTCCGTCGGCAAAATGAGGACCGACAAGCATCAGGCCGACCGGCAAGCCACGCGACATGGCACAGGGAACGCTCAGTGCGGGATGTCCTGTAATGTTGAATGGCGCGGTGTTACGGGTCAGGATCTTCAACGACGGGCGCAGCAGCGTTCGGGCCACTGCGTCGAGATGATCGCGAGGTTCGATATGGCGCTGCGCCTTGGCGAGAACCGTGGGCATGATCAGGCAATCGACGCTCTCGAACGTCTGGTCGTACGCGCGGCGGTAGCTGCGTCGAATATTGTGGATCCTGCCGTAATACGCCATCGCACGCGGTCCGAGTTGTTCGCGCACGAGCAAACTGAGCTTCACTGCGGGCGGCAGCAGGTCTGCGCGCGTCTGCAGATTGGCACCGAACACTTCGGCGAAATGGGTATCGTAAAAACCCTGGACCATTACGCCGCCGTACGTCGAAACGACCATGGCCTGGCCGAGAAAGGACAAGGGTCCGTACAGTTTTCCGCAGGGTAAGTGTTCGGGGATCGAAACGGTCCGCACATCGGCCCCCGCGGAGCGCAGCACCTCGATCGCCGCGCGCACCGCCTGCTCGACATCGGGTTCCGCTTCCACATCGTCGAAGCCTTCCGCGAGCACGCCGATCTTTATGCCATGCACGCCGGTATCGAGTTCCTCTGCGTAGCTACGAACTCCCGGCATGTGCGTTTGTCGCGGATCGTATCCGTCGTACCCGGCTATGCAATCGAGCATCAGCGCGACGTCGGCGACGTTACGGCCCATGGGCCCCACATAATCCACGGAAGGCTCTATGCCGACAACGCCCGTGTGCGGAACGAGCCCGAAGGTAGGCTTTAACCCGACGACGCCGCACCACGCCGCGGGAATTCGGATGGAGCCGCCCTGGTCACCGCCTATCGCGAGGTCCACGGCGCCGGTGCTGACAGCGACGGCGGACCCCGAAGATGATCCGCCGGTGAGGTATTCCGAAGCATGTGGATTTCTGGGCCTTCCGTAGGTGCCCAGACCCGTGCCCATCCCCAAGCCCGCGCGAGAGAAGTCGTCCATGTTGAGTTTGCCGACGATGGTCGCGCCCGCATCCAGCAATCTCGTGACGACAGTGGCGTCGATGTCGGGAACATAGCCATCCATAAAGGCCGATCCGAGCGTCATCGGGACGCCGGCAAGACTTACGTTGTCCTTGAGACCGATGCGCTTTCCCTGCAGCGGCCCGGTCTTCGCTCCTTGCACCTCGCATCGGGTGATGAAGCAGCGATCCGGATCGTCGCCGACATCGGGCCGATAGCCGGCATTCCGCATGCTGTGGCGCAGCGGCGGGCGATCCTCGTCGCATGGATCGAATGCGTGCATTGCCTCGGTCAAGCTATCGATTGCGCTTTGGTAGATCTCCGCCTCGTCCACGCCCAAATGGAATCCCAGGTTGCGCGCGGCCTGGATCAGCGCTTGAGCGTGCGCGTGGTGAATGGATGGGTCAGCGCTCATTAAAAAAGGCTCCAGAGGTCGTGCTGCTCGAGAAAAACATCGGCCGCTTCCTCCGCTACCACTTCGCCGACCCGCAGCGCATACACGCGATGGGAAATCGCAACAGCTTCTCTTACGTTCTGCTCGACCATGAGCACAGCACTACCCAGTTGTGAGCAGATCAATTGAATGCGATCCATGACTTCGGCGATGAGCTTGGGCGCAAGACCCACCGTGGGCTCGTCCAACATGAGCAGCCGAGGCTTGAGGATCGTTGCCATCGCCAGTCCAAGCATCTGCTGCTGACCTCCGCTCAGGGACCAAGCAGGCTGCCTGCGCTTGTCTCGAAGCACCGGAAACATGTTCCACACTTCTTCGATGCGCTGTTCGAGGACGCCGCGATCGCGTATCTGATAACCACCGATGAGAAGGTTGTCGAAAACGGAAAGATTGGGGCAGTTTTTCTGACCGGAAGGTAGCAGCGACAGACCCCTTTTCACGCGAAAAGCAGGCCGCTCATGCGTCACGTCCTCGCCCATGAATACCACTTGACCCCCATGGCAGGGTATCAATCCGAACACCGCGTTGAGCAGTGTCGATTTTCCGGATCCATTGTGACCGATCACGGTAACGATCTCTCCTGCGGCAACGTGGAGATTGACATCGTGCAGCACCGAGCGTCCCCGGTACCCCGATTTCAGATTGCTGACTTTAAGCAGCTGCTGCACCATCGTGCTCGTGCCTTGCCACGCCGCTGAAATAGATTTCGTGTAGCCGAGGGTCGGCCAGGACCTCATCAGGGGTGCCGGTCGATACTGCGCGACCATTACTGAGAAAGACGATTTTCGCGGCAATCTGGCGAACGGTTTCCATTTGATGGTCGATGAGCAGCACTGTCTTGCCGCGTTCCGGTAGAGATCGCAACAAGTCTTGCATGTGTGCTACCGCGCGCGGATCGAGACCTGCCATCGGCTCGTCCAGCAGCAACAAATCCGCGCCGGTTGCTAGCACTCTTGCGAGCTCCAGCCGCTTCTGCTGCCCATAGGAGATTTCGCGCGCAAGATGAAACCGTTTATGTAACAACCCGAAATCCGCGAGCAAGGCCTCGGCGCGTTCGCGACACTGGGCTTCGTTACGACGCAGCAGGGACCTGCAGAACAGCGCGGACATCACCGTTTCCCCCACCTGCTCCGGGAAAGCAAGGAGCAGGTTTTCCATGACGCTCATGTTCCAGAACAGCCGAACCTGTTGAAAGGTGCGGGCGATACCTGCCCGGTTGACTTGCTGCGCGCTCAGCGTGGTTATGTCCCTGCGTTTGAAGACAACCTTTCCGCTATCTGCAGAGATCACACCGGATATGAGATTGAATACCGTTGTCTTGCCCGCTCCATTGGGGCCAACGAGGCTCGTCACTTCGCGCTCGCGCACATCGAAGGTAAGTTGATTGACTGCGTGGATGCCGCCAAAACGCTTGCGCAGCGAATCCACTTGCAGCAAGACGGCTCCGGTCATGTATTTTCCGCCTCCACGGCCGCCACCCTCGCGGGCGCTGCGGGCGTGTCACGACGGCGGTGTTCCGGGATGATGCCCTCGGGCCGCAACATCATGAAAACCACGAGCAACAAGCCGTAAAGCGATTGGCGAAGCGCGCCCACCAGTTCATTCGGAATATCGAGGAACCGCAGCGCTTCGGGCAGCAGGATGATGATGGCAGCACCCAGAACCGGGCCCCAAAACGTAGCAGTACCGCCGATGATGACGCCCGTCAAAATAAGAATGGAGGCATTGATGTCGAAGCTCTCCGGACTCACGAAGGTAATGTAGTACGCGTATAGCGCACCGGCGATGGCGGCGAGCGCCCCTGCCGCAACAAACACGCTTACCTTTGCCCACACCACATGTTTTCCGAGACTCGCGGCAGCAATGGGATCGTCGCGAACAGCGCGCAACAGACGACCGTATGGTGAATGGACGAGCAGATAAACGACCCCCGTGCAAACCAACGCGACGACCAGGATCAACCCCAAAACAGAAGTCTGGTCGGCCAGTGTGTAGCCAAAAATACTGGGGCGTGGAATTCCAGGAATACCCGATACGCCGTGGGTTACGGATTTCCAGTTGCGGAATATGCTGGAAAGAATCATCTGCAACCCGAACGATGCGACGATCAAATATTCGCCGCTTACCCGTAGCGATGGCAGGCCTACGATCACGCTTACTAGGCCTGCAAGTACGACTCCGGCGAGCGCAGCCAGCGCAAAATGAACGCCGAACTGCGTCGTGAGAATGGCCGCGGTATACGCACCGATGCCGTAAAACGCCGCGTGCGCAACAGAGAACAGTCCGGCATAACCCAGCACCAGGTTATAGGACGTGCAGAGAATGACGTAGATGCCCACGAGAATGAGAAGTGCAGTGCCGTACTCCAGCATGCTAAGGGGCCCCCGCCGACCAGACTCGCTTGCCAAAAAAACCGCTCGGCCTGGCGATGATGAACAGCAGAAGAATGCCGAAGGCAATGCTTTGCTGCCAATGCGCCTGTAGGTACATGACTGCCATACTTTCCGCAAGGCCGAGCAGGATACCGCCAAGCAGCGAACCCGGCACGCTGCCGATGCCGCCAACGATGACGGCGATAACCGACATGAGCGTGATATGAAGTGCGATGTCAGGTGTTACTCCCTTGTCTAGGACGAATAGCAACGCTGCAGGTGCGGCGAGCAGTGAGCCAATGGCAAAGGTCCACAAGAAGATGCGCTGGGAGTCGATGCCGACAACTTCGGCTACCAGCGGGCTATCCGCCACCGCGCTGATTCCGCGGCCGATGCGCGTGCGCTTCAAAAAAAGGGCGCAGGCAAAAAAGACCACGAGGGTCGTTGCAATGGTCCACAACCCGAGAACAGGCAAAAACGCAGAACCCACGTTGATGCCTTCACCCATGGTAGGTGTGGGTACGAGGACGGCTCCGCTGCCGAAACCTGCCCTGAAGAGGTTGGCAATGAGTATCAGCAGCCCCAGTGAGGCAATGGTTACAGCATTCGGAATCCCGAAGCGATTGCGCATATAGCGATAGACCGCGATTTCGCACAAGCACCCAAGCGCGCAGGCGGCCATCGCTCCTGCGATAAAAGCAGCCCCGACAGGCCACTGCAGCTTATTAGTCGCCCAGTAAATAGCGTATGCCGCGGCCAGGTACGCTCCACCATGCGCGAGGTGAAAAACTCTGGTAGTGCTCAGGATGAGGTTGAAGCTCAAGGCAAACAGCGCATACAGGCTTCCCTGCACCACGCCGTTCACCACCAGTTGCAATAACAGGTCCATTCCGGGTTTGCGCTAAAGAGGAAACGAACGCCTGGCGCGACGCGCGCAAGTGCACGCACTCCGCCAGGTGCGCGGAGCTGTCTGCTCCACAAAAATAACGATGCCTAAGTTTGAGGAGGAAGATCCTTGACCATGGCGCCGCTTTCGCCGCCCCACTTAAGAATGAACAATGACTTCTTCACGGTGCCATCGGTGGGACTGAACGTCATGCTCCCCGTGACGCCGTGGAAGTTATTCGTCTTCAGCAATTGATCGCGCAACTGGGCTCCCGAATATGGCGGCCTTACACCCGCATTCCACAGTCCCTCCAGGAGACTCGCGAAAATCCGCACGGTATCGTACATGGCGGATGCCAGAATTTCCGGTTCCGCCCCATACTTGTGATGGTACGTCGTGCGGAACGCTGCCACGGCTGGGTCATTGCTTTTGATATCGAAACGCGGGCTCGTGTAGTACGCGCCATTCCCGGTTGTGCCTGCCACTTTGGCCATGTTCGGATTCGGGTAAGCAAAGTAGCTTAGCCATTGCGGCTTGAAGTTTTGATTGGCGGCAGCGCGAAGAAACAGATTCAAGGTATCCCCGTGGGTAGCGAGGTACACCGCTTCGGGTTTCGCGGATCTCAACTTTGCGAGCTGGCTGGTCATGTCGGTCGCTGCCGGTTCGTGGCTTTCACGCGCAACGATCGTGCCCCCAAGGGACTTGAACGCCTTCTCGAAGGCATCGGCAACACCGGTGCCCAGATCGTCGGTCAGATGAAAAATAGCTGCGCGCCTGATGCCCAGCTCCTTGTAAGCATAGTTAGCCATCGCGACCGCTTCATACGTGCTGAGCGGAAGACTGTGAAAAACGAACTTGCCCGCTCCGGCAAGCTTCGGACCCGTTCCGCCGCCGTTGATAACGAGCACTTGCCTGTTGTCGGCGGTCGGCGCAACCGCGAGGGTCGGGCTCGTAAATGTCAGCGCCACGAACGGAACCTTGTTGACTTCCACTAACTTGTTCATTGCCGTGACGGCAGGCTGAGCAATGCCCTGATGATCTTCGATCAGGGCCCGGATCCGAAGCGGTATGTTTTTCGCCTGGAATGATTTATTGGCATCCTCGACCGCGATTGAGACGCCTTTCGAGTGCCACTCTCCGAACTGCGCCCCGGAGCCGGTAAGCGACAGAATCGCACCGAACGGCACATCGATGGTTGCTGCGGTGGACGCGGTATTGGGCGCCTGAGCGGACACAAGGCCCGACGCGAGCATCAAAGAAATGGCCAATACTCCCGCCCATCCGCGACCGGGTGCTCCAAACCTCATCATGCAAGCCTCCTTCTGTATTTTCTGATTTCAGTGTGATGGACCTGATCAGGCTGATGAGCGTTGCTTTGCGCCCATACACTACACGCCGCTCCGGCGCTACCGACCATTGCGCACAATAATGCCTCAATTCGCCGCCGACGTGAACTCGCGGACGAAATAACAAGATGTGCGAAATCGTGACGGCTCGATTCCATGTGACCTCTTGCGATGATGTTCGTCATTCGATGCTCTGCGACCGCACGCCGTTCACTCATCGATTTTGAAGCACCATGTTTACGGCTTTGCTCGGCGGCTCGGCTTGTCGTCCGATGCGGATGCTCAGTTGACGGGCTCCTGTCGCGCGCCTGCGCACGATCGTTGGCGCGTAATCGGCTCGTGTGGGGATAACGTTCCGCAGCGACTTCGCACGGCCGCGCGATGACTGGCACCATCGCTCGCCGGGAACGCCGGTGGACGATTGTCGGTGAGGTCGCCGACGCAAGCATGTGCACAGCCAAACTCGCGATGCACCCGGACCTTTGCAAGCAGCGGAGCAAACGACGTCGCAGCCTTGCTTGCGGCGGGGCATTGGTCGTAGCCCAGCCTGCCATGAAACAAGGTGACGCGCTCACGTGGGCGCAGCGAGAAACGCATGGCCTGCTTCCAGCCGTCGATTCGTGCCGAGCGTCGAGCCTGCCGGCGCCTGCGACGGTCGATGGTCGCCCTTACGAGTGACGGCACGCGCGACCTTATTCACGGTGGCGCAAAACCCAGTCGGCCGAAATGAGAATGTGCTCTCCGGCACCGCCGCCGCAGCTGGCGGCGCAACCCACCTCCATTGACGCGTTGTGTCGGATTGTCGCACAATCCGAGCAACGCTAACCCGTCGCGCTCGCGTGGAGAAACCCTGAACCACGAGCGCGTTGTGAACGCGTCCCGGCTCAACGCAAAAAGAGGACGTCTCAGCGCGGTTTGCGACAAGCTCGTCCCACCCATCTCGGCCGCGGCAGACCGCGCCCAGCGCTGCATGGGGCAAGGCCCGAAGCGCCAGCACGCACTAGCCAGCAATCGAAGCCAGCGTCTGTACACTAAAGAATACTCGTGGACCTCGCTAACCTCCTGGAGAGCATTTGATATGACAACGATCACCCCCAAAAACAATGCGGGAGAAGATGTCGTCCTGTACGACACGCTGGACAAGCACATCGTCGGCATCACCCTCAACCGTCCAGAAAAGCTGAACGCGTTGAACGACGACGTCTACGATCAGCTCATGACCGCTTTGCATACCGCCCAGGAGGACGACGCGGTAAAGGTCGTCGTTTTCAAGGGTGCGGGCACGAGCTTCTGCACCGGACACGACCTCGAGGCCGTGTCTTCCGTGTACAAGGACTGGATCGTTCCCCCGAGCGGCGAAAAGCCCAAGCGGCGTCCGAGCCAGCGCTCGCGCCTCATTACCGATCGCAGGAGAATGCACGCGCGCTGGGACAAGATTTTCAATTTTCCCAAAGTGATCATCGCGCAGGTCCACGGCTATTGTGTCGAAGGCGGTTGCAACCTGCAGTTGCTGTGCGACATCAGCCTCGCAGCGGAAGATGCGATTTTCAGCTACAAGGGACAGCGACTCGCCGCCGGCGGCGCGTCGACGTTGATGGTGCATCTGTCGCATTTGATCGGTTACAAGCAGGCGCGCGAAATCATTCTGACGGGCCGGAATATTCCGGCGCCGGAAGCCGCGCAAATGGGGCTCATCAACAAGGCCATACCTGCCGATCGACTCGCCGACGCGACGCTCGACATGGCGAAGCAGATCGCGTCCATGCCCCGCGATGCCATCGTGATGGGCAAGTTCTACAGCTCCATGGTGTACGACATGATGGGACTGAACGCGTCGTTCAACGCGTTCACCATCGGTCACACCCTCGCGACAAACTTACGCTTCGAGGAAGACGAGTACAACTTCCACCGCGCACGGCGCGACAAGGGGGCTCGCGACGCCGTGCACAAGCTCGACGAGTTCTTCGACAAAAAGCGATGAGACCGCTGGAAGGAGTCAAGGTCCTCGACTTTTCGCACGGGGTCGCGGGGCCTTTCGGCACCATGTTGCTCGCAGACCTGGGCGCCGACATTATCAAAATCGAAAAGCCGGGCCGCGGAGACGTCAGCCGCTTCATGAACATGAGCGAGCGGTTTTCCAAGGATATTCCGCGCAGCGGCGGCGACTACTTTCTTACCGTCAACCGAGGCAAGCGCTGCTTGGCGCTGGACCTGGGCGATGCCGAAGGACGAAAGATCGCGCTCGATCTCGGCAAGTGGGCCGACCTCACCGTGCAAAGCTTCCGTCCCGGCGTCATGGACAAGCTTGGGCTCGGCTACCAGCACTTCAAGGCGGTGAATCCATCGATCATCTATGCATCGTTGTCCGCCTACGGAGAAAAAGGTCCGCTCGCGGGCCAGCCCGGCATGGACGTCGCGGTGCAGGCGCGCTCCGGCGTCATGTCGATCACCGGCAACAAGGGCGACGAGCCAATTCGTCCGGGTGTATCGCTGTCGGACTTTAGCGGCGGCGTGCATCTCGCGCTGGCCATGGTGTCCGCGCTTTATTTGAAGCTCCGCACCGGCACCGGACAGTCGCTGTCGGTATCGCTGCTCGACGCAACCATGATCATGCTCAGCAACTATGTCGTCGCGGTGGTCGACGGGGGTATGGTCATGGAGCCGATGGGATCGGGCCATCCGCAACTCGTTCCCTACCAGGCATTTCCCAGCAGCGACGGCTTTGTCGTTATTTCGACCGGAACCAACAAGCTCTTTCGCGCGTTGTGCGACGTTCTCGAATTGAGTGAGCTTGCGAACGACCCGCGGTTCAAGACCAATCCCTTACGTGTCACCAATCGTTCCGCCCTGGTGCCGCACATCGCGGCACGCACGCAGACGCGTACGACGTCCGAGTGGCTGCGGATTTTCGAGCAGGCCGAGATTCCCGCCGCACCCGTGAATACCATGAAGCAGGCCTTCACCGATCCGCAGCTCGTCGAGAACGGTTCGCTCATTCAGTTCGAGCATCCCGAATACGGCGACATTCATCTGGTCGGGTCACCTTATAAATTCAGCGTGTCCGAGAGCACACCGGAGCGTCGTCCGCCCATGCTCGGCGAGCACACACGCGAAATTCTCGAATCGATTCTTTCCATGGACAGCGAGCGCATTCAAGAACTCGAAGCGCGCGGCGTTATCGAATCCACGATAGCGGAACGGCGGTGACACCGTGTGGCAGGTGTATTACTGAACCACCGAATGATCCCCTCTCGGGAGGGATGGCACGAGCGCAGCTCGTGACGGGGTGGGTTAAGTTTGAAAACCGTTACCCACCCCGTCGCTACGCGACACCCCTCCAAGGAGGGGATTACGATCGCGCGACCACTAGACCTATGGAATCATCTAAGAGACGAGGAAGTGAGAAATAAGTGAAGAAGTTACGCATCGGTATGCATCTGCCGCGTCGCGGTGCACTCGCCACGGGCGAGGGTGTTAGCGTCATCGCCAAGCGCGCGGAAGAGCTTGGCTTCGATTCGCTATGGACCGGCGACCATGTCGCCTTTCCCTGGGAGGAGCCCAAGAACTATCCGTACACGAGCAGCGGACGCATGACCTGGAACCCGAATACGCCGTGGACAGATCCCTTGATCTCGCTTACGTGGGCAGCCGCGCAAACCAGCCGCATCAAGCTCGGCACGTCCATACTCGTGCTCGCGATGCGCTCTCCTGTCATGGCTGCCAAGTCCATCGCAATCCTCGACTATTTCAGCAAGGGTCGGGTCATTCTGGGCGTTGGTGTCGGTTGGCTCGAAGGGGAATACGATCTCGTCGGGCAATCGTTTGCCGATCGTGGAAGTCGCACGACGGAAGCGATTCGATTGCTCAAGGCTTGCTGGCGCGACGAGCACATCGAGTTTCACGGCAAGCACTACGACTTTCCGACCTTCGCCATGGCGCCCAAACCCGCGCAAGGCGGGGCGCTGCCTATCCTGTGCGGCGGCTACACCGAGCCTGCGCTCAAACGGGTGGCGGCGGTGGGCGACGGCTGGCTGCCTTCGCACCTCCTGCCCGACCAGTATGCGGCGAAGCTTCCTCGTCTTCGAGCACTGGTGGAACAGGCCGGCCGCTCGATGTCCGACGTCACGCTGGCCATCATCCCCGGCTTGGAGCACAAAGTGGATTACGACCTTGCACAACGTTACGCCGACGTCGGTGTGGAGCTCGTCGTCGCTGATGCGGACTTCACCGGCACCCTCGATCAAGCGGTCGCGTCGATGGAAGCGGTGGCAAAAAGCGTGAAGCTGCAACCATGACGAACACGAATCCTGCATCCCCCATCTCGGCGCTCGAGAAATTGTTCAAGCCCAACGCCGTGTGCATTGTCGGTGCTTCGCCGGACGAGAAATCGATTCCCGGCATGGCGCTCGATCGTCTTCTCAGGCATGGCTTCAACGGAAACATTCATCTGGTCAACCCGAAATACGCCGAGGTGTCGGGACGACGTTGCTATCCGTCGATCAAGGAGCTTCCGGAAAGAGTCGACACTGCGATGGTCTGTGTTCCGGGTGCCGCGGTCCCCGAGGTACTCGACCAATGCGGAGCCGCGGGTGTTGCCGCTGCCGTTGTCGTCGCCGCGGGCTTCGAGGAAATCGAAGGCGGCTCCGACCTCACATCGGAATTTCAATCCGCGATTGCGCGCAGCGGCGTGCGCGTGGTCGGCCCGAACACCGAAGGCGTGTGGAACGTTCCCGGCAAGGTGATGCTGACCTTCGGAAGCGCATCTGCGCGAGAGAAATTCATCGAGGGACCGGTATCCGTCATCAGTCAAAGCGGTGGCATCGGCACGGCGTGTGTGCGCCAGTTGCAGGACCGTGGCATCGGTTGTGGTTATTTCATCGGAGTCGGCAACGAGACCGATCTGACTGCGCTCGACTTTCTGGAATACATCGTTCGCGAAGGAAAGAGTCCTGTCGTACTCGTGTATACCGAAGGGCTGCGCGACGGCTGGCGACTGCGAAACATCACACGAGAAGCGCATGCGCGCGGGGTGCGGATCGTCGTGCTTCGCGCAGGGACGTCGGAAGCAGGACGGCGCGCAACCGCCACCCATACCGGGCGCGTTGCATCGGCTTCGCGTGTGTACGCATCGATCCTGCGCCAGTTCGGTATTGTCGAAGTTCAAACACCGTCAGAGCTTTGGCAGGCCGGCCTTGCGTTCGCGGTCGCCGGCGAGCCGCCGACATTGCAAGGACCCACCGGTGTCGGCGTGATGAGCATCTCCGGCGGCTGCCGCGGTGTCATCGCCGACTCGTGCGACCGGCGCGGCGTTCCGCTTTCGGTATTTGCGCCGCAAACGGAGCAAGCCCTCGCCGGCATCGTGACCAAGGTAGGTGTCACCAAGAATCCCGTCGATCCGTCTGCTTCGGTGATGACGGTGCCGGGGTTGTTCGATCGCGCCGTCGAAACCGTGGCGTGCGATCCGCATTCCGAAATCGTGCTCGTGCAATACGGCAACGGCGCACTGCGCATGATGAAAGAGCACCTGGACTTTTTCACTCGATTGCGCCGAGAGGTCGACAAGCCGGTAATACTTTGTTCGCTGGGTGACGAGCTCGATCCCGGCATGTCCAAGCGGCTGCACGACATGGGCGTGTTGTGGGCGAGCGATCCCGATCGCGCGGCGCAACAATGTGAGTGGCTGTATCGGGCGCGCGATGCGCGTGCAGCAGGCGAGCTCTTGATCAAGTCAGGGAGCTCATCATGACCCAGTTCGACTCGCACGCAGAATGGCTCGGCAACTGCGGTATTGCCGTCCCTGCTTATCGCATCGTTTCTTTTTACGAGGACGCGCGTTCCGCAGCAGAAGGATTGCGTTATCCGCTCGTCGCCAAGCCCGTGCCCGAAAGTGCCGAGCACAAGACCGAGCAGGGCCTCGTGCACTTGCGATTAGGCGATGAGCGATCGTTGGTGGAAGCGGTGCTCGATATTCATTCCAAGCTGCCCGATGCGCCGATCCTCATCCAGGAAATGATCGGCGACGTCGTCGAAGTATTGCTCGCCATGCGAGAGGACGCGGACTTCGGTCCCATCGCGGCCATCGGGATGGGCGGGACCATGGTCGAGCTGCTCGAAGAGATCTCGTTTCTTTCGCTGCCCGCGTCGCCGGAGGAGTTTCGGCGTGCGCTCGAGCATTCCCGGATGGCCAGGCTGCTGGCAGGATTTCGCGGGCAGGCGCCGCGAGACATCGATGCACTGGTACAGGCCGCGAGCCGGCTCGGAGGCGCTTACCTCGACACGCGCGATCGATTTTCGGAATTCGAGATCAATCCGCTCGGTGTCAGAGCGGTCGGCCAAGGCGTCGTTGCGCTCGATATCCTCGCCGTTGCGCGCGAGGAATCTTCCTTACATCAAGCCGATCAGCCCTGACTCCCAACGTCCGATGCGGTACTTTGTCCACTGACAAATAACCGCAGCGACCTCGACGTCGCCTTTTCTTACACGGCGTAGCGCATATTCCTGCCGCATCGCGTTAACGTCATGTTTAACCGGGAAGGCCCGGACATTGCTTAATGTGCCGCCGGCCTTTACTTCGCCGGTGCACAAGGGCAAGCCACAATGAGAATGCTAGTCGCGGGCGCGATGACGCTGTTGCTTTTTGCCGCTGCAGGGGCCAAGGGCGATGACGTTTTCCTTTCCATCGAGCCTGCGGGCTTCGCAGCCATGCCGGCAGCGGGTTCAACTGCGCTCGTTGGAATGGTTTCCTTCGACGAATCCACCGTGGCTGCCGGGTCGAATTCGGATCTGACCAATCTTCCCACGGCGCGCGCGGCAACCGGGCCATATCCTACCGGTCTGCTTCAGCTCATAACGCTACCGGCAAATGCCAGCGACGACGCATCGCTATCCACGGACCAAGGCGGTGCCGACAGTGTCGTCACCGGTTTCGAGGCGTTCGACAATGCGATCCCCCATGTGGCGGTCGCGGATTTCATAGACGAGGTAGACCGGCTTCTGGCCGCGACATTACAAATCAGCGTTCTCGGCTTCAATAGCGCAAATGTCCTCGCGAGTGTCGCGGAGGTCGAGGCCTATCACAGTGCGAACGAATTGTCCGATGCGACCACGAACGCCCGTCGCGCAGGCCTCGCCAATGTCTCGGCAAACCACTCCACGGACAGTGGTCACACGATCACCGGCAATACGTTCTTCTCCACAGCCAAGGAAGAGGATGACGACGACACGGCGCTGGCGTTGCTTATCAAGCTTGCGAAGGTTGTCGGCGCCGTCACAATAGTCTTGCTGGTCGCAGGGGCTGCGGGCTTCGTCCTGCTCCGACGGTATCGCCAGCGTATGGCGCATGAGCGCGCAGAGAAATGGGGCGCAAGAGCCGTACCGGCTGAACCACTGCGGCCGCGTTCCTGAGGCCTTTGCACCCGGCGATTCACAGAGGCTGTGGATATACAAAGCGCGACATGAACGTTCACTCGAAGCGCACAGCTTGGAACCCACATCGATGACGTCCGACCGCAGCTGATTTACTCGTCACACGCAATGCCGTCATGGTTGGCCATGAAGTAGAGTACGTGCCGCGCGCACACTGTCGGTTTCAAAAAGTAAACCATGTGGTATTTGCCTGGAATGCTGATCAGCTGAAAGTTGGCGATCTTCCGTTTGAAGGTTTGTACTGCATCGGCAGTCGCCGGCCCTTCGGACGGATATATTCCTAGCGCAGGCACGCGAACCTTCTCCAGGAACGGCGCAAGGTCTATGGTCGGCGCGAGTCGCGCCATGGCCACCAACGTATCGACCGGATTGTCGGACGCCTCGGCGTTGAACCAATCGAGAAACCCGGGATCGGTGTCGGGTGGGAAGCGCGTGGCAGTGTTCATTGCTTTCGACCAGCCCACGGAACCGAGTTCTCTCAGCGCATGCTCCCAGCTCGGATAGCCTACCGCATGCTTTTTGACGGTTTCGGGCCCAATGGCAAGCGGCGCAGATAGCAGAGAGAGCGTTCGCACCCGTTCAGGATAAGAAGCTGTCAGCGCTATGCCGAGCATTCCGCCCAGCGATTCGCCCGCGTAATGAACGCTGTCCACATCCAGCGATTCGATGATGGAGACGAGATCGGACAAGTAGTGCTCGGCCGACAATCCGTTCACCGCATTGAAGCCTTCGGTGGATCGGCCGAGTCCGCGCAAATCAGGACACACCACCTTGTAATAGCGCGCCAAAATCGGCGCCCATTGGTACCAATATTTGGAGGAGCGATTGAATCCGTGCTGCAGGATCATGAACGGGCGCTTTGCCCAGGGATCGGTGTAATCATGCAGCTCGTAGAAAATCCGGACCCCATCCTTGGCAGTGACGAAGGGCATTATTGTCCTTTGCTCGATTAGAAAAAATTAAAGTCGCGCGATGGTGAGCAGACCGCAGTCATATTGACGGCGAGTGAACGTGCACGCATTGCGGCAAGCGGTGCCGCGATCGCTTCAGGACATTGCGCTGCGCAACGACGCATGCAATCCCTGAAACGCTCGCCCCATGACGCGATAATCGATGGAGCATACAAAGAAATCGACACCGAGATCGCTCCACACCGACGCTTTGTCGGCATCGACCAAATACACTCCTACCTTCAAACCCGGGACAGCTTTAGCAGCCTCGACTACCCGCCGCGCAGCAGCAAAGACGCGCGGATGATCGCCTTGTCCATGAAGGCCCATGGATGTAGCCAGATCGCCGGGCCCCCCCGGCATGACCGCATCGAGTTTGCATTCGCGCAATACATCCTCGATGTTCTCTACGACAACCGCGTCTTCCACCAGGCCGATCGCCATCGCCTGACGATTCGAGTTTTCCGCGTAACGCGCGAAATTGTCCAGGCCATGTGCGACGCTCCGCACCGCGGTGCACGTGCCTCGAGTACCCTGCGGCGCATAACGAAACGCAGCGAGCGCGGTTTGGGTGGCGGCCCTGTCGAGACCGAGATGGGGCAGTATGACGCCCTGCACACCTAAATCGAGCAGACGCCCGATCTCATGGGGTTGCGGAAGGCCGACCCGAACCCAGCACGAGATACCGAAAGCGTCCGCCGCCCGAACATGGTTACCCACATCCGCGATGCCCAGCGGAGCGTGCTCCATGTCGATTACCGCGAGATCGAACCCTGCCATGGCAACGATTTCGGTATGGCACGGATCGGGCGAAAAAATGAACGTGCCCAGTCCTCGCTCGCCGCGGTGCAGCTTGCGCCAGAACGTATCGCGATCGCGAACTGCAGATGAGTTCTCATTCAACATGTGACACTCCACGTCGCGTGCCCTCTCCCAAAAACTCCACATGTGCTACACGATACAGCTTGCACGTCATATTCCCACGTTTGAATAGCCGATAGTGTACGTATGCGTGGCCCGACATTCCAGACATGGGCTGACCATCGCCTCAGCTAGCGTTAATGTGCACAGCCATACCCGAATCGTTCGTGCGATGGTTCGGGTACCATTGTTCGCTTTCGCCTAGCATGCACGAACACACATCTCAATGATTGCCAAGCCTCAGATTCTTGTCGACGGATTGCTGTTCCCGGAATGCCCGCGATGGCGTGACGGCAAGTTATGGATATCCGACATGTATGCGCATCGCACGTTAACGGTCGATGCTGCCGGCAAGTCGAGCACCGTTGCGGAGTTTGACGATAAGCCGTCGGGGATTGGATTTCTGCCGGACGGGAGTGCAGTCGTCGTATGCATGCGCAACCGCCTGCTGGTCCGGCTCGTCGATGGAAGACGCGAGACATACTGCGACCTGAATCAGATTCCCGGCGATTTTCTGAACGACCTCGTCATGGACGGTTCGGGCCGTGCTTATGTCGGTAACCGCTTTGCGTACAAGGGTACTTTCAACGAAGCCTACCGGATCGGCGCGCCAGGTTTCGTCGACGCACCTTCGCAGGAGAATCTCGTCCTGGTTCGTCAGGATGGCAGCATTCGCGTCGTTGCGGACAATCTCCTCGCGCCGAATGGAATCGTGATCTCTCCCGATGCAAGAACGTTGATCGTGGCGGAAACACGGGGTAAGCGCCTGACGCAATTCTCCATCGATGCAGATGGCGGCCTCTCCAACCGGCGTTTGTTTGCGGATTTGGGGCAAAACCCCGACGGCATTTGTCTCGACGCGGAAGGAGCAGTCTGGGTTTGCTTTCCTTTTATCGGCGAGCTCGTTCGGGTAGTAGAGGGCGGCACGGTCACGGACCGAGTGAAGTTCCCTCAGGGTAAATGGCCAATCGCATGCGTGCTCGGTGGTCCCGATCGCAAGACGCTTTATATCGCTACTGCCTACTCGTCCATCGAGGACCTCGTGTCCTGTCACGATTTCGAGGCGGACTTGAGAACCAAATCGAAGGGCTTCGTCGAGTTCATGGACGTTGAAGTGCCGGGAGCAGGCTGGCCATGATGCACGCCTGAACACGGCTGCGTTCAAATTGTTTTGCCAATCACACTCCTTTAGAGAGAGGAAACAATGCATCGCTTGAGTAAAGTGTTGGCCTTCATTTCACTTGGTTTGCTTGCGCTTGTCCTTCCCGCCATGGCGGCCGAGTATCCTGACAAGCCTATTCGGTTGATCGTCCCCTATGGCGCCGGCGGAGGCACCGATGTCGTTGCACGTATCGTTGCGACGGAGCTTGCTAAGCGTCTCGGCCAGAGCATCGTGGTCGAGAACCGCCCTGGTGCCGAAAGCTCGATCGGCTCGGAGCTCGTCGCTCGCGCCGCACCGGATGGCTACACACTTCTCGTCGGTGCATCCGGGCTCACGAGCGGGCCTTTCCTGCTCAAGAGTTTTGCCGTCGATCCGCTGAAGGATTTCACCCACATCGTTCAATTCGCGGAGGCCCCGACGATTGTTGTCGTCAACCCAAGCGTTCCGGCAAAAAACATGAAGGAGTTCGTTGAACTGGCGAAAGCCAATCCCGGGAAGTATAACTTCGCGGTATTCGGGCCTTTTGCCGTCGACCATGCGCTGTTGAACGCCATGGCAGGAATAAATACCGTCGCGGTGCCTTATGCAGGCGGTGCAGGTCCCATGGTCGCCGCGATACTAGGCGGCCACGTGCAGGCGATGTTTATCTCTCACGTTGCAGTCAGGGGACAGGTCGAGTCCGGCCAACTTCGGGTTATCGGAACGGGTAGCCCGCGCCGGCATTCCCTGTTGCCGGATGTTCCCGCAATCTCCGAAGCAGTACCTGGCTACACTTCCAGTTCGCTTTGGCAGGGACTCTCCGCCCCCGCCGGGCTTCCGGAAAGCATCGTCACGAAACTCAACGGTGAAGTCAATGCGGTGCTCAAGTCTGACGACGTCCGAAAGCGTTTAGCGCAGGCCGGTTTTGCCGTGGCCGGTGGCTCGCCTGCCGCCTATCGCAACTGGATTAAGGAAGATCTGGAGCGTTTCCAGCGGGCGGCGAAGCTCGGCAAGGCAGATACACAATAGGAGGGACAAAGCGCTAAACGAAGCGCGTAGATCAGCCGAAGCGATGCACCCTTGGCAGGCAGATAGGTTACGTTAATTGACCGGCTTTTTGAGTCGTGCTCCTACTGCTGCACCCTCCCTCACCGCCACCGAGAGTCCTCTCGGCGTGAAGTGATCGCCGATGCGCAAGACCGGTACACCGAGGGCGGTCAGGCCCTCGGGCTCGGTGCTCCTTTAACGGTGCCTAAGGTCTTCCTGTTTTCGATGATTCACCTCACGGTTTCGCCGTGCTCTCAATGTTCGCTTACTTCTTTGCCGGTGGATTGACCGTTTCCTTCTTTGCGGGCGGGTTACCCGCTTCCTTCTTTGCTTCTGCCGCCTTTGCGCGCTCGGCTTCAGCTTTTTGAATCTTGGCCAGCAAGCCTTTTGTGTAGCTGTTGGGGTTGTCCTTGTCCTCGCACCATTTGGCCGATACGTACTTGCAAATATCGGGCTTCCAGTCTTTGGCATTTGCCGCGAGATCCTTGTAAAACTGCCCTCCCTGTCGATTCGCCTCCAAGTCGGCGCGCGAGTACACACCCGACGACGCAAGGCCATACTTGCCGCGTTCTAATTCGTCACTCCATGCTTCTGCGGCTTTCTTGCCCTTTGAATTCTCCTCGTTGTAATAGTCGTGACCTTGCTGGAGGAAGTGGCCGATCTTGTCCGCTCCGACGCACTGCTTGCATAGCAAGATGCACGGATCGATCACATTACCGTCGACCATTCCCATGAATTTCGCCGTTGCCGTGACGGCGTCAGGATGTCCCCATACCACCCCTTCATCGTCACTCCCATCTGCATACTTATACTTGGTGTCCTGCTGCGTTTTGACCTTAGAAAACTTGGGTCCGAGCTTGGATATCTTGACCTCGACTTCCGCCCATCCCACACCACTGCCCAAGTCATCCGAAATCGCTTCACCGGGCTCCTTCTTCCCTCTTTTTGCGATGCTGTCCTTCAGCCATTGGTTGACCGTGTCCTCGAGGTCTGTCAGTCCTTCGCAGCACTTGGGCGTGCATTCACACTCGCCCAGACCACTGGGATCGTTGAAATAAGTGGGCTGCCCGCGCACATATGCATAAAGATTTAGACCAGACTCGTACGCGATCGGGTCGCGTTGCAGGAAGCGGCCGTGTCCAGTAGTGAAATAACGCGCGCGATACTGGTACAGCCCGGTTTCCTCGTCGAACTCGCGACCATTGAACAGATAAACATTTCCGATCGCACTATGCGGCAGGCCCCAAGGCGACGGCGGCAAGGCGGCGCCGGAGGCGTCGAACAGTTCCGGTCGCCCATAAGGATCGTAACGGTACCGCTCGACTACCATACCGAGGTCATCGCTCAGCGCGGCAACGGAGTGCAGCGCATTGTGATGGTAGAAGTAGCGGCGTCCGCCGCGGTCGATGCTTAATACTTCATCCACATAGCTGCCGTGGGTATAGGAGGCCAGGGTTATGCCTGCGGCGTTTTGCTCTTCGATGACCCTTGCCTCGTCATAAAAATAGCGCACCTCGCTCGGCGCACCGCCGGCATTGGAGACCTTGGTCACTCGGCGGCCGAGGGCATCGTAGCGATAGCCCGCGACCTGCTGGCCGTCCGCGTTACGGATGACTTCGACAAGCCGGTTTTCCTCGTCATACCGGTAACTGAAGGTCTGGTCTTCGGTAAGGTTGCCATTGGCATCGTAGAAGAGCGCCACGCCATCAATGGAGGTGAGCTCGTTGGCCTCGTTGTGAGTGCGGGTCTGCGCAACACCATCGACCGTCTTCACCAGCCAGTTGCCCAACGGGTCGAGCGCGTACTGCGTATCTTTGGTCGCTGTGGGCACGACATTGCCACTCAATACGCCAAGCCGATGACGCACCAGTCTATCGAGCGGATCGTACTCGTAGGATTCCGAAGACATCGAATCGTGATCTCGACGCTCGAAGTATTTGTTGCCGACGTCATCGTATTCGTAACCGAAGCCCGCCAGCAGGGTACCGCTTCGCCGGTGCTGGAGATCAGTCAGCCAGTCATTGCTGTTATACGCGTAGCTCGCCTGGACCCCGTTGCCCGCAATTCTGGCGACTGGACGATTGCCCGCGTCGTAGGAATATTGAGCGATCAAGGCGGCGCCTGCCGAATCGCGGACTTCAGCGAGTCTTCTCCGGGCATCGAATCGTTCAACAATTTCGCGCCCGCCGGGATAACGAATCGATTGGCTGCGTCCGGGAACGTCGTGGGTGTAACGAATGGCGGTTCCGTTTTGGACCGTGCGCAGCAGTCGGTCGGCGCTGTCAAACTCGAAAGAAACGAGCCAGCCTTCGTGTTCTGCCGCGAGCAATCGTCCCGACTTGTCGTGCGAAAAGGTGTCGCTCGCTCCCGTCGAATACGAGCGGCGGCGGAGGAAGTACAAATCATCGTAGTCGAAGAGAGTGGTAATCCCGCGTTGATCTGTACGGGCGATCAACATACCGACCGCGTCGTAGGCCATACTGCGCTCGTTCGGCGGCGAATCGGGGTAGCGTTCGCGGATCAAACGATTGACCTCATCATGGAAATACTCGGTCGGATGATTGTTCGCATCCACCAGCTTGACCAGGTTACCGGCCGGGTCATAGGTGAACAGCGTGCGCTGATTGGCGGCGTCGATCGCTTCGATCCTGCGATCAAGCGCGTCGTAGTGATAGCGCGATTCACGGCCGAGCCGGTCGATGACACCTGTCAAGTTGCCGACGAAATCATAACCGAACCGGACAGGTCGGCCGCGGGCATCGGTTAACTGAACAAGCCGGTGCACGGGGTCGAAATCGTAGCTCTCCCCATTGCCGTTCCCATCATGTCTGGTGCGTCGGTTACCCACGGAATCATAGGAATAACTCGACACGATTCCACCCTCGTCCCTCACCTGGGTCAGCCGGTCCACAGCATCGTAGCTGTAACTTGTTGTGTTGCCGTTCGGCCAGACAATCTGGCTCACATTTCCTACAGGGTCAAACAGCAGTTTGGTCAGATCGCCTTCGCCGTTGCGTTCCTCGATCCGGCGATCCAGTGCATCGTAGCGAAAGTCATAAACCGAGCCATTAGCATCCAAGACCCTTATCCGATTGCCATTGGGGTCGTACCGGTACTGAACCACCGCGTCGCTGGGGTCAATGACGTCGGCGACGTCGCCCTCTTTACGTACGATCCGGACCATCCGATCGAGGCCGTCGTACTTGAAGTACTTCACCTTCCCGTTGCCGTCCGTGCGCTTGGCCACGAGCCGCGAACCAAGCAACGGGCCGGTGCATTCCCCGCACACCGCGGTTCCGAGGATGTCGTATTGATACCTGGTTATCGAGTGAACAGCATCTTCCATCTGGATGATGCGATTCAACGTATCGTACCGGTAAGTGGTGGCGTGACCGTTCGGGTCCACAAACTCGGTGCGATTTCCGACCGGATCGTAACCCATGCTGCGCACAAATCCCGCCGGGTCCAGAATTTTGACCAGGCGATTCTGCACGTCGTAGTTGAAGCTCCATGGGTGACCGTTGCGGTCAGAATAACTCGTGCGGTTGCTGTTGCCGTCGTAGGTGTATACCTCGCTGTGGTTGAGCGCATCGGTGACCTTGACCAGCCGTTGGCGCAAGTCGTACTGGAACTTCGTCGGGTTACCGTTGCGATCGATCACCAGGATGCGGTTACCCTCGCCGTCGTAAATGGTTTCGGTGATGTTGCCCAGCGCATCCACTTCTTGCAGCAGTCGGTTCAAGCCGTCGTAGCGGTATTCGCTTACGTGATGGTTCGCGTCGATGCGAAAGCGCAGATTGCCCACCGCGTCGTATTGGTAGGTGGTCGTCCGCTGTTCCGGCGTTCCCACCGCCTCCGTCATCGCGATCCGGTTGCCGTCGGCGGGATCGATATCGAAGGTGGTCAGGTTGCCGTTCTTGTCCCTGGCGCTGGTCACGTTGCCATGGGCATCGTAGGTCCACGAGCGGACACCACCCAGCGGATCGGTCTCCTTCATCCGATTGCCGCGGGCGTCGTAGTCATACTTGGTGATCCGTCCGTTGGCGTCGGTCATGCTGGTTATCATGCTGAACACCGGCTCATAGGTGTAGCTGGTGGCGTTACCCAGATGATCCGTGCGCTTGATCATATTGCCACGGGCATCGTACTGATAGCTGGTGATGTGGTTGTTAGCGTCGGTGATCGTGGCCACTTGCAGCGTGGCTGGATCGTAGCTGAAACGAGTAGTGGCGCCATCGGGCGCGACAATACGTGTGACGTAGCCCTGGCTGTCGTAGTCGTGCCGCCATACGTTGCCGCGGCCGTCGGTCTTGCTGGTTGTCGACGGCAGGTAAATGCGCATCAGGTCACGCGCGAGTACGGTCTCGTCGGTTGCCCAGTTATTCGGATTGCTTAACCTGTGCAGCGAGTCACCGACGCCATCGCGTACGGCAATCAGCTCCTGGCTTGCATAATCGAAGGTGAAGACGCGGTTATCCTTGTCCACTTTTTGCACGATCTGCGCCAACTCGTTGTAGTGGTATTGCACCGAATCACCGTCGGGATCGGTGATCTGCGTAAGCAAGGTTCCGCCTGCGTCGTATAAGAGCCGCGTGATTCGACCCAACGGGTCCGTGATGGTCGCGAGATCGTTCCCCAGGTAAGCCAGGCTGATCTTGCGGCCATAGGTGTCGGTGACGGTGATAAGCTTGCCCGCGCTGTAGGTCAGGGTGGTGACATTGTTGTTGCGGTCAGCGATGCGCATCAGTCGCCACACCGGTCCTTCCACCAGGAACGGCGTGCCTGCAACCAAGGCAAACTCGAAGGTGGTGCCGTCCTTCTGCCGCAAGGTGAACGAGCCGTTGGCATTCTTAACCAGTGTCTCGAAGTAGCCGGTGGTCGCGGTGAAGGTGCTGCCGGCCCCCAGGCTGTACTTGGTCACCCTGCCGTCGCCGTCCATTCGAAACATGTGGCCGCGCTGCGTAAACAACAGGATGTTGTACGAATGGGTCCAGCCATAGGCCATGGCGGTATCGGTGCGCGACTGCGAACCGTCCGCGGCCATGGTATTGTAGGTCAATGAGAAGTCGAGGGTTGGACCGAACGCGCTCCTGACCATCATGCCGGCTCGGTAGCTGACTTTGAGATTGCCCTCGGTGTTGGAGTGGGCGCAGCCGCATGCTGACGATCGGTTAAAGGTGTCACATGTCGCACAAGCGGTTTGCCGGGGAAACTGACCGCCGATCGGTCGCGCTTCGATCGTCAAGCCAGTGAACAAGGCGGTCAAGCAGAGGGTCAGCTTGCCGATGACACGCAAGGATGGGGACATGGTGTCCTCCCTGGCGCACTAGGACTTATGTCGGCTGCTCTGCCCGTGCGCGTGGCAGGGCCGGCGACGTATCACTCTTGCAACCTAAGCTTCCGATTCAAACTCGCTTGGGCGCCATCGTGCACCTGCCTCGCTGGCCCGGCCACGGCGACGCGCCCACATCAGCACACCGGCGCTGATCGCAAACAGCGATATCGATGACGGCTCGGCCGCAGTCTGGGCGCGAGACTCGGAATCCGCCTGCAACAACATGAAGTGCGATACACCGGCATCGAGCACGATGCTGTTCGTCAAATGGGCGCTAAACGGCAGCATCTGCGCCGAGGACCGACCGATATTCAAAACTCGCTGATCGAAGAGCACCGGCACACCATCAACTTCCAGGCTGAAGATCGTCTGCGTGAAAGCGCTCAACCCACAGGCGTCGGTCATGACAGTCAGGTCCCCGCTGATGTCGATCGCGAACTGAACAGCAACACTTCCTGTTCCGCTTACTGTAAAAAAATTAGACAGCGTACCCCGACCCTCGGAAAATGCCGCGACCAGGTTGCAGCCGGGAATGTTGACGCTGGAGCTCGCCCCGGCCGTTACATCAAGATCAGCTGGATCCGATAGCGCAGTGGCGCTCGCGCTGCCGGTCGCGAACGTAACGACCGCAACAACGCCTAAGCTGGCCGGCGATAAAGCAAGGTCGAACCGCGCATCGTTTTCTCCCAGACTGTTGTTCGCGGACGCAAACGTTTCCAACACCCACACATCATCGAGCGCCAACGAGGCGTTGGAGGGCGCAATGGAAAGATTGAAGAAGTCGATGTTGCTGTTTGCAATCGCATTGGCTGCAACCGGCCTTGGCAGAAACAAGCAAAATGCCAGCAGGAACAATAACGCGGTAGGTGGACAGGCAACACGAATTAGCCAGTCCGGAAAAGAGGGGCGACACCTATTGCAGCGGCCCGAATGATGCATACGCCTCCTCACGACTCATGGTGTCGGTGGCCTGCATTTAACAATTGCTTATGTCCCTGCCATCCAAAAGAGAGCAGAGTTCGCTCGGATCCTAACGCATCGAATGTGCCAAGTCACAATGCACCGCTCAAGCTATTGTTATTTTGATGTCTCACAGCCAAGAGAGGCATTACTTGGGGAGGCCCTAAACATATATGTAAGATCGTCCGACAGTGCTGCCAACGGCCAAGAAGCTTGTTCTGACGCGCGCCAGCGGAAGCGGCAAAAATCCAGCCTTAAGAGCTTGAGTCCCTAAGCCGCGCGCCGACGGCCGCACCCCTTTCCAGCACAGTGGGATCCGAAGCTTGGAATTCACGTGACTTGAAGTCGCGGC
>JADMIO011429268.1_pt1 | contig 42198 bp, 38 predicted proteins | sample 8958161 | NCBI WGS metagenome assembly JADMIO01 (sample SAMN16585339, study PRJNA669376) | soil metagenome | isolation source: Crop rotation soil | place: USA: Cullars Rotation, Alabama | collected 2011 | reverse complement strand
CTCACCGCCGATCAAAAGACAAAGGTGCAGGAGATCTTCAACGACACGCGCGAACAGTTGCGAGCAGTGCGACAGGAGACGGAGCCGCGCATGGAAGAGATCCGGCGGCAGGCTGATGGACGTTTGCAGACCGTTTTGACTCCTGACCAGTGGGAGCGCTTCCAACGCCTCCGCGAAGAGCGCGGACGGCGCGGCCGTGGCCGCAGATAACACGGATCAAGGACGGATTAGCGCCTTGAGTACGCGACCGTCCGACACATCTGCGAGCGCTTCATTCGCACGGTCCAATCCGTATGAAATCAGTGGCATCCGTGTCCATGCTTCCGGCCGGTGCTTCACTAGCTGAGTAGCACGGTAGAAGTGTGAAAACTCCGATCCCCAACACCCATGCACGTCCAGATGTTTCTTGTTTAGATCCAGATGCGGATTGAGCGACGTCAGTCCGTGATCCGTGTACTGCCCGACAACCACCACCGTTCCCGCATCACGCGTAAACCTCATCGCCTGGACCACAGCCTCAGGCGCGCCCGTCGCCTCAATCGTCACGTCTGCGCCGCGACCGCTGGTCTGTTCCAGCACCCACGCTAGTCGCTGTCCCTCGTCGTGTGTCTCGATATTTAGCGCCGCGTTGGCGCCGGCTTCAATCGCCGCATCAAGCCTCGTCTGTGGTGCGCCGATGCAAAGCACCCGCAGCGCGCCACGCATCAGCGCCAGCACGATCGCGTTGATACCCACCGGCCCGGATCCGAGCACAAGGACCGTGTCTCCAATTTTTATATCGCCACGCTCGACCGCGTGCAGCGACGTCGGCAACGCGCAACCGCCGGCCATGAACGTCTCGGGTTCCGCATCGAGCGGGATACAACGTGTTCCCGGTTTGATATAGATATGCGTGGCCCATCCGCCGCTCAGCCCGTCATCGAGTCCGTAAGTGACGCCGTAAACTTTTCGTTGCGGACAGCGCGTGCCGGCTTTGGCGACGAGGCAATACCAACACGCATTACACGTGCGATGGACGTCGAGAAACGTGATGCGATCGCCTTCGTTGAAGCGTTTGCCTTCGACGTCGAGCAGCTCGCCGCGAATCTTCTGCAAACGTCCAACCGAGACGTGTCCGGGGACTAAAGGGTACGGCACACCCGCGAGCCGGCCCTGTTGCAGATGTACATCGGTGCCACAAACTTCCGAGACTTCGACTTCGAGTAGCGCGGAGTTTTGCTCGAGATCGGGTTCGCGAACTTCGCGAACTTCGACCGGTGCGTTTGGCTTAGGTATGACGGCTACCAGTGGCATGGCGGAAGAATATACTGTATAACGAATTCCCGCTGATAATCATAGAAAGTAGGTTCCCTCTCGTGCCAACAAGTCGAAATCGAAAAATCGAAAGGGCCAGAAAGCGCCCTCGCGTTGCACCTTCAAATCCAAACGCCGCCAGTACGACAAGGCCGTCTAGCCGCAGTGATCAAAAGAAGAAACTCATTGCCATCACCGTGACTGCGGCAGTCGCGGCTTTTGTGGCTGTGTACGTCATTTCAACCCTACGCAACAGGTCAAAAGCCGCGCCCGAGATCACGACTGCTTCCGGATTGAAATACCAGGATCTGAAAGTTGGTGACGGCGCCAGTCCGACAATGGGACAAACCGTCACCGTTCATTACATCGGCCGGCTTGAAAACGGCAAGGAATTCAACAACTCGTACACCCTCGGCAAGCCGATCGACTTCAAACTCGGCCAGGTTATTGAGGGCTGGAACGAAGGTCTGCAGACGATGAAAGTCGGCGGCAAACGCAGACTCTGGATTCCGAGCAACCTCGCCTACGGTGCAGCCGGCAGGCCGCCGAACATTCCCCCCAAAGCTAATCTGGATTTTGAAATAGAACTGCTAGGGGTGAAGTAAGTGAGTGAAGATAGTCTGACAATCACGGACAACCGCACGGGGAAGCAGTATCAGTTACCCATTCAGGACGGCACGATCAAGGCGATGGATCTGCGTCAGATCAAAGTGTCTGACGACGATTTTGGCCTGATGACATACGATCCCGCGTTCATGAATACGTCGTCGTGCAAGAGCCGTATCACTTTCATCGATGGCGACAAGGGAATCCTCGAGTATCGCGGTTACCCGATCGAGCAGCTTGCGGAGAAGAGCACTTATCTCGAAGTTGCGTACCTGTTGTTGAATGGTGAGCTCCCGACCGCGACTCAGCTCGAGGGGTGGACCAAAAACATCACCTACCACACGTTCATCAACGAGAGCATCAAGAAGGTCATCGACGGGTTTCACTACAACGCGCATCCGATGGGCATGTTTGAAGCAACGCTTGGCGCGCTCTCGACCTTTTATCCCGACGCAAAAGACATCTTCAATGTCGAGCTTCGTTGTAAACAGATCTATCGACTGATCGCGAAGGTGCCGACGATTGCGGCGTTCGCTTTTCGACACCGCATTGGCATGCAGTATTCGTATCCGGATAACGATCTGAGTTACGAAGGCAACTTCCTCAACATGATGTTCAAGACGACGGAGCTGAAGCACAAGCCGAACCCGGTGCTCGAAAAGGCGCTGACGGTGCTTTACATTCTCCACGCCGATCACGAGCAGAATTGCAGCACAAACGCGATGCGCAGTATCGGCAGCGCGCACACGGATCCGTTTTCGTCGCTCGCGGGTGCGGCGGCGGCGCTTTATGGGCCACTGCACGGCGGCGCGAACGAGATGGTGTTGCGGATGTTGAAGGAGATTGGATCGGTTGAGAAAGTGCCGGAGTACATCAAGCGAGTGAAGGCCGGTGAGTTTCGTTTAATGGGCTTCGGTCATCGTGTTTACAAGAACTATGATCCACGCGCGCGCATCATCAAGAAGGTTGCGTATGAAGTGTTTGAAGTAACGGGGAAGGATCCCCTGCTGGACATCGCGCTCGAGCTCGAACGAATCGCACTCGAAGATGATTACTTTGTGAAGCGGCGGCTGTATCCGAATGTCGATTTCTACTCAGGGATCATTTACCAGGCGATGCGTTTCCCGGTCGACATGTTCCCGGTGATGTTCGCAATTCCGCGGACGTCAGGCTGGCTGGCGCAGTGGGTCGAGATGCTCGAAGACGCTGATCAAAAGATCGCGCGGCCACGGCAGATCTATCTCGGGCATAGGACCAGAGAGTACGTCCCGATCGAAGCAAGACAGTAACCACGGATAACACGGATCGAAAATCGGATTTAAAATCCGTGTAACTGTGGTTACTCAATCATTTTTGCCGCGATCTCTTTGAGGAGTTTGGCGCAGACGGTGCCCGTGACGTGAAGTGGGTCCATGCGTGGATTGAATTCGACGATGTCTGCGCCGACGACCTTTCCTTTCAGTCGTTGAATCAGATCGATTGCCTGTCGTGTCGATAAACCACCCGGCTCACGATGCGACACGCCGGGCGCAAACGCCGGATCAAGCGCGTCAATGTCGAACGAAATGTAAACCGGCGTATCAAATTCCAATTGCAAATTGCCAATCAGGTTGCGCATCTCGATCGACTCGACACCAAACTTCCTCACCTGCTCACGCTGATGCGCGGTGAACGTCCTGATCCCGACCTGCACGAGTCGCTTCACCAGTTTCGCTTCCATGATGCGCGCGAACGGTGACGCGTGCGAATGGCGATTCCCCTGGTAACTATCGTAAATGTCCGGATGCGCGTCGAAATGAAGGATGCTCAACTCCTTGTACTCGCGCGCGAACGCCCTCACGATCGGATACGTGATCGAGTGGTCGCCGCCGAGTGAGATCGGCATCAACCCATCAGCGATCAACGTGTAAACCGAGTTTTCAATCAACGCAGACATCTGACTGCCCGCGACCGGCTCGATATCCCCCGCGTCGAAGAAGATCGAATCGCCGGAAAGATCCGTTCCATTTTCACTGGTCAGATTCCACGCATCAGAACGCAGCGCGGCGCGAATCTGCGGCGGCGCGTCAGCCGCACCTTTCGTGAAGGACGAATTTTCGTCGTAGCGAATTCCGAGGAGTGCGAGTTGGGCCCGTTGTTCGTTGGACATTATGGTGGTGCACCCAGCAGGGCTCGAACCTGCGACCTTCTGATCCGAAGTCAGGTCACGAGCACTGCATCAGTTTACAGCTTTTACTAACTACTAACATTTGTTACAGGTTGCAGCCGCCAACGAGTGCATCTATTACTACCTATTAGCATTGGTATCTGCGTAGTCTTGTCACAAGTTTGTCTCAATCGCAGTCGCTCGGGGCCGGGGCCTCGCGCTTCGCGCGTCTGGTTTTCACAGCTATGTCGCTCGATTAGCTCGCCCGATCCTGCTTCGACGGCATGGCAGCAATTATGGAACGCAGAAGAGCATTGACGACCTCTGATGATCTGAAGATTTTCGCGACATCTGGTTCCAGTACAACAGCCACGGTTCCTTTGGACATCTTTGCTGCAAATCGATTCGGTTGCGACTTGCTGTAGTCGAACCGGTATTCTGAACGCAATGTTTCTTCGTCTACTGGCTTTTTCTTACGAACCGACGTTTTCTTCATAATCTTTGCGCTCCCTGCGAGTCGCTTTGCGTGCACTGAAGATTCGTACTCGATCGTCAATACTTGTAAAGTTCACCAAAATTAGTTGATGTCCCGCGGAGTGGCCGATGATGATTTCACGCAACTCATCGACTGAGTGTTCTTCATCCGGAAAGATTCGCGCCAACGGATCAGCGAATACCGTCATCGCCTCTTCGAATGAAATCTCATGCTTGGCGAGATTCGCTTCAGCCTTATTCGGATCCTATTCGAATCGAAGAGACATCTTGCTTATGTTAACACGGAGTGAGGCACGCATTCGTAATTGATTGGTGTCTACCCTTTAACTCGCAGCTAACAGGAGCACGATTACCCGAGTGAACTGAAATGGCTGATGGCCTCAAATAATTCTGTTTAAACTGATAGGAGTGGATTCGAACCTCCGACCTCACGGTCCCGAATGCAGCGAGGTAGGAAAAGTTAACTATTGATTTTGAATCGAGTTGCAGCCACGAGCAAAATCACTGGTTTTTGCAGTTGTTGACATCTGGTACCATCCGTTACCAGTCACTTTCCATTTATTCCTGCCACAATCCTGCCACAGCGATTTTGCGCACTTCTTCATACTAAAAATCATCGATCGACTGCTAGTCTGATCGACGATTCAACATATGCCTTTTCCCATTCAGTGAATGCGGGGTACGCACTTCACGACTCACCCGTGACGGGCGGTCAGCGGTCCAGGTCACTTATGATTGTTACTACGTTCGCAGCACGATCGGCGTCTCTTGTCCTCCATTCTTGCGCGAGTTTGTGATATCCCCAGATTGTTGAAAATTCCGTCCTTGCCACAAATTTGCCACAGCGAATTTCGGCTGCCCCGATTGCGCACCCGGAGGTCACTTCGGCTAGCACCTCAATCCGCGAATGACGCTTGACTACATCGGCGAGCGCCCCCTCACGTTCCACCCGTGAAGGGCGGACCAAATTCTGAACGAAAACTGCAACCGAGCCAGTCGAGATGATAAACTGGCGTGCAGTTGACTTGATGAATTAGCCAGGAGCAACATTGGATCCTATATCAGAGCCGTACGTTGAAGCAGCATGGTCTGCCAAGATCGAGCGACGCTTAGTCGAGATCGACACAGGCACGGTGGAGTTGATCCCATGGGATGATGTTCGCTTAGAATTGTTCGGCGAATCTGAATGGAGAGAATAATGGCATTACAAACTGAAACTGTCGAAACGCTAGAAGCCGCAGCCTTACAGTTAACACCTGCTGATAGAGCAAGACTTGTCGATCGGTTGATTGCTACCCTCGATGCTGATCCCGAAGTCGAAGAAGCCTGGGCTGCGGAAGTCGAGCGCAGGCAAACCGAAATAGAAAATGGAACTGTTTCTTTATTGCCTGGTCCAGAAACCCTCACAAAGCTGAAAGCTGAATTTGAATGAACTACTCTCTGCACCCGGAGGCTTCGGAAGACCTCCGGGACGCTGCCTCATTCTATCGCGAGCAAGCTGGCACCAGTCTTTCTCAATCCTTCTTCGGAGAGTTTGAACAATCGATCAATAGGCTTCTGCAGCATCCTGCACTTGGTGCACCATGGCGCGGACGAGGACGACGGAGGTACGTAATGAAGCACTTCCCGTATTCGTTGGTCTATACAGTGTCAGGAGACGAAATTCGCGTTTTGGCTGTGGCGCATCACAGCCGCCGTCCCGGGTATTGGGGTGGCCGAAGGTAGGATTTGAAATAACGCATGAGCAGATTATTTGATCGTGACTGGCGGTATGCATTTCGCTGGCTTGGTGTTCAATCCGAGGAGCATAAAGGAAAGCGGTTCGTTGCATCCCAACAAGGGATGTTTGGCGCGGTTGCGAAGACTCTAAACACTGCAACAAACTCCGAGTGGATTGCAAGGTGCTATATTGCGGGTAGATGGGTGATGGCCAGCACTCTATATGTGAATACGTATTTTCACTGTCTAAGAACAAACACGCGGGTAGTAGCTCCGTTCTTGCAATATTACTCAGCACTCTTTTCAATGCGGGCGTTAGTACTTACTTCACCGAACCAGCCGTGGCAGGCCGGCGAGTTGCTCAAGATTACTCACACAAAAGCAATCAACTATAGTTCTGAGGTAGTTAGGCAACTGTGCTCGAACGAGTTCTCAACAAACTTTAAAAGAAACCTACTAATGCTTCGTGCTTATCGTGAATTGATCTCTTATGTTGCGCCCTTAAGCGGTGATTCCGATGCAACAGGACTCAATGCAGATCAGTGGATCGACATGCTGACACTTTTATGTGAGATTGCTCAACTCCAATCAGAAATTCTCGAAAGCTCGGTGCACAAACACGCGCCTAAAGGCGCAATCCCAGGTATCGACTTGGAGCTAATAGAAACGGCATTTAAAAGAGAAATCGAGGGATATGACTTTTTAGACCACGACGATCTATATCGGCTCAATTTCCTGCGGCGGAAGAATCCATCAATCACAAACGTTCAAGACATGATTTCGGCTGGGGAGGCTGACGATTTTTTTGGTGCATGGGGCGCAACAGACGATAACGAATCCGACGTTCTTTTTGATCCAGATTACAACAATCGCGTTATCTTCGATATTCCTTAGGACAATCCGATGAGAAGCCCAAGTGAAGCCTTGCAAGGTGTAGTTGCGGTACTAGATGCATTAGGAGCCTCTGATTTCAGAGATGCAGAAATTCAGCGCTTTATGAATTCTCGTGGCTTAGTGCTTCAAGCTCTGGATCATAAGGCCGAAAGTATACTGGGTAGGTTGAAAGCTGAAATGATTTCAACGTTGACTTTTAACGATACGATCGTGATTGTTTTAAAGCTTAATCATGTTGCTAGTTTAGATGACGTGGATGCTTTCTTCACACTGCTCAGGAAGTTTTTTATCGAATCTCTGAGAAATGGAATTCTGTTCCGGGGGTCCATCGCAATCGGAAGCTTTTATCTCGATGAATACACAAACACCGTTATGGGAGAGTCAGTGACAGACGCGGCAGCGTGGTATGGAAAGGCGGACTGGATTGGCATTCACGCTACTCCCAGAGCGAGTTTGCTTGTTGATCGATTACTTGAGGGAGAAACACGACAGCGAGAGAACGTAATGGTTAGGTACGCAGTGCCAATGAGGGACGGTTCAAAACCAGATCTCTACGCTGTAAATTGGCCCAAGGGCTACTTTGTTCGTGGGCTTTCCCCGTGCGAGCCGGGTGAGAATCGCAGAGCGAAATTTCTAGAATCCTTAAACTTGCACCGAATACCTGCAGGGGTTGAACAGAAGTACACTCACACCATTGCTTTTTACGACTCGATAATTCAACAACAAGAACTGGTTCAAAAGCTCGGGGCAACTCATCCACAAAAGACTCCTGCTACTTCTAAAGCAACAAATAAGAGGAAACGTAGTACCAAGCATTCTTGATACTTGGGCCATGCGAAGAAGCGATAACTGACTTCGTTGCTTCAGTGAGGAAGCAGTAGATAGGTACTTGTCACAAGAAGCTACATTCTGAGGAGTCGCTTTTCACGTTTGCTAGGAAAACCGGACCCAGGGTAATAATCTGCCGTGGCTGGGCAACTAACACATCAGCCAACGTCTAAATTCAGCCTCTATGAAGGTCCCTCCAACGTAGCCCACTCCGCGATCGGCTAGGAAAACAGAGAGTTGCTCCCCGGAACGAGCAATGAGACCTACTTCACCAGCTATTTTCAACGCTCCACTTGTGAATCGTCCCGTAGTAAAAACTAATCCGATAAGCGGATGTAATGCGAGCAGTTGAAGATCTTCAAATGGATCTAAGGTCGAAGTATGGACTCCATGGCGCGCTAACAATAATGAACCAACCAACTCACGAACAATAGCCGGCCCGAGTGCCGCCGTCGGATAATGCTTGGCCTGTCCCGCAAAGCGAAGTGTTACATCGCGAGCCAACTGCGAAAAGGGCGCTGGCACTGTGCCAAGATCGGCAAGGCTTAATAAGCCGTAAAAATCAATTCCTTGATCGTTGCTGTGAGAAGTCACGCGTACGGACGATGCGCCAAGTTCACGAAGTATGCAGGCACCGAATCGCTCAAAATCGTTAAAAGTAAGATCCTGAATAGCACGGTAAATAGGATCGACGTGTAATCGCCGCTGCTTTGCGGCGCGGACGTCCTCGCTATCGAATGACTCGATCCAACAGGATCCACAGATCGCCCGATCATTGTCGCCGCTAATGACAACTGTCGGCATTGTGCCAGCCGCTTCAGCCTCGGCACGATTTTGCTCGATCAGTCTGCGTATCTTTTTCTGAAGACGTTCTGCTTCTTCTGCTGCCCTAATAGGTGCTAAACCAAAGTGAGTAGTTAGCTGTTCCTCGGTAAGCTCTAGAATTGGACGAGGTGGGCTATCCAAATCAACAACTACTTCCAATCGTTCATAGATTTGTCGCGGAGTCATTGAATAGACGGCCTTTCACGTGCTCGACCAGCTTGACCAATTCTTTCCAAAGCTCCTTTGCCCTCTCAGTGGGTTCAAACCAGGCTTCCACACTGGGTGTTCTAAGAGCCTGTAACGCCTGAGCAAGAGACGACTCAAGTACTCCGCTCTCGTCTTCTAAAGTCTCGACTTCTGCCGCCTTAACCGCCTCGTCAAAGGATTTTTCCGGATCGAGTAGGATTTTGAGCGGAACCTCTTTATCGACTATTTCTTTCAATTGCCTAACCTGAATGTAAGCGTTTTCAAGTTTTGCAGGCTTGACCACGCCGTCGACTTCCATCGGACTCAGAAGCTCGTAGAACGCGCGTCGAGCATCGTCATTCTCCGCACGAAACGTCGTGTCAGAAAAACCTAACCACGATCTAACCTTGGGCTGAGACACAGCCTCGTGAAAGAAGGAATACAGCCTAGGCGTCGCATGCTCTCCAAACTCTTGATCAGCTTCCATTTGTTCAAGTGCCTTCGAGGCCCGGTAGCGGCGGCCCACCTCTTGCGCAGATATTCCGATATGTTGAGCTACTTTCCCGAACTGTCGTCCCTCTTTCTCGTACAGTTCAACGACAAGTCTCGCCTGCTGATACGGTCCCCAGCCCTTGATTCCCGCAACGTGTCGAATAGCCATCAACGTCCGTTTGTAATCTTCACGTTCGGTCGGTGTTCCAACAACTTCAACCACGGGCAATTCTTGCAGACTCGCGAGATGTGCCTCCGAAATGTCGACTGCGCCCGCATCGTGCTCAGATAATAGAGCCTTGACCGCCGCCAATCTTCGATTACCCTCGATGACGAGGTACCGAGTCCCGGACTCATGACCCGTGTCATATTCTTCGACGACAATTTGTTCGATGGGTACATACCCATTACTAAGAATTGAATCCTTTAGACCACTGAGGTCAAAGGATTCCGTATCTTGGAGTAGGGATTGAGCCCTGTTCTGGACACCCTCCTCAGCATAACGAGCCCGATTGGCGACGCGCTTGTACTGCGGCAAATCGTGAAAGCGGTAATTGTTAGGGTCTAGAAGCAGTTGTTTGGGTGGCAGTTTAGCTGTTCGTGTTTCCATAGTCGGTTTTTTGTGGTCAATCTATGCATGGAATGTTTCTTCGGTTCCAAGGACGAATATGTATAAGGCTTGAGTTGCTTCGTCATTAATATCACACGAACTAGTCAGCTGAAAATGCAACCCCTCCGGGTTCACTGCCATTGATGACCGCGGGTTGGGACTCACAGCATCGAAACTGATCACAACACAATCAGGTGAATTGTCCGGCGTGTACAGGCGGGGGTAGAATCGGGTTCCAGGAGTTGCCGCCGGTCCATCTATGGCTATTTTCTCACGCAGAGTTCTTCAGCATCTCATTAACGAAAACGTCAAATTTCTCAGGCCTCGAGATACTAAAAAAATCGTCGCGCACCTTAACCGAATGCACAATGAGATGACTTTAGCGCCCGAGTGGGAGGTTGCCATTATCAATGCTCTAAGCAAATTGGGTGAGGTGAGCTATGAAATGAATTTTGGCGGCAGCTGTAACCCAGACATATGGTTCAGACCCTACGCTGATATAAGTCAATCCTTGGCTGTCGATATAACTACGATTTCAGACAAAGGCTTCGATGCAAACAATCCAATCGAGGCTCTCCAGTCCCAAGTCATCGATCGCGTTGCTGCCCATGGCTTGAGGCTCAATTCGTTCCACTTTAGAGTCGAGGCCACACAAGGCCAGAAATATCGTACCTATCGCAGATTCAATAAAGATGGCAGGCTTTCCCAACCATTCTTCGAAGGCGGAAAGAAAACGCAATTAAAGCTGCCTGCCCTAGCCAGGTTAGGCGAGAAAATTCTTGATGCTGAATTTGAGAAGTTCTTGAAAGAAATACAGCGAGCTCCTGGAGTGAACCGTGATCACCTCGTGTACAACCAAAATGAAAACATTCATCTAACGATCTCCTATCGCCCTCGGGAGCTCTACTCGACAACAACGCATCCTGAATACAAACAGATTGCCCATATCTCGGAGAACCAAATCTATCAGGCTCTCGACGATAAGGCGGATCAATTGGTCGACTCTTCGTTTGAGGATCGCCTAGGAATTATTTTGTGCGATGGCGACTACACTCCATTCCACCAAGACTCGTCGACTGTAGACGAGGTTGTAAAGTACTTTCTCCAAAACAGGAGTGAGATCAATTTTGTATTAACAATCAAAGTCAAGCGCCGATGGCGAGAGGAAAGTATCGTGGCGAAGATATACCGTGGCCAGTACTTCGACTTGGTTGGCAGCGCACTCATTAAGAGTTTGGAAAAAATGATTGATTTTCTTCCAGTTCCAGAAAATGATACGTGTAATGCCATCAACCACCTTAAATCGCCATATGCGCAGGAGGGAGATCGGAGATACATCGTGACAACCTATAAGAACAATATGACAGAGGTGAGAATCCCTACACGAACGCTGATGGAGTTGTTCTCGGGCAAACTGTCGCATCCGGATTTTTCGAAACTGCATAACTACGTGGCTTGGGAGGGGAATTCGCATCCGATCGACAATCCGTTTGCCTTGGCTTTGAAGAAAGGTTGGATGATAAGCGACATCAAATTCGAAAGCCATGCTCCCGATGAGGATAATGACGTGATTGTAATCACGTTCGACACCCGTCCTGACGCGGCGATTCATTCGTTTGTCGTGCCACCACCGACCAAAACTCCTGAAGGTCCATCGGTCTGAACCCCACCCTTAAATCAGCGTTAGTAGTTTGTGGGGCAGCAGTAGCTAGGCAGACATGATTCCAAGAGTACTTTTAGATACTAATGTTTTTAAGTTTTCCGCGTCAGGACCGCTTTGCTTCATTCCTGTGAACAGAAAAACGAGGAACTGGTATGGCAGAGTTACCGGAGTTCAGCTTTACGACATTGGGTATGTCAATCGGAATGAAAAAATTCGTAACCCTGAACTTAAACGAGAAGTCGACTTGCTTCCTCAAATTGCGGAACTTGCCAAACAAAACCATCTTGAATTAGTTGCTCATCCCGAAACAACTTATGAGAGCTGGGGCCTCCCGGCTATGGGTAGTCCAACGGGGCCGTTTTATGGCGCTCCGATTTCCGAAGCAGAATCTCCCATAAAGTATGGCCGAACACTCTTAACCCCAGGAATCTCTGCCGATGAGTTGACCGAGATGTTTTTAGTGGGAATTAAGCATGAGCGCTTCCAAAAGCTAGCAAGACTGACGGGCGGCTATCAAGGAAGTAATCAACACAATCTTAATCAGTTGCTCGACGCCTTTTACATTTGGTGTGCAGAGCATAACAAGTGTCAATACCTGCTGACTTTAGATTTCAAATTGATCAGAGTTATTCGGAACAACAAACAACAGGATTTGGATTCAAAGCTGGTTAAGCCGTCGGAACTGTTGCGGGAAACTGGTCATCAAGTCAAAGAACAAACTCTATTCTCAAGGACCATGTCGATTGCCAAGCGGCTATTGGGATACTAAAGAGTGCAAATGAAAACAGACACGCCCCAAGTCGAGGATTTAGTTGCCCTGGAAAAGCAGGAACCGGACCTCTCGAGTGCAATTCACCTTTTGGACAGTGAAATCAACGACATTCAAAATGAGGAGCAACGAAATGGTTGGAATCAGTGGGTGCTCCTTGGAGCTATCGGCGGCCTGCTTTGGTTACTGACTGGCGAACTCGAAAAGGCAAATACTGATTGGACCAGCGTCGTAAAGATAGTTCTTGCAGGATTACTACTCATAGACACGACTAAATGGGTTACGTTTCTCTTGTACAGTGACCTAAATCCCGGTTCCGAGGTTCGCTTTCGCTGGAGCCACCATCACTTCGGAACAAATCGACTACTAGCAATACTAGAACTCCTGCGAGCCATCCTCATCATGCTGCTGGCGTTTTCCAGCTCATTGTTTGACTGGAAGTTCTTGATTCCGATATCAGTAAGCTACATCACGCTTTCTTTCCTGCTGATAATAGTTTTAATTGGGAGTTTTGCGCCGTTATTTGCAGTCACAAACCGTCGAAATAGATGGACATATGTATTTGTGGCAACCCTCCTTTTACCTTTGGTTCTTGCAATACCGTCGTTACTGCCCATGATTCCGCCTCTGAATCAGAATCACGTCAGTGAGTTTAGGATTGGCGGATTAATTGCCGGAATCAGTTTTCTTCTACCGATGATGATCCGAACGACTGGCACGTCACTGGTAGTGCCACTACTGAAAGAACTGCGAAGAAAACTGATCGCGGGTCGAATCAGTGCACCTAACGCCGTTTATGAGGCCGAAGTAATCTCTGGAGGCATGCAAGTAGCGGATGCGTTAAAGGACGATTTTCTGAATATGCTTGCACTACTAGAGCAAATTGATGAGCAGACGCACAATGCAGCACTAGCGATAAGCTCGATGAAAGAAAATTTTCCACGTTCAGATGATGACGCTCAAACAGTTGCCGAAAAACTAAAAACGCATGTCGCTCTAAAAGACAATTACAAATCTTTTCTGGATCAGCGGGCAAGGCTGCTTAAAGAGCACAAGCATCAGGTCGAGCATTTCTACAAGAAGGTGCGTAGAGTACTCACCTTGCCTACGGCCAGAGCAACCATTATGAATATCGAAAGCTTACTTCAAAACAGAGCACTTGCTTCGGATAAGCTTTTTGATCAATTGATAGAGATAGAAGCGGAGTTTGATAAGACCATCGGAGCCAAATAACTGTTCAGTGAGGTCCGACTCGGCTTCTAATCTGAAGATTCAATCTGTTCGGTTCGCGACTAAGGCAGGCGCGGATTCGGCCTTCAATTTCTTCCCATGTGCTACCGGCGTTCGGGTCCTTAGCGTAAGCGGCGAGGCGTGCGTCGAGTAGCGCTTTTTCGTGAATCGTTAACGGTTCTTCGTCATGAAGCCAGCCATCGCTGTCGAGTTCAGCCAATCTCAAGCGAATTTCTTGGCGCTCCGTCTTTGTGAGTTTGGGTAGTTCTTCGAGGATCTCAGCTTTGTTCATGGACTCATGATACCCCATTGCCGCGCATGCAAACTTCAATCGTTTTAGACGTTGTGGAACAAAGACTCAATGAGGACGGTCGTCTGATAAGACTGGATTATGTTTTTTCCAAGCTAGCGGCGCCTGGTGATGCTCGGAGACATAATCAGTCTTATCAAACGCCTCGCCTTCTATTTTTTTCCTTTCGGTTTCCAAGGTGCTACAGCTAATTAAACGAACGTGTTTGGTATGGGGCTGCACTCGCCTTCGGCTCGTGTCTCCAGGCTCTTAAGCTCAAACTCGCGTGCTGACCAGAGCGCCGCTTCATACTCTCCGATTCTTGTGAAATGGAGCGCCACGACGACTTCAGGAAGTGTAACCCTGACGTAAAGTGGCATTGCTCAGTGAAAATCTCCGACGTGTGCTCTGTGAGAATGTCCGCTCATGTATTCAGGCCCGCGCGCCCTTGATGCCGCGGCTATGAATGGCGCGCCGACCGGAGGAGGAAAACAAAAGCTCCTCCGTTCGTCTTGCCATTCTAGCCGCAGCATCAAGGGTATGCTGCGCCGCGCTCCGTGAGTTGGAGTGGCAAAGCAAAGCCTCCCGAAAGAGGAAAGGAAGCAAACAGAGTTCGGACTCAAATAACTGCCAAAGAGATAAGTATTGCGACGGCGATTGCCCTATGGATCTGAAGGGTGAGACCACGAAAAGAGATGGTGTGAATCTCGGCAAACGACATCGTTGTTTCTCGTTCAAGTTGATTGTCCCCAGGCTCATTTTTCAAATCATCGCATACTCCTCAAACGCAACTCGGGTGATTCGAGAAGGTGCTGCGCACCTGAATAAGAGAGACACGACACCCCCGCTCGCGTGGCTGTGACGTATACGCGGCGCGTATACATCGGCTTGGTTCAACTCTTGCAATGCTTTACACGTATACGCGGTCAAATCGCGCATGCGCGTGCAAACACAATGTGGACAGGAAGAAATGAAGCAAGCGAAATCAAATACGTGAGTTTCAGGCTCACGACTGAGGAATACACGCAGATCGAAAACCGCGGTTGCCTCAGTGCCGCAACACCGTTTGACTGCGTCTCGAGAAGGATTTTGAACGATCCAAAAATGAGATTAGGTTCGCGCATTTTAGGACAAAAATATTTGCGAGTCGCTGGAAGTTCGACCCCGATCTCCCGTCTTTTAATAATGAAATCGGAGACAGGATCTTCTAAGAACAGATATAGCAATGGATGTAGCGCACAACAGCCAAGCACGATGGGTGACCCAAGTGCTGAACGTCTGCCCGAAGCAACCTACCCAACGTATGTGGCGTTGGGGACAGAGACATTTAGACCGTAATCAACGGGAAGGAAACTTGTCTCTTGAGTGTTCGCGCTTCGCGCGTCAAGAAAGTTGTTGCCAACAGCGCCCAGAGCCACCAGGTACACAGTTACATGCGAATCAGGACTGGACGTCGGCGGAAGCCGATCGCAAGCGTGGAAAGAAACGTGGACTTACGGCAGTACGTGGTAAAGTAACGCCTGCTCCTGGCGGCTGCAACCAGAAAGGAGCAACCGGATGACAATCCGAAAACGCGGAACACGTTATTACTACGATTTCATGATCCGCAGACAGAGGTATAGAGGCGCAATACCAGAGGCGCGCACGAAGGCAGCAGCGGAGCAAGCTGAGACAAAGATCAAGAATAAAGTTTATGAGCGCAAATACGGCAAAATCTCGGCAAGCAGACCGTTCGCTGAATTCGTACGTGGGACATACTTACCATGGGCCAGGGCGAATAAGCGTTCAAGAAAGGACGATGAATTTCACGCGAAAGTTTTCTGTCGTCACTTCGGAAATAGGAGCCTGAGCGAAATCGATCATCAGATGATCGAGGAGTTCAAACTCAAACGAATGGAGTCAGTCACTCGCTTTGGTAGGACGCGAAAACCGGGCTCAGTCAACCGGGAACTCGCGATTCTGTCTGGCATTTTCAGGATGGCTGTTGACTACGAGGAGATAACCCAAAACCCGTGCAGGAAGGTGCAAAAGCTACCGGAAAACAATCAGCGAACCAGGCATTTGTCTTTCGCGGAGGAAGATCGACTGTTTGCAGAGCTGACTGGCGAGCGCGAGTATCTCAGATCTCTTGTGACGGTCGCGATCTACGCCGGTCCACGGCGCGGAGAGTTACTAAAGCTTCGGTGGTCGGATGTAGATTTCGACCTCAACATCATCAACTTTAAGCAGACAAAAACAAATAGAGATCGCGCTGTACCAATGGAACCAGTTGTTCGGGCAGCGATACTTTCGCTGCGTGAAACATCAGGCGATGCGGAGTACGTTTTTGTCAATCCTGACACCGGAACGCGGTATGCCGATGTCAAGAAATCTTTTTCCGCAGCATGCCGTAAGGCAGGCATCACTGATTTCAGGTTTCACGATCTACGCCATACGTTCGGAACTCGTTTAGCCGACGCTGGCGTTGACGTAGTGAAGATCAAAGAGCTAATGGGACATGCTTCGATTGTGACGACGATGCGTTACATTCACGCTACCGACCAAGGAAAGCGTGGAGCGATCGTGGTGTTGTCAGAGTATCGACAGCGGCATTGTCGCAACTTTGTCGCAAAAGAAAAGCGGCAGAGCGAACAGCCTGCCGCAAGTCGTTGATATTGCTGGTGCACCCAGCAGGGCTCGAACCTGCGACCTTCTGATCCGAAGTCAGACGCTCTATCCAACTGAGCTACGGGTGCACGCGAAAGATGTTGCCACAAAGAGGCACAAAAGGAAAATTTAGCCGCGGATTGACGCGGATGAACGGAGATCAGCGTTTATCCGCATAAATCCGCGGCCAAATTCTTACTTGCCTTGGAAGTGAGTGCGGACGAACTTCACCATGTCGCTGATCTCCTGTTGCGACATCTTGTCTTTGAAGGCCGGCATCGCTTCTTCGCCGTTCGTGATCATTTTGGCGATTTGATCGTCGGTGTGTTTGATTGCGTGGTCTGATTTCAATGACGGAACTTTGATTTGCTTGTTATCGACTTTGACGAGTCCGCCTTCGCCGTTCGGGCCGTGGCACGGCTCGCAGTTCTTGGTGAAGTTGGCTTGCGCGCCGGCGAGTGGATCGGGTGTCGCGGCTGCAGCCGGAGCCGCGGGCGAAGCAGCCGCGCGTGACGTGTTGGTGTTGGTGGTCGTTGGCGTCTCAGTGCAAGCGAAAGCGACCAGTGCGATGGCGACACACAATAGAGCAAGCGAAATGAGTTTCATCAGACAGTTCTCCGAATTTGAGTTGTTTTTATACAGGGGGCGCAAAAGTATAACGGTCACTTCTTCAACTTCACAATCCACTCAGCAATCTCTCGCATCTGCTCTTCCGTCAGCTTCTCTGAAAACGATCGCATCGGTGGTTGTAGGCCGTAAGCGGTCGGGTCTTTCAGCAAGCTAACGATGTCGTCGACGCTGCGACGCGGTTTAGCTGAAACATCGAGCAACGGTGGAAACTTTAATGGTCCCTGTTGCGCGCCCTGGCCTTGCGCGCCATGACAGTTGGCGCAGAACTTTGTGTACATGACCGGCGCACCAGCAGTCACGTTCGTCGTCGTCGCAGCCAGTGTGATCGTAGCTGGATTGAACGGTTGATGACGCCACGCTTCTTCGGCTGCTGCTTGTCGCGCGAATTGTTGGGCCGTGCGCGGATCACGACGATCGCTGAGATACGAAGCGGTCGTCATGATCACTACGAGAACCACGCCAAGGCCCAGCAACGAACCAGCAATCAACCTTTGCCGTTTAAGCCATGGCAAGGCGACTAAAACTGCCAGAACGATTCCCGGCAAGACCACGCCCATGATCGATCCGAGCCCGCCCGGAATGTATTTCAACGATTGATACAGCCATAGAAACTGTGCGCCCGGTCGCGGCAGATAATCGGCACCAGCCTCCGCGACTGATGGACCAAGCGGCGCCGGATGCTTCAACGCCCAAAGCGCGAGCACGAGAAAAACGAGCGCGCCCACGATCGCATGGCGTGGCCCAAGAAACTCGGCGATCTGGGAACGGAATAGTCGCCACACAGCGACAACGCCAATCACCGCCGGAATCACGAGCACGTGAAGCGCAAAGAACCGCGAGAGCGTCACTCCTGAGATCTCGCTGCCGCCGAGTAACCAAAGTCGCGCCATTCCGCCGGCAAGTGGAAGCCCGGCCATCAATCCTTCCGCCACCCTAGTACTAAAAAACGCGCGCGCGTCCCACGGCAGCGAATAGCCCGTGCCGCCCGCCGCCATCACGAGCCCCAGAATCAGAATCGCAGCGACCCACTGAATCCTGTTTGCAACATAAGCACGATCCCAAAAGAGTCGAATCGCATGAATGAAAACAAAGACTGTGAGCCACTGTGATCCGTAGTGATGCAGCGAGCGGATCCACGATCCCGACGACACGACTTTCTCGATGTACGACACCGTCGTGTAAGCATGATCGACAGACGGCACGTAATAAAACGCCAGCAAAACTCCGGTCAGAAACTGAACCGCAAGGAGCACAACAACGATTCCCGTCGTCGTCTGTAACCAAGAGTTTCTCATGCGCGTGTCGCCTGTTCTTTCGAGATGTATTGCACTTGCAGTTTTCCGTCCTGAACGCGCGCCGGCAACGGATCGAGCCCGCGTTGCGCTGGACCACTGATACGCGAGCCGTCGGCCGCGAAGTAGCTCTCGTGACACGGACACGAAAAGCGATTCCTGTTTTGTTCCCACGCGACTTCGCAGCCTTCGTGAGGACAGATTGCTGATACGACCTGGTTGTTCTTCGCGGGCAGGACAAACACGTTGTGCTCTTCGGTGGTAATGGCCCAGCCTGTGATCTGCTCGGCGACGATCTTCCGGCTTACTGGCTGTGGACCAGTTAATTCCGAGACGGAGGCGACGTCGAGCCAGACGTCAGTCGCCGCAGAAAGTTTTGGGCGCAGAAAACGAAATGCCGCGCCGCCAATCGAGGCGAAGACGGCGGCGAGCGGCAGAAACCTGAGAAATGAGCGGCGCGATGTTTCAACGGTCATGTTTGTTTCCTTCGTGACGTTTGACGGGGAAGCATCCGAATTTCTTCCGGAAACTTAACCCGTGGTTGCATTCGGCCCTGAGACTGGGCAGAATAACTTTGCATCGCTGATTCTTCCAAGGTTAGTCATTCGTAATTCAGACCTGAGGTAAAAACAATGAGTAGCGATAAGGATCCCAACTCCGCCACCCGCGGCTCGCTTCGATTGGCCCCTGCTTACGAGGAAGTCGAAGTGGAGAAAGCCAAGCTTCCCCGACAGTATGTTACCTTCACGTTCTATAAAGCGCGTCCCGAGTGGCGCCTGCTCGCAGACGGCGACAAGCAGCGCTGTCGTGACGGATTTATCAAAACTGTCGATGAGTTTCGGTCCTCGTTGCTGATTCATTCTTACTCAACTATCGGACTTCGTACGAATGTCGACTTCATGATCTGGCGCATCGGCTACGAACTCGATCCGATTCAGGAGATGACGTCGCAACTCAACAAAACCGAGATGGCCAAATACATCGAGCCGTCGCAGTCGTTCCTCTCAATGACCAAGCGCTCGATGTACATCGACAAAGACAATCCCGAGCACGTTGAAGATCGGCTGCACATCATTCCCGGCAAGTCGCAGTATCTCTTCGTTTATCCATTCGTGAAAACTCGCGAGTGGTATTCAAAGCCCCCTGAGCAGCGCCAGGAGATGATGGACGAGCACATCCGCATCGGCATGAAATATCGCTCGGTAAAATTGCACACAACGTACTCGTTTGGCCTCGACGATCAGGAGTTTGTGGTGGCGTTTGAAACCGACTACCCGACTGACTTTCTCGACCTGGTCCAGGAGCTTCGCGAAACGAAAGCCAGCTCCTACACGCTGCGCGACACGCCGATGTTCACTTGCCGCCAGCGAACGCTCAGTGAGTGTCTCGAAGCCCTCGGTTAACCACAGATTACGCAGAAGATGAACACGGATCTGATTAAGCATCTGCGTAATCTGTGGATCGTTCTGTCTGTTCTACTTTCCGCCGCGACTCTTTATTCCCAAACCGAAACGCCTTCGGAGTATCTCTGGTACGAAGCGGAGAACATGCGCGGGTTCAGCACCGGCAAGCTTGGTGAGCCGCTGCTGAATCCGTCGCACATGAATCTCTCGCGTGAGAAAGCGCCGGGTTGGGGAATCAATGGGCCAGGAGTTTCAGCGGAGTGGACGCAGGGCGGTGAGAGCGAGTGGAACTCCGCGGCCGCGAGCGCTGATGAGACGCGCGCCGTGTTGTATCAGGATCTGGAGATTCCACGTGGCGGCGAATACCGGTTGTGGGTTCGTTACGCTGACTGGGCGGGGCGAACTGAAAACTTCACGGTCACGATCGCGCAGGATGGCGCTGAAGTGTTTCGACACGAGTTTGGCGCGAAAGACGTGATCGATCCGCACGATGAGTTGAGCATGTACTGGGGCTGGGCCTTCGCTTGGGACGGTGCAAGCGCGACGGTTAAAAAAGGCCCTGCGCGTGTGTCGGTCGTTATCGAGAAAGCGGCGGAAGCGCGCCGGCATGTAGATTGTTTCCTGCTCACGAATGATTTGGGGTTCAAGCCATCAGGTAGGCAGAAACCAGATTTTGCAGCGATGCGTTACATGCGCACGTGGTCCACGGCGCGCAAGCCGCTGCAATCGTTACTGCAAAACGAAAGTGTGACGCGCGTGCCGGAAGCGTGGATGCGTCCAAAGGTTGGCGGTCGCGACTTCTTGATGCCTTGGAACATCGCGAAGGAGTTCTGGCCGTTGCTCGACAAACCTGCGCAAGAGCGACCGCTCTTTCCGTTCAATGCCGAGCCGATCGAGGAGTTTGTCGCGAAGTACAAAGGCGTGCGTGATGTGCCGCTCTTTCAATCGAAGCTTGTCGTGCCGGTGATCTACATCAACGATCTGCCTGAGTACTTAAAAGAGGGCAGCCCGTTCCTACGTTACCTGCGCGAGACGAAAGTCCCTTTTGCGATCCTCATCAACTACGGTTCAGCTAAGGTCGACACGGCTGCGTGGCAACTGCTCAACGGCGAACTGAAGGACCAGTTTCTGGGTTTGATCTCGGGTGAGAGTGTCGGCTACGTGTGGGACTCGGCGCCCGCGGAGTTGAAGATCACACCGTCGATGTCGCGCCGTGAGCTACTTGAAGCGCACCGGCAGTTTTACACGAACGCGATCGCGCGCAAGTGGCGCGAGACGTTTCAAACCGAGACCGGCCCGCTGTGGGACAAACTGATTCCCGCGCAGTCAACGTCGAGCACTTCGTTTGCGCACGCCCTGACGCAATGGGGCGTGAATCTGATCGGCATGGAAACCGCCGCGGTCATGCCAATGACTGCCATGCGCATCGCTTTCACGCGCGGAGCCGCACGTCAGTTCGGTGGCGCCTTTCTCTATTACCACGCGCCAAATTTCGGCGACACCGCCACGACATTCACGAAGCAGCAAAACTTCGCCGGCCCGGATTACTTTTACCACTCGCGTTATGGTCCGACAATGGGTCCGTCGCTCTCGTGGTATCGAAAGAGTTATTACCTCTATTACATGGCGGGCGCTTCGGCGATCTATCTCGAGCAGGGACACGACCAGTTCTTCAAACCCGGACCGGGAGATCATCCGTTTCAGCTCAATCCTCTCGGCCGCATCACCGACGAGTTTATGCGTTTTGCTGAAAAGCATCCGGAACGCGGGACGCCGTACACGCCTGTCGCTTTCCTGCTCGATCCGGCGCACGGGTTTGAGATGACGGACTACCCGCAATGGCCGTTTGAAGTGTCGCAGATAGAGCGAGGGGATCGAGCGCTGAGAGAGTTGTTTGGTGTGGCGTACTATCCGGGGCTTGTCGTTGAAGGTGAGCCTGCGATGGCTGACAGGCAGCCGTTTGTGCCGGGTCTTTTCGGCGACATATTCGACGTGTTGACTGCGGCTGATGTCACGGGTTCTAGATCGAAGGCCCAGACGCTCTTGCCCTCCTATCGGGCGGTCGTTGTTGGTGGACGGATCGATTGGTCGAATGAGTGGATCGCAAGATTGAACGAGTATGTGCGAAACGGCGGCACTATCGTGCTCAACGCGGCGCAGATCAAGAAGCTGTCCGAGCAGTTTTTAGGTGTGCGGTTGCTGAACGACACTGGTGAAGCTCACAACGCCGTTTGTCTCGCGCCGAACGAGGAGCCGCAGGATCTAAAAGGCCAGATATTCAGGTATGAAAAAATTGAACTAAAGGGCGCGACGGCGCTGATGACCGTGCCGAGTGGCGGAGCAATCGTGACGGTGAATAAAGTCGGGAAGGGAAGCGTGGTGTTTGTCGCGGTGGCGGATCTGCTTGGTGAAGACGAGCGCGTGACGCCGTTCGCCGCGCATCTTCTCGCGCACGTGTTTGCTGATGCGACGCCGTTGAAAGTGACAGGCGATGTTGAGTATTTGATCAATCGAACGGCGAACGGCTGGGTGGTGACGTTGCTGAATAACAACGGCGTGCTTAAGCCGCAGCAGGGAATGGCGCAGGTCGATCGAAGTGCTTACGTTACGGCGACGATTTCTTTAGCTCAGATCAAGAGTGCCAGAGAGTGGACCAGTGACACCGCACTAACAACAAATGGCGGGGCCGTGCGGGTTCAAATTCAACCGGGTGGCCTCGCCATTGTCGAAATACAGTAACGCAGATCTTCGCGGATTAAAAACGCGGATTTAAACAGTGACTGTCGTGCCGTCGAATTTGGTTAGGCTGAAGCCGTTGAAGACTTCGTTGTAGCAAGCTCGCTGTTCCCTCAGAATTCCGATCGCGATTGCCTCACCGAGTTTCATCGACTCAGTTGCGTCCGAGCGCCAGTGTACGCCGGCCGTGTTTCTTCCGAGCGCGACGTTGGCTGCGATCTTATTGAGTTCGCCGCCCACTGTGAGATCGCTTGTGTCGGAACCTGTATACGGTACGAGACTCAAGCCGTCGTCGGTTGGTTGCACTGGGTCGAGACCGATGTCGACGAGACGCGTTGTTTCCTTGAACCACGCCTTCAGAATCGTGACGCACGCGCCCGCTACAGTCGCGTGTCCGGCGCCGTAAGCGGGATGTGTCGGCGAGCCTTCGGGGAACGCCATCGGCAGGAGCGCCGTGCCTGCCGGCATGAAGCCCTTCAGACGATTCGAATCGTTGAACGAATTGAGTATCTCCGAATGCACCGGATAACCCGCGCCCCCAAAAAGCGTGCGATCAACTCGCTTCGCCATCACTTCCGGTCGCAGGCGTCGATGCACGAACCACTTCTGAAACCAGACGGCTTTTAAAGCGCGCGTTGAGACTTCGCACAAGAGCGTCGCGATGTGTGGTCCACCAAAAGTGCCGAAGCCAAACTGAGTCGGATTGTTGTTGTAAGGATTGCCGTCGTCGAACGGCGCGCCCGCGCCCGCGAGAATGAGGAACGCGTGGAAGTATGCCTGGAACAGAACGTCGATGTGTACCCACTGTCCAATGTCGCGACCGTTGCGCATGTAGCGCGGCACTGGATCGAATGAATTCGGGCCTTGCGCGACGCCGCGCTGAACTGCGAGCCACGTGTTGAAGTCAGTCATGTAATTGACGCCGGAGACAGTGGTCGTGATCTTCTGCTCGATCTTGTTCGCGCCGAAGTTGCAGTCCTGGTAGAAGAATTGAGAGAGCTGTGGCCCAACACGGTCGCCGGGAGTGAGACCGCGAAATAGAGTCGCCGTCGTGACTGCGCCGAAACTCTTCGGGCCGTTGAAGTCCGAGCCGTAGAGCGTCAGATCGGCAGCGGCCGCGTTTACGATCGGATTCGTCGAGTATTGCGAGTAGGGAACGTCGCGCAGCAGCGCCATCCAGTAGTTTTCCGAAATCTCGGCGGCTTGCGCACGACTCGCAAAAGCGGGCGCAGGTGGTTGCACGAGTGCGTGCGCGTCGGGACCTTGCATGTCGAAGGCGAGCCCGGATTGGGGATTGGTCAGCTTTGCCGTGCCGCCGAGTGGAATGGCGTCGAAGTCTGCCGGGCGGCCACTGTTAATCGCGTTGACGAGAGCATTGTAAGCGCTGAGCACGACCGTGCCGTCGTTGTTGTGCGGCAGGCCTTTTGAGAAGTTGCCGATTTTGTTTGGGTAGATGTTTTCGTCTTCGTTGTTTGGGTGTTGCAGGTTCTGTGGTGTCGCTTGCAGGCCGGCGTTGGCGGCGTCGCGACGAAGCTTCGCGCACTCATTCGCGCGTTGATTGGATCCGGTCGCAGCCTGAGCTTCGGAGCCGATGACGGTTGCTGCAAGGGTGGCGGCGCCCACTTGACCGAGGAATGCACGTCTACTGGGTTGCATAGAGGAACTTCCTTTTTCTGGGATTGTCAGGGGCGGGTATTCTACACAGGTGAGCCACGGATTACACGGATTTTAAATCCGGATTTAAATCCGGATCTGATCCGTGCAATCCGCGTTACGGTTTTATGGTTTCTTGCCTTTGCCCTTTCCAGCATTACCGCGCTCCTGTTTAGGCTGTTGCTGTTTTTGCGTCTGCGGTGGACGCTCGTGTTTTGGCTGCGCCTGCGGTTGCGGTTGTGGTCGGGCTGGCGCTGCGACACGCTCGCCTCGTGGCTGCTCTTGTCTTACCGGCCGCGCTGGTCGTTCTGCCTGAGGCGCACTGGCCCGACGCTCAGCTTGCTTCTGTTGACCGCGTGACTGCTGTTGCTGCGGTAGCTGGCGTTCCTGCCTGCGCTGCTCCTGCACAACTTGTCGTGCTTCACGCTTTTCCTGACCACGTCCTCTTTGCGGCTCAACACGCTGTTCACGCGGTTGCTGAACAGGTGCTTGCGGAGCTTGCGCAGACTGTTGCGGTGGACCGCCGTGTCCGCGTCCCTGGCGCTCATCACGCACCTCGAACTTCTGTCGCTTCGCATGATCAGGCGCATTGTTCACGCGCATTCGCTTCGCGAGGTCTGGACGGAACCTCGGTGCGACCGGAGTCGTGCTCGTGACGACTGTCGTGTCGTTCAGCTTCTTCGCTATTCCCGGCGGAATGTCGATCTTTCCGCGACCCCACGCCGAGTGCACCACTGCATTCCGCAAAGGTGACACCAGCAACGGATCCAACACGGGATTCACATTCGCCAGTTGGTTTCGATCGGCCTTACGCGCGTGCTTCCAATCGACGCCACGTGTGAAGTCGTCGACGCTGACGACAGTCACCGCACCGGGCACGTCCAGGTTCACAACGCGCTGGTGGAGATTGTCACGTGTCAGGTAATACGGATCCCACGAGTTATTGTTGTAGTAATGCGGCACGTACACGTCGCCTGGTCCAAGCGGCACCCAGCCGACCTGGTTCTGATCGAAAGGAACCCAGGCAACGAGTGCGGGCGAATAAACCGGGTCGACATTCGTGCGATCCGGCACCCAGTACCAGCGATCGCCGACAAAGGTCCAACGCCCGTAGTGATAAGGCGCGTAGCCCCACGGCTCGCTTGAAACCCACGTCGGGCCATACGGATAATCCGTGTACCAGTAACCCGATTGATAAGGCATCCAGCCGTTATCGACACGCGGCGACCATGCATAGCCGTAGCCGTCGACATTGCGCCAGTCGCCATAGTAATCGAGATCATAGAGGCCGGGAATGTACGAGTTCGCATACTGGTAACTGACATTGCGACGATAAGGATCGAAGTAATATGGATCGTTTAGATAAGCGTTGTAGTCGCGATAGCGTCCGTCGTAATACTGCGGATACTGATAACGGTAATAATCGTCCGCCAGGTAACCGGCATCGTTTCCGTTGAGCTGAGAAAGAACCGCGTTCGCAGCATTCGTTCCGACAAGCGTCAGCAGCTCACCTTTACTGATCTGACCGCTGCCGCCGAGTCCAACAACTTGCGCGAGACCACTCAGCACTGACACCAACACCTGTCCTTTGTCGATGCCGACGTTGTAGAGCCCGGGTTGCTGAAGATCGACTGCGCCATACGGCGTCGCCACTTCGAATAGATCTCCCGAGTTCAGATAGCCGACGTCGAATATGGCCGATCCGTCACGCAGAGCGAGCTGTGTGCGACGGTCTTCGAGCGCAAGCACGTCGAGCGACGTGTTTGGATTGAGCCGCGCGAAGTTGCGCCCGGTAAAAGCCAAACTCGTGCGCGAGTTGTCGCGCGTGTAAATGCGATCGCCGACAGAGACCGGCTGGTTCTCAGTTGCGCGAATCCAATCTTCGGTTTGGGTATTGCCCGCCTGGTCGTTGTTGAGCGCTACCTCACCTTCAACACGCTGAATACGCGCCGCGTTCGGTATCGCCTCAGCCGACGCGGTCTGTTCGTGCTTCATCCACAGGGCCACGCCAACTCCCGCCAGTACGGCACATAACACCGCCACGATCGTGAGGTGTGGCCACACTTTGATTTCTCTCATTACAAGCCCCCCTCAAAAGCATTTTTCAGGGAATTTGGCAACCACCATGCCAATGCGGGGTCCGTACTTAAACACTATGATCCGTGGCCCAAATTACTATCCCATATCGTTACTTCCTGCTTGATATCGTCTCGTAAACCTACATACATGCACCGGATTCCGGCCCAATTCCCGTGTGGAATGACGCTTGCTAAATACGCCGGAGTCGACCTCTCTCCCGTCGCACTGAAAGGAAATCAAAGGTGAAATATTTAAAACAGATCGGTCTATCACTGGCGATGAGCACGCTCATGTTGGGAGCAAGTGACGTCGCCAATGCCCAGGGACGGCGGGGTCGTGGTGAGGAGCGACGGCAGGAAAACCAGGCTGAACGCGAACAACGACAGGAAGAACGACAGAACCGTCGTAACGAACAACAATCACAACAACAACAGCAGAACAGCCAGGAACGGCAGCAACGCTGGGAACAGCAACGCCAGCAGCAACAGCAGAACAATCAGGAACGGCAGCAACGCTGGGAACAGCAACGCCAACAGCAGCAGCAGAACAGCCAGGAACGGCAACAGCGCTGGGAACAACAGCGCCAACAACAGCAACAACAGAACAACCAGGAACGGCAACAGCGTTGGGAACAGCAGCGCCAACAGCAGATTCAGCAATCTCGCGAACGCGACGAGCGTTGGCAGCAACAGCGCCAGCAGCAACAGCAGAACCGCGACTGGGAATCACAACGACAGCGCCAACAGCAACAGCAACAACTCGAGCAACAACGTCGTGAGCAGTCGCAGCGCGATCGAAATCGTGACGATCGAAATCGTGACTGGAACGGACGTCGCGACGACAATCGCAATAACAATGACAACTGGCGAAACCGCAACTGGCGGCAGGAACAGGAGCAGCGTGCCCAACGCTATAACCAGGACTGGCAGCGACGGCAGAGCTATCTTTACCAGCGTCAGCGCGTGCTCGAGCAGCAAAGACGTTTGAACCAGCTCCGTTACCAGCAGCGCTACTACGAACAACTGCGTCGCGATCAGTTGCGATTGCAGCAGTGGCGTTACAACGACTACGGACCGTACAACTATCGCTATCGCCGAGGCGGCAACTACTACGAGACCAATCGTTACGGCGCTGAGCAGTTGCAGCGCGCGGTCAATGATGGTTATGGAGAAGGCTTCCAAGCCGGGCAGGCCGACCGCCAGGACGGCTATGGCTTCAATCCTGAAGAGGCTTATGGCTATCAGGACGCGAGCTACGGCTACGACGCCTACTACGTCGATTTGAGCGAGTATCAGAATTACTTCCGTGAAGGTTTCAGGCGCGGTTATGAGGACGGTTACTACAGCCGCTCACAATACGGCCGCTACTCGAATGGAAGCTACAGCATTCTCGGAACGATCCTCGAACAGATCCTCGGGCTGCAGCTTTTGAACTAAACTTAGCCGCAGATGAACGCGGATGAACGCAGATCAGCGTTTATCCGCGTTCATGTTAACTGCAAAGCCTTTGCGGCGGATATTCTTCACGCACTCGGTATTAAGACCCGCAACTGATCCGCGCTCGATGAACTCAACGATCAGGTTATCGATGCAGTCCATGCCTTCTAGCCCGTCGAGCCCGTGCGCGCCACTCGGCACGACGACGTTAAGACTATTCGTCAAAGTCTTCGCCGCGCGCTCAGCATTCGAGGGCGGCGTCACCGGATCCCACTGACCAGTCAAAATCAAAACCGGTGCGTCTGATTTAACGGGCTGCGCGTAATCGCGCTCGGTCTCCGCGCGTGGCCAGAGCGCACACGCTTCGCGTTGCTGGCGCAGACGGTAATCACCGAGAAACGTGTTCGCCGCCATTCGCTCACCCTCGCCGGGTTTGATCCACGGCAAGTCTTCGGCGCAAGTGACCGAGAGATACATGCCGTTGCTGCCGCTCCCGACGAGATTCAAACGATAGCGAATCGCAATCTGGGCCAACGGAGCGTAATTGCCCTGCGACGCGAGGTGCAGCACGAGTGGAACACGACTGGCCGGCACGGGGGAATAAAGCATGTAGCGAATCGCTTCCGCCGCGAGGTCGCGCGAGAGTTTTACTGTCACGCGATCGTTCGAGCTTGGTTTTTGAATCTCAACTTCGACTGGCCCTTTGATCAACTGCGCGAGTACTGACTTCGTTTCCTCTTTGATATTCGGAAAAGCTTCGCTGCAAGCCTTGTCGGCGAGACACTCCGATAGAACCCCCTGAAGCGCGCGCTCCGTTTGCATTGGAAAATCGCTGGGCATGAAATGATATGTCGGAGAGATGCCCTGGAGCACCGCGGCGCGCACGTGCTGCGGATGTCGCTTCAGGTAAGTTAGCGCCGCGCGCGTGCCGTAAGAGCCACCGAAGAGATTGAGTCGCTCGTAACCAAGCGCCGCTCGAACTTCATCCATGTCATCGGCGGCGATCGTCGTTATGTAGAGTTTTAGATCTGAATTAGCTTCGAGTTGTTCGCGGCACTTGCGTACGTCGTCGAGCGGAAAGAAATAACCGAGATACGTTTGCAGATCGGACGCGTCGTAAAACTTGCAATCGAGTGGATGCGAGCCGCCGGTGCCGCGCTGATCGACGAAGAGCAGGTCGCGATGCGCGAGTATTTGGGGAAACGCCTGTGCGATCCCCGCAGCGTCTTCGGTGGCTGAGCCGCCTGGTCCACCAGCGAAGTAAGCAAGAGGCTCCGGTTCGCGTTTGTCACCGGTGGCAGGGATGAGGACGATCTTTAGAGAGATCTTCCGGCCTTTTTTGGTGGCGCGGTTTTCAAAGACTTCATACGCGCCGCACTTCGCTTTGATTTTGGCGCCGCCGAGCTGGCAGTCACTCAATATGATTTTTGATCCATTTTGTCGGACGGCGCTCGCTGATTGAAGAGTGAGTAATAGTGCGATGGCGATTAACATTGGAGTACGCATAGTTTTTTACAGGATGACAGGATTTACAGGATTTACAAGAAAAACTTTTGCGCCTTTTCCTAGACGCTTTACGCGTTTCAGGCGCCGGAGAAGATCAGCCGAAACACCTGTCGACGCTCTATTACAAACGCGGCACGGTGAATCACGCGCTCAGTGACTTCACTCAAGCGGCAAAAGAGTCGCGAACATGCTCGACCAGGCGCGCGTGCTCGACTCGCTGGAGTTACAGTCGACTGCGCTCAACGCGCTCACGATGTCGCTCTTCTTCTCACATCGACTTGACGAGACAGTCGCGCGTGCAAGCGAAGCGCTTGAAGTCGCCGAACGAGCGGGAGTGAGAAGCTGCGCGTCGAGACGATGTTTCTCATTGCATCGGGTGGATTTATCGCGAGCTTTACGATTTCGAGTCGGCGCGCAAGTACAACGAAGAGGGGATTGAAGTCGCGCGCCGGCATCACGTGCTCGAAGCGGAAGCCAACTCGCTGATCAATCGTGGTATCGATCACACGCGCGACGGCGAGCACTGGCTGCGTCAGAACGATCTTGAAACGCGGATGAACGCAGATCTGATCCGCGTTCATCCGCGTTCATCCGCGGCTAAAATGTCTCTTAAAACTCACGGATGCCGGAGACGTTGGTTGCGGATCCGATTCCCATGTTCAAGGCGGAAGAGTCGTATTGAATGGTTGAGTTACCGCCGCCGTTCGTATTGAACGTCGGTGACGTGAAGCCGCCATTCGTGCGATTGAAGGCGGCGATCGTAATGCCGCCGAGGATGTCGCCGTTGCCGCCTCCATTGCGGATCAACTTGCCCTCGCCCAGCACGAGAATGACGCCCCTGAAATCCGTGTTGCCGCGCATCGTCAACGTGCCTGTCACAACGAGAAATCCAGAGCCGCTCGTGAGGTCGCAATCGCCTTCGACAAACGTAAACTTGCCGCTGGTAATCGAATCGGCGATCGTCTTCGGACCAGTGAATAAACGATTAAGCGAGTTTGCCTTGGTCTTCAAAGCGCCGAGATAAGCGCGCGCTTTGTCGGCTGAGTCGAGGAACGAAGGTGTCTCGACCGTGCCCGGCGTCGTGCTATCGTCGCCCAAAATACCAATCTCCGGATCGGCGACGGTGCCGTGTTTCTTGATACCGTCATTGACGGCGTCCTTGTCACACGGTGAGACGGCAAAAGACGGACGCTGTGGCTCCTCGCCGGCGAGGTCCTCACCCGAGTACGTCTTAGCGCCGCTGCTGCCCGAGTCGAATGAAATACCCGAACAATCGTCAGATCCCTTCAACGTGAAACCCGCAGGCGTTTCAAACTCCAAATTTTCGTGATTGACCATCAGCTCGAGACGCTTCTCGGCGCCCTGTGGTCCAAAGCCATACGACTTGACCAACAAGCGCTTCGGATCGGGAGAAGTGACTTTAGAAGGAATGCTCGTGGTGGTTGGCGATACGTTGTATTTAAGATTCAGCACCTTCGTCCCGCCGTCGAGATTGAGCGCGTACTTCGTTCCGTCAGCTTTCACGTAAGCTTTATCGAATGTGACTTTGACTGTTGTGGACGCAGTGTCAACCTTACCTTCGAACGTGCCTTCGAGAATCGTCGTCGCCGGCCACGGCAGAGTCTGCGTGATCGTGATTTCGAAACCCGTCTTCTCAATTGAAACATCATTGTCGGTGCTGCTCGCCGGTCTTTCGATGACGAAACTGCCGAGCGCTGAATCGGTTGTCAGCGGGAAAGTATAAGGATCGGGAGCCAGCGTGGTTGCTCCCTGGCCCTGGTAACGGATCGTCACTTCTTTTTTTCCGCCGGCATTGAACGTCCTTTGATAGGTCTTGCCTGCGTCGCCCTTGTCGAGGATGGCGGAGGTTGAAAACTCAACGATGTGACTGTTGGGATCCATGTTCTCGACAGTGACTCTGTAGCCACCAGTGATCGCTCCGACACTCACGGGCACGAGGCTCGTCGCGTTTGCCGGATCGTGATAAGGAAGCCAGCCGGCGAAACGCGCCGCGCCTCCGTTGCCGCCGTTCGAGATGCTCGGGATGACCGCGGTGCGAAAACTTATCCGGTCACTCGCGACGAGCAACGGCTTCGTGTTGCCACGCAGCACGTTCAGTGCTGACTGCATTCCCGATTCGGCGATGTAGTAAGCCTGCATCTCCGCGGTCGAGCCGACCGAGTTGTTTGCCGACATCATCGTCGTCATGATCAATGCGCCGCCCGCACCGAGTAAAAGCACAGACACCAGCAACATCGTTACGAGCGCGGCGCCTCTTTCGCCCGCGCGGTTATTTGCATTGAGTTTCGAATCGCGGTTCATTGCTGTATCAAGCTCCTTCAGTATTCGATTGAGTTGCGCAGGACTACGTCAGACGTGAGCTGTACTTGCGACGCTGGTTGAAAACCGGCGGTGTTCGGAGCGCCAACTGCCGGCAAGGTCACGCCCACAGCGATCACGATGTACTTCGCTTCACCCGGCGATACTTCGCTCTTATTGCTGCCGGCGGCATTTTTCACATTCGTGATGTCGCAAATCTGAGCGCCGTCGACGGTCCTGACGGTGGTGTCGTAAGTAACTTTCTCGTCGTAGTAACGAAAGATGAGGGAATCGATGCGGTTTGCGAGCACCGTCGTTTGATTGCTGCCGTTTCTTTCGTAACGCACGATGTAGCGCTGACCGATAGTTGAATCGACGTACATCACGAACTTGAGATCCTCATCCATATCGTCGACGTCGCCATCTTCGAAATAACCGTTGGCGGAATCAGGCATACCATTGAGGTTCGAGACGATGCGCAGCGATTCGTTGTCGCTATCGTTAGCGACGATGCCATTCTTCGAGACAGCCGCAAGTCCGTCGGGGAGTTTCAAGCCGGCGTTGGCGATCTCGCGCGTCATGATGTTGAGCGCGCGCTGCACGTCGGCGACAGCATCAGACTTGCGATCTTCGCGGGAGCGCACGCGAAAGCTGGCGGCGAGTAAAGTGGTGGCCAGGGTCAGGATCGTGATGGTGATACCCATCGCGATGAGCACTTCGAGCAGAGAAAACCCGGCCTGATTGTTTGAACGTCGCATTGTCATGAGTGTTTACCTTAGTAAGAGTGGAACTTAATTACTGATCCGGTAACTGCCGTTGGCGAGTGTCGAGCGATAGGAGACGAGCACGACGGGCGTGCGTGTCCAGTTTGGACCAGCAGCCTGCGGCGTGACAGTGACCGTGATCTTCTTCAACCCTTTTGATGTGTTATCGGAATTCTTGTCGGTCACAACTTCTCTCTGCACCTTGTAGGTGCGTCCACCGTTCGTCACGCTGAAGTTTGTCGTGAGATCGTTCAGCGTCGAGTCTGCATAATCGACGCTTCGGAGCTGTTCGAGCTGTTGCTGGGCAACGGCCATCGAGAGAGCGCGCTCGCTGCCGCCGACGTTGTTCTGTATCGAGAAGACAAACAGCGAGGAGCAAGCGAGGGCGGCGACCATCATCACGACCATCGCGATGCTGGTTTCGATGAGGGTGAAACCACCCTCACCGTTTGCTGTGTTTGTTTTAGGAGTTTGGATTTTCATTGGGGCTTTCCTGTTCCTTGTTCACTCGTTTTTATAGAACGACTAAAACCGGCACTGTTTTCGAACCGCAGGGAGCGCTAAACGTTACCGAATAAGTTCCCAGCACTTTCTTTGATTTGAGCGTGAACGTCGCCGAGCTTCCCGGGTTGACGGTTTGAGCTCCACTTACCTGCAAGTCAGACGGCTTGCTTGAAGTGGCGGTAATCTTTTGGCTCGTTGAAGAGTTATGGGTGACTGTGATCGAACCCGTTCCTAACAAGCTCAGACTCAACGTCGAAGGACTCGTTGTGATACTGCAAACCTCTGGAGTCGGTGTCGGCGTTGGTGTTGGTTTCGGCGTCGGCGTTGGCTTTGGTGTCGGCGTCGGTTTCGGTGTTGGCGTTGGCGTTGGCGTTGGCGTTGGAGTGGGCGTCGGAGTCGGCGTCGGAGTTGACGAAGGCGTTGTTGGATCAACTGGATCGGTCGCGCCGCCGGTTGGATCAGGTGTGGCTGCTGTTGTTGTGTCAGGTGTCGGGACCGGAGTTGCGCCGGCAGTTAAATCTCCGACTTTAAGACTCACGTGCGGCACTGAATCGTCGAACACCTTGCTGTCGACCGTGATATCGCCGGAGCCCGTAACGTCGATGGAGACTGAATCCGAGCCATACTTGAGTGTGATTGAAACTTGCGCGTTGGATGTAGTGTCCCCGCCGACAGTGCTCCACGTTCGGCCACGCCAGTCGAAAGCGATCGTCTCAACTGTGTCGAACATGATTCCGGAGGGAAGATTGACGGTGCGCGTGTCCATGCCACCGTCGCCATCAAGGTCCATCGTTACGTTGTAGCTGGCCTTATCGTCGTTGATGGCGATGCTGGCTCGCGTCGCTGCATTGTCGGCGTGACGGCGAATCGAATAGACGCGCGCCTTCTCGACGTACGATGCATACTCGCGTGCTGAGCCTGCGAGACGAACACTGGCTTTGGCGCGGCTGATTCCCATCAGGCCTAGTCCGGTAACGATCGTCAGGATCGTGGCGGTGATGATCAGCTCCATCGTGGAGAATCCGCGAAGCTTGCGGGGCGTGTTTTTGTTAGCTTTGCTCTTCTGCATTTCAGTCCGTTTGGTCCAACTAAAAAATTTGTGGTCCAGGTGGAGCGACCACGGTTGGCCCATTGAGCAATCACGATGCCACGGAGGTTCTTCCGTCAAAATTACACATTGTGAGATCGAGAAGATGAGTGGAGTTGACTGAACTTCAATCAGATTGGTTTGAGGTGTGGTCAGTTTGAAGGAAAGATCTCTCCCGCGGCGGCGCGACGGCGCAACGAAGAATGACGACGCGTGATCTGCCGCCGCGTCGTTGCGCCGCTGCGTGAGAAATCTTCATTTTGATTTGCGTTCAGCAGAGTGACTGAACATTGACGGGCTGCGAGTTGGACCAATAAAAGAGCTTCCAAACACGTAAACTACTCACCTGCGTAGCTTTCGATATTTGTTAACACACGGACGTGAAGACGGCATATCGCTTGCTGCCGCACGTGTGCCCCTCCTCCTGCTCTCGGATTGGAGGTTTGACTATGAAGAAGAATGAATTCTCGGAGATCGCTTCGAACCTGTTGATCTTTGGCTCAGTCTCGCTCGCACTCGCGCCATTCCTGCTGGGCGACCGCCTGATCCTGATCGTGACGGGCTTAATGAAAGAAGGCGGGGTCATGATCGACCAGTTCGGTAACTACCTGAGCTGGTTAGTCTCCTGATCCCGCCTTCCTGTTAATCCTGAAAATCCTGTCTACGACTTGCTGACGATGTTGCCCTCCGAATCGTAGATCGTCACGTCACCAAACGGCGTGACCTGGTCCTTCACCTTCTCCCAATCGCCGACAATCACGACCGCGGCACGGTAAGTATCGAAATACTTCGCCGCGACTTTTTGAATGTCCGCTGTCGTCAGCGCTTCAATCTTCGGCCGAAAGTCGTCGATGAAGTTCTTGTCCAGGTCGTACATGTAGATCGAGCTGATGCGACTAGCAAGCCCAAGCTGGCTCGCCAGCTCGACGGAGAAGTTTCCAGTACTGTATTCCTTCGCCGCGCTCAGCTCCTCGTCAGTCACCGGAAGCACGCGCATCCGATCGAGCTCGTAAAAGATCTCGAGCAACGTTGGGCCAGTCACTTCGTTGCGCACGAAAGCGCCCGCCAGGAACGATCCCGTCTTCGCTTGCGTGTTCGACGAGCTGAACGGCGAATACGTGTAGCCCTTCGACTCGCGTATGTTGCGCGTCAGTCGCGAATAGAACGAGCCGCCGTAGATCGTGTTGGCGGTGCGAATCGCGAAATAGTCTTTGTCTTTACGCGGAATACTCACGTTGCCGATGTAAATGGCTGACTGAATCGAGCCCGGCCGGTTCACGAAATAAATTTGACGCTTTTCGCGCTGCGGCACCGGCGGGTTATCGTCCGGCGGTACTGTGCCGCTCTTCCAGCCACCGAAAGCCTTCTCGATTTCCGCGAACGTCTTATCGACGTCGATATCGCCGACGACCACGAGATAAGCGGCGTTCGGGATGTAATACTTGCTGACAAACGCGCGCAGATCGTTTCGCGTGAGCGCGTTGATCGACTTCTCATCAGCCACGACGAAACTGTACGGGTGATTTCCGAAGACGGCTTTTTGAAAACGCTCGTTGACGAGAAAACCCGGATCCGCACGGCCCGCGCGAATCTGCTGGATCGTGTTTTCCTGGGCCAGCTTAACTTCTGTTTCCGGATACGACGGGTGTTGGGCCACGTCACTCATCAAGTCAAACAGTTTCGCGGAAAACTCTGACAACGAGGTGGCGGTCATCGTGGTTGAGTCGGCGTCGCTGCCGAGCCCGAGTGAGCCGCCGATCGAGCGCAACTCTTCCTTGAGCTGTTTACTCGTGCGCGTGTCAGTGCCTTCGTTTGCGACAGACGCCGCGATCTGCGCGATGCCGGGATGTGCATCACGATCGCTGGCGGTAGTTGCCGATCGAAACGTGAGTATCGCGGAGACCTTCGGCACGTTTGGCAATGGCGCGAGGACGACCGTCAGTCCGTTGGAGAGTTTCTTTTCAGTGATCTTCGGGAGATTCAGTGGCCGCGCCGCGCCGGGCGGTGGCGGCGTCTTCTGTTGTGCAAATGCAGTTGCCGTAAACAATATGATTGCGAGTAGTGTTTTCATCTCGATGCCTTTCAATGAATGTTACTTCTCAGACTTGGGCTGCGCTTTTGCTTCCGGAACGCGATCGATCACCGTGCGGTTTGTCGCAACGAGATACTTCGCGGCCGCAGCTTTGACCTGCGCGGCGGTGACGTTCTCAAACGGCGTCAACAGCGAGTTGATCTGCTGCGGATCGTCACGAAAGATCGCGAGGGCTGACAGCAAGTGTGCTTTGCCCATGGTGCCCTCGAGCTGATCGTAGAAGTTCGAACGATAACTGATCTTCGCGTCGGCGAGTTCCTTTTCAGTTATGCCTTTCGACGTGATATCCGCGATCACTGCGTCCATCTCCTTGATGACTTCGTCCGCGGTGTGGCCAGGCTTGTACGTCGTGCGCGTCGTCATGATCATCGGACCCGTGTAGTCAAACTCGTTACCGAAGTAGTTGAGCCCGCCTGAGAGATCGAGCGTCAGCTCTTTCTCTTTCACGAGACGCTGGTACCAGCGCGAGCTTTCACCGACCTGAAGAATTCGGACCAGAAGCGCCATCGCGGGAAAGTCAGGCGAGTTTTGCGGCGGCAGGTGATAGCCGGTGGCGAGCGCCGGCAGGTTTGCGAGCTTGTCAGTCTGCGAGACTCTTTTCTCTTTCGTTTGGGGCGGCTCAGTCAGATCGGCGCGCGCTGGCATCGGCTGGCTGGGAATGCTCGCGAAGTGTTTCTCGACCATCTTCTTCACGTCATTCACGTCAACATCGCCGACCACAGTTACCACGGCATTGTTTGGCGCGTAGTAAGTCTTGAAGAAGCTGCGAACGTCTGCGATCGTCGCGGCGTTGATCTCGGCGAGATCGCCGTAACCGTTGTGCGAGTTGTTCCAGTTAGTGAATGCGTTCCCCCAAAGGCTGATCCACTCGAAGAACTGGTAAGGCTGGTTCAGCACGTTTACGCGAACTTCTTCACTTACGACTGCCTGCTGGTTCTTGAGGTTCTCCTCGCTGACGTCGAGCGAGCGCATGCGATCGGATTCAAGCCAGAGCCCGAGCTCCACGCGATTGCTGGGCATCGTTTGGTAGTAGTTGGTGTAATCAAAATCCGTGTGGCCGTTCAAGCTGCCGCCGTTTGCCTCGATGAACTTCGCGTGCTCAAACTTCTTCACGTTCGCGGAACCCTGGAACATCATGTGTTCGAAGAGGTGTGCGAAGCCGGTGCGGCCTTTGGGTTCGAGACGCATGCCGACGTTGTAATAGACGGCGACCGTCACGACTGGTGCGTTGTGATCTTCTGAGATCACGACCTTCAAGCCGTTCGGAAGTTTGTAATAGACGACAGGGATGTTGAGCGGCTTAGCTTGATTGACGGTGGAGACGCTAGCTATCAGCAGGAGCATTGACAGGCACGTCACGAGTAAGCGTCGCATATTTTGGGAATCCTCACTTTGAAGCGATAGAAATACAGACTAAGGCTTGATCCGGAGATCAAACCCGAAAAACTGACATGAGCTACGCAGATTTGGATGAAAGGTCGTTCTCACCCGCAGTGTAGCGTACTACGCGGTCATTTGTCAGAAAGTTTCTCCCCGCCTACAATGCGAACGCTATGTTTAAGAAGTATCACATTCTTGTCTTGGCTCTTGTTTTGTTGGCGGTGTGTTTCGTCATCGCGGAGGCAGGAAAAATGCAAAGCATTCCTACCGGAAACTGGGGCGGCCAGCACATCAATATGAAGGTTGGCGCGAAGTCAGCGACGATTGAGTATGACTGTGCTTCGGGCGTGATTCAGGGACCCCTCGTTGTCGATGGTGACGGCAATTTCAACCTGCGCGGTACGCATCGCATGCAACGTGGCGGACCCACGCGCGCCGACGAGACTCCGAATGATCATCCCGCGACTTACACCGGATCGATCAAGGGCAACACGATGACGCTCAAGCTCAAGATCGGCGATTCGGAAGACGAAACGTTCACGTTGGAGAAGGGAAAAGAGGGCGAGCTTTTCAGGTGCAAGTAGCAAGAAAGTTCTTTATCAAAGGCGAGGTTCAGGGAGTCGGATATCGTTTCTTCGCGCAACGAGCAGCGGCGCGGCATCAGGTTGTTGGCTACGTGCGCAACTGTGCCGATGGCAGTGTTGAAGCGTTTGCGGAGGGACCGGCGGGCAGCGTTGAAGCTTTCAAGCACGATCTTGCTACTGGACCACAGTGGGCCGTAGTCGATCAGGTTGAGGAGATAGTTCTGGAGCCGACGGGCACTTATTCTGCGTTTAGGATTGAGAGATAACTGAAACGATGGACGAGCTAAAATCTTTGATTCGCGAAGTGCCGGACTTTCCGAAGCCCGGCATCAATTTTTATGACATCACGACGCTGTTGAAGCATCCCGAAGGTTTGCGCAACACGGTCGACGCGCTTGCGTCGGAGTTTGAAGGCGAGAAGGTTGATTCAGTGATTGGCATCGAGGCGCGTGGATTTATTTTCGCGCCGGCCCTCGCGTATCACCTCGGAGCGGGCTTTGTTCCTGTGCGCAAGCCGCGCAAGTTACCGGCCGAGTGCGCCGAGATCTCTTACGATCTGGAGTACGGCCAGGACACTTTGCAGATCCATCGCGACGCTGTTGGTGATGGACATCGCGTGATCATCGCCGACGATCTGCTTGCGACTGGCGGCACCGCGCGCGCTGTTGTCGATCTGGTCGAGCAGCTTGGTGGAACTGTAGTGGGACTGGTGTTTGTAATAGAGCTTGAATTCCTTCCCGGCCGTGAAAAGCTCGCCGGCTATGATGTGCGTTCTTTGATTAAGTACCAATCGTAGATTACGATTCCTCACCCGTGCTCCCGTAGCTCAGCTGCATAGAGCGCTCGCCTCCTAAGCGAGAGGTCGCGCGTTGGAATCGCGCCGGGGGCACCAATTTTCCTAAGGAAATTACAACCTCGCCTCCTCTTTGCAGGCTCTGCCGTGAGACGGCGTTTATCGAAAGCGGAGTTTTTCGGTTTATATAAACGCGGACGGACGGGGAGGCGACTTATTACTTTGCGGCGGAAACATATAGCTTTGTGATGGACGAACCAACTCTCAAACAAGACCATCCTCCGCGCGGTCCAAGAAAGCCTCTAAAAGAATTCGGTGACTACGAGATCGAAGGCGAACTTGGGCGCGGTGGGATGGGTATCGTCTACCTTGCAAAGCAAAAGAATCTGAACCGGCGAGTTGCTTTGAAGATGTTGACTGGTCATTACGGTCCCGACGAGTTGCGTCGCTTTCTGGAAGAGGCAGAAACAGCCGCCGGTCTAAGCCACACCAACATCGCTCATATTTATGAGGTAGGGGAGCACGATGGCACGCCGTTCTTCTCGATGGAGTATGTTGATGGCGGAACGCTCGCGGATAGTCTACGCAAAGAACTACCTTCACCGCGAAACGCTGCGGAGCTGTTGATAAGCATCGCTCGTGCGTTGCACCACGCACACGAAAACGGTGTCGTGCATCGCGACATGAAACCGGCCAACGTGTTGCTTGCAGTCGAGGGCGTTCCTAAAGTTGCGGACTTCGGAATCGCGAAACGTCTGAACGACGACTCGATGCTGACGCGAACAGGCGCTGTGATCGGAACGCCGACATATATGGCGCCGGAACAAGCTCAAGGAAACAGCAGGCACGTTGGACCACCTGCCGATGTTTATTCGCTTGGCGCCATCCTCTATGAGCTGCTGGCCGGCCGCCCGCCCTTCTTACCAGAAGATAACGAGACAGCCATTACGGTACGCGTGCTTACCGAAGAACCGGTGTCGCCAGCCTGGCACAGGCCCGAGATTCCTCGCGATCTCGAAACCATCTGCATGAAGTGTTTGCAGAAAGAACCCCGCCATCGCTATCCGACTGCGAAAGCCCTGGCTGACGATTTACGCCGTTATCTAAATGACGAGTCGATCCAGGCCAAACCGCCAAACTCTGTCATCAGCAGCATAAAATGGGTCCGACGAAATCCCTGGAAGTCGGTCGCTACCACGGTTGCTTTGTTGCTCGTTCTCGTTGGTCTGGCTTTGTTAACACGATGGGAACTTTATGTACGTCCGCGTTTCGAATACGCCCAGCAGGTGGATTGGAAGAACGGATTCCTCGAACCACTCGAGAAGGTAAGTCTCGATAAGGCCACCCAATCCGCAGCCTACGTGCGATTGACACGACGTGGCCGTTTCGGTCCGATCACAAAGGCGGAAGTTTTGAATCCAAGAGGAAATCCAGCCGTGTTGAGGCGGGTTCTCAACGATGAAGTGATTCCGGTTTACATGGAAGGATTGACTGGGTCTCAGCCATACAGCGAAAAATTACCGGAGAGCACAACCGTCGACTTCCTGGTTGAAGATGGCAATGTATCGGAAGCGACGAGCCGCGATCGGAATGGTCAGGTTAACTGGCGTCTTATTTACGATCGTTCGAGCTCTTCTAAAACTGCGGCGCGAGCCCGGTTTGTGAACGTTCGTGGCTTTGAGTCACTGAGCCGTCAAGGCGCCTCACACCTGGAATTCGCACGCGACGGCAATGGCCGTGATGTGCAAATCACCTTTTTTGATGCCGCCGGCAAGCCGGCGCAGAATGGTGAAGGTGTTTACGGTTACAAAATACAAAGAAATGAAGCAGGACGGATTCTGCGGTTGGATAACCTCGCGGCCAATGGTCTTCCGGCGGCGAATCGCGTTGGCCTGGTTGCTTTCAGCATGAGCTGGGGACAGCAGTCGCGCTTTCAACCCCTCGATGCAAACGGTCAACCAGTGGTTTGGGGAGGTATCGCCGCCGTAGTTACTGACTACGACGGCGCCGGCAATACGACGCGCGTTACAAGCTTAGCCAGTGATGGACAACCGGTGCGAGATGAACGTAATCAATGGTCGGTTCAGGAAATACACCGCGATGGGCAGGGCGAAGTCACGCAACGAAAGTTCTTTAAAGCAGATCCCAATGGCTCATTGAAACAGATAAGCCAGACTGATATTGCCTACGATGAATTTGGACATCCAGCGGACATCAAATTCGCCGGCCTGAAGTCATGGCACAGCACGATGCGCTACGATGTCACGGGAAACGTTACCGAAGAGAAATTCCTCGACGCGAATGGAAACCCTGCAAACGGCGACAACGGCTACGCGATAACTCGCTCAACCTACACCTCCGATCATAACGGAATGCGGATCGAGCAAACTTACTTCGACCCGTCAGGAAACAAGACTTACAACAAGAGCGGCTATCATCGGTTCATCACCGAGTTTGACGTTACGGGAATCTTGAAGCGTTTGACAATGGACGAGCATGATCCCGCTCGATTCACTTATTACCGTTACGTCAGTGAACCCGAATTCGATGCTGAGGGTCGCAACCGTCACAGCGTTTCCCGTTACGAAGACGCCAAGGGTCAACTCGCCACCGGCTCCGATCTTCCTTATCTCGCAAGCGACGTTGTCTATGACGAAAATGGTCGTGTAACAACGGAATGGAGAACTGTGAGCGACCCGCAGTCTGTAGGTGGACCAATCCTGCGGTTCGACACTGAGTGGAACTCCAACGGAAAAACCAAGCGTCGCATAAGACAGGTTTGCGACGCGAATCGCCAGCCGGTCACTGTGCTTGCGAATGGAAACGCAGCACGGCACGAAGAGGATTACGATTTTGTCGAACAGCTTGAACGGATCTACGAAACTGGATTTAACGAACAGTTGGTCGGCTTTGGTGTTCGCGAAGTGAAGTTCTCAGCAGGAAATCTTCAGAGCGTAACACACAGTCGAAATGACGGTAGCCGTGTCGGTTCAGTGGCCGTAATCATTACTGAAGTGATCCCGCCCGCGGAGCAACCAAAGGCCGTGGAGTTGAAAGCAGGCGATCAACTTTTCGCAAGCAATGGAAAACCCGTGACCAGCGCTTATGGTTGGGTCTATGCGGGCACTTTTCCCGGCGGCTGGATAGAAGTGGTCCGTGAAGGCCGGCACATCCGGATCGAAGGATTGAAGCCGCTTTCCAGCACAGTGGGATCCGAAGCTTGGAATTCACGTGACTTGAAGTCGCGGC
>JADMIO011319538.1_pt1 | contig 42209 bp, 40 predicted proteins | sample 8958161 | NCBI WGS metagenome assembly JADMIO01 (sample SAMN16585339, study PRJNA669376) | soil metagenome | isolation source: Crop rotation soil | place: USA: Cullars Rotation, Alabama | collected 2011 | reverse complement strand
GCCGCGACTTCAAGTCACGTGAATTCCAAGCTTCGGATCCCACTGTGCTGGAAAGCTCATTGAGCAGAAGCTGCGGCATCGGATCGAACGTGTGCATCTCGGAGAAACGCTGATGTGACTGCGCGAGGATCTCGCCGAAGACGAGCGCGGTGTGAATGCCGTCGCCGGTCGTGTGCACGGTCAGATCGATGATGTGGCCGGACTGCTCGCCGCCGATGACGGCATTGTTCGCGAGCATCTGCTCGAGCACGTACTTGTCGCCGACATTCGCACGCAGAAGCTCGATGCCGTCGGCGGCAAGTTGCTTCTCGAATCCGAAGTTCGACATCACGGTCGTCACGACTCGCTTCGCTTCGATGTGCCGAGCCCAGAGATAGATGATCTCGTCGCCGTCGCGAATCTTGCCGGCGTCGTCAGCGAAGATGGCGCGATCCGCGTCGCCATCGAACGCGACGCCGAAGTCCGCTTTCTCTTCGACGACTCTTTTCGCGAGACCTTCGGGATGCAGCGCGCCGGACTGCTCGTTGATGTTCGTCCCGTTGGGCTGATCGTTGATGACGACGACGTCCGCGCCCGCGCGTCGAAAGACCTCCGGCGCGATCCGATACGCGGCGCCGTGGCCGGTGTCGAGCACGACGCGCTTTCCCGCGAGCGCGTTCGGCTTGATCGTGCTGGTGAGGAACTGTTCGTACTTTTCGACGAGGTGTGGCTCATCGCTCGTTGTTCTGTGGGGCGGCGGCGCCTCGCCGCCGCGCGGCGGCGGGGGCGCCGCCGCCCCACTGAGCACCGTTTCAATCTCTTCTTCATGGCTGTCAGGAATTTTCATCCCGTCATGACCGAAGATCTTCACTCCGTTGTCCTGCCACGGGTTATGCGATGCAGAGATCGAAATCGCCGCCGCCGCATCGGTCATACGACACAAGTACGCGATGCCCGGAGTCGGGATGACACCAACGATTCGTGGCATCCCGCCACCATCTGTGATTCCGCGCGAGAGTGCGTCCGCGATCTCAGGACCCGATTCGCGCGTGTCGCGGCCGAGAAGCACAGTCGGCCTGTCGCCAAACCGTTTCGCGAGCGCGAAACCCAGGCGCCACATCGTCAACTGGTCGAGCGGATACTCGTGCGCTTTGCCGCGGATGCCGTCGGTGCCGAAGAGGACTCTCATGGTTTCGTGGGTCCGACCTCTGCGAGCACCGGCACCGTGACCTGCACCGTGAGCGGTTCGGCGACATGAACGAGCGGCGAGTCGGTGATGATCGCTGCGTTCTGCGTGAACGTCTCGGTACGGCCGGTCATGATAATCCGCTCCGTCGCCACTTCGTTGATTTTGCGAATCTGCGACGCCGGCCCGGAGATGAGCGCCTGGTCCGGATACACGGTCGGCTCGCCGGCGACGTAGCCCGCCGACAGATCGCCGACGAGGAACGGGCGCACCGGCACGACGCGCTGGCGAAGCTGTTCGACGCGAAAGCGCAGCTTGTTCGGATCGATGGAGATCACTTCGACATCGGCCGGCGCGTTGATCGCTTGCGGACGAAGCGTGATCGTCGCGTCGCCGGGCGTTGCCCAGCTCAAGTCGACCGTCACTTCGAGATTTTGCGAATTCAGCGAGCGCAGTTCGGACACGCGGCCGCGGAGTCGCACGTTGAGGTTGTCCGGCACCGGCGTCGTGATCACGAGATTGCGCGGTACATTCACGAGCACGAGCGGTGCCGCGAACGCTTTCTCCGACACCTGCTCGCGGCGCGGCGCCGACACGACGAACCACACGATGAACGCGAGGAAGAGCGCGAGCGCCATCAGGCCGATGCGGCTGAAGAAGCCGTTGTTCATCGCCATGCTCCGAAGCGTTCCGTGAGCGCGTGCAGCAGCGTGGAGCGGTCGAGGTTCTCCTGCAGCTTGCCGTCAGCGGCGATTGCGATCGAACCGTTCTCTTCGCTGATCACGATCATGAGCGCGTCGCTCTCTTCACTCAGTCCGAGCGCCGCGCGGTGTCGCGTGCCGTGTCCAAGCTTCGGATCGGCCGACGCCGTCAACGGTAGAAACGCGCCCGCGGCAACGACGCGATCGCGCCGCACGATCACCGCGCCGTCGTGCAGCGGCCCGCCGGGTGTGAAGATCGCGATCAACAGCTCGCTCGAGACCAGCGCGTCGATGTGCTTCGCCGGCTCTTCGATGTTGCGCAGCGTCTGCGAGCCTTCGAGCACCATCAGCGCGCCGATGTGCTTCGCCGCGAGAGCGTCGCAGGCGTCGAGAATCTCATCGAACGGAATCGCGGAATGGCGGCGTCCGAACAGAACGCCGATCGGATTGCGCCCCATGCGCGCGAGCGCGCGGCGAATCTCCGCCTGAAAGAGCACGATCACCGCGAACGGCAGATAGAAGAGGATCTCGCGCGAGATCGCCTCGAGCGCCGGCAGATCGAACGCGCGGGCGATGAAGAAGGTGGAGCCGAGGATGGCGAGTCCGATGGAGACCTGCATCGCGCGCGTGCCGCGGATCAGCGTCAGGATGTAATAGATGATGACGGCGACGACGACGACGTCGATGGCGTCGCGCCACGCGAACTGCAGCGAGACGAGCCGGTCGAACCAGTTCATGACGCGGGCAGCAGGCAGCGGGTGGCGGGTAGCGGGAGTCTCACTGGGTCGCTCCTGCTACCCGCAACCCGCTACCCGCCACGTCGATGGCGCTCAAGACTTTGAGGAAGTCGACCGTTTCGCGGACGTCGTGAACGCGCACGACCGACGCGCCGCCGTGATACGCCGCGGCAACCGCGGCGAGCGAGCCGGCCGTGCGATCGGGTCCGGCGTCGCGGCCGGTGATGTGGCCGACGAATTTCTTGCGCGAGCCGCCGATGACGAACGGCGCGATCGGCGCGAACTCGCGGCACCGCTTGAGAATCGCGAGGTTGTGCTCGAGCTCTTTCGCGAATCCGATCCCCGGATCGATGAGGATCTGCCGCACGTTCGCGTGCTTCGCCTCATCGACGAAGCCGCGCAGCTCGCGGTACACGTCCCACACGACGTCGTCGTACTTCGCCATCGTCTGCATCGTGCGCGGATCGCCGCGCATGTGCATGAGGATCACCGGCACGTCGCGCTGGGCAACAAGCTCGCGCATCTTCGAATCGTGTCGCAGCGCAGTGACGTCGTTGACGATGTCCGCGCCGGCGTCGAGCGCCGCTTTCGCGACGTCCGCCTTCATCGTGTCGATCGAGATCGCCACGTCGCTCTTCGCGCGAATGCCTTCGATCACCGGCATCACGCGATCCATCTCTTCGCTTGCGGAGACCGCCGCGGCGCCGGGCCGCGTCGACTCGCCGCCGACGTCGACGATCGCCGCGCCGTCATCCGCCATCTTCAGCGCGCCGTCGATCGCCGCGTTGCGATCGAAGTGCACGCCGGCGTCGGAGAAGGAATCGGGAGTGACGTTGACGATGCCCATGACGAGCGGAACGCGGAAGAGAGACAGCGTCCGCCCGCGCGGCAGCCGGAGCGTCATTCGTCTCTTTCTCGCCGTATGTGCGCGCCGATCGCGTTCAGCCGCTCGTCGATGCGCTCGTAGCCGCGATCGATCTGGTGAACGCTGTGGATCACGCTCTCCCCTTTCGCGCAGAGCGCAGCGAGAAGCAGCGCCATCCCGGCGCGAATGTCAGGGCTCGAGATGTCCGCGCCGTAAAGCCGCGCGCCGCCGACGACGATCGCGCGATGCGGATCGCACAGGATGATCCGCGCGCCCATCGAGATCAGCTTGTCCGTAAAGAACAGGCGCGACTCGAACATCTTCTCGAAGATCATCACCGTGCCTTCCGCCTGCGTGGCAACGACGATCATGATCGACAATAGATCGGCCGGGAACAGCGGCCACGGACCGTCGTCGATCTTCGGCACCGCGGCGCCGATGTCGTAGCGCACGCGCAGCTCCTGATCCTTCGGCACGCGGATGTTCTCGCCTTCGACCTTGATGTCGACGCCCAGCTTCTCGAGCATGTGGCGGACGGCGTACATGTGGTGCGGCACGCCGTCTTCGATCACGAGCTCGCTGCGCGTGACGACCGCGAGGCCGATGTACGAGCCGACTTCGATGTGATCGCTCGGAATCGTGAACTCGCCGCCGTGAAGCGACTCGACGCCGTGAATCGTCAGCGAGTTCGTGGCGATGCCTTCGATCTGCGCGCCGAGGAGATTCAAGAAGCGGCAGAGGTCCTGAACGTGCGGCTCGGCGGCGGCGTTGTAGATGATCGTATCGCCCTGCGCGAGCACCGCGGCCATGATCGCGTTCTCGGTAGCGGTGACCGACGCCTCGTCGAGAAACATCTTCTTCCCGATGAGCGCATTCGCACTCATTCGATATTGCGATGCGGAGACTTCGATCTGTGCGCCAAGAGATTCGAGAGCGAGGAGGTGGGTGTCGACGCGGCGGCGTCCGATCGCATCGCCGCCCGGCTTCGCGACCGCCACCGATCCGCATCGCGCCAGCAGCGGTCCGGCGAGAAGAATCGAAGCGCGGATTTTCTTGGACAGCTCGACGTCCGGCGTCGACGACACGTCGCCTTTCGCCTGAATGCGCACGACGTTGCGCTCGACGCGCTCGACGCTCGCGCCCATCCCCTCGAGGATCTGCAGCATCACGCGGACGTCCTGAATGTCGGGCAGGTTGCGCAGCGTGATTTCGTCGTCTGTGAGCAGGCACGCCGCGAGGATCGGCAGCGCCGCATTCTTGTTGCCGCCTGGACGGATCGAGCCCTCCAGACGGCGTCCGCCTTCTACGACGAAACGTTCCATCGGCATCGGGGCCGAATGCTACTATCGATTCATGATCGTCGCTCCACTCGGATCGGGCAGCGCGGGCAATTCAACGTGGTTCGCGAGCGACGGCACGAGCATCCTCGTCGACGCGGGACTCGGTCCGCGCGAGACGCGAAAACGGCTCGAGCTGGTCGGCGGAAACATCGAACAGCTGAGCGGGATCGTCATCACGCACGAGCACTACGATCACATCCGCGGCGCCGAGCGCATCTCGAAAAAATACGGCCTGCCGATCTATCTGACGCGCGGCACCCTCGAGGCCAGCAGAATCGATCGCGAGGCGACGAACCTCGTCGTCTTCGAGAACAACTCGACGTTCACGATCGGCGAGCTCGCGATTCACGCGCGCCAGACGATTCACGATGCGAACGACTCCGCCTGTTTCGTCATCGAAGCCCGCGACGGTACCCGCGTCGGCCTCGCCTCCGACCTCGGCTACGTCGACGCGGCGGTGCTGCAGCATCTCTCGAACTGCGACGGCCTCTTCTTCGAGTCGAACCACGACGTCGACATGCTGCGCATGGGCACGTACCCGTGGTCGCTCAAGCGCCGCATCCTGTCGCGCTTCGGACATTTGTCGAACGACGACGCGATGCGCGCCGTGCAAAGGATGATCGGCGCCGACACGAAGACGCTCTGTCTGATTCACCTCTCGCAGCAAAACAATCACGAGACGATCGTCCGAGACATGGCGGCGAAACTCGTCGCGAAAACAGGCGCGCAGCTGGAGTTAGGAATCGCGAAGCAATTCGAGCCGACGGGAAGGTTTGAGATCACACGGCGCCGGTCCGTAGCGCGCGCGGTGAGCGTGGCGAGCGGGACGCAGATGGCGCTGTTTTGAATGCAGAATGCAGAATGCAGAATGCAAAATGCAGAATTGAACCGCTTTTGCATTTTGCATTTTGCATTTTGCATTCGCCGAGGAACTGAATGAAGGCTGTGGTCACCGTAGAGCTCAAGGCGTCCGTCCTCGACCCTCAAGGCAAAGCCATCCAGCACTCGCTCAGCTCGCTAGGCTTTGCCGGGTTGGAAGATGTCCGCGTGGGAAAACTGTTCAAGTTGACGCTTGCGGACAGTGGGCAGTCACGGGAGAGCATCGAATCGCAGCTGCGGCAAATGTGTGAACGGCTCCTCGCGAACACAGTCATCGAAAACTTCTCCTACACACTCGAGGAGTAGGTTCGCCGCCGCGGTTCTCGTGCTGCTCACCTGCTCCGCGGCGTTCGCCGCGGACATCCCCGACCAGCTCTCCTCTGTCTTCACGCGCGATCAGAAAATCGTCCGGCGCTGGACGCTCGGCGGCGATCCGCGCGCGGTCGCCGTCGGCCGCGACGGCACGCTCTACGTCGGACTCGCGCAACCGCAAGCCGTCATCGCCGTCGATCCGAAGACGGGCGCAGTCACAAAGAAAGTCATCCTCGACTCCGCCGAGATCGCGTCGACGAAAGAGCTCGTGTCGATGCGACTCAATCGCGACGCGTCGCGCCTCTACATCGCCAACGGCAGCGACGAGAGCGCCATCATCCTCGGCCTTCCCGATCTTCACGTGATCCGTGAGATCACGACCGAAGGCGAGCCGATTCGCGATGCCGTTCCCGATCCCGCCGGACATTACCTCTACCTCCTCGGCCGCCGCGTTCATGTCTACGACGCGAACGGCGAGCGCGAGATTCACACGCTGCCGATCGACGATCCGATGGCCATCGCCGCGACTCCCGAAACGATCGCGGTCGTGTTCACCGAGGATTTCGGGAACACGAAGGCGACGTCGGTGGCGCTGTTCGAGACGACGTCATTCAAAGAGACGGCGCGCGATCCGCTGCAGACGACGGACAAGATCGAGGGCGCGGTCATCGCGCGCGACGCGCTCGTCGCGATCTCGCGCGAGCATCTGCTCGAGCGGCCGCTCGCCGTGAAACAGAAGACGATGGCGAAGGACCCGAACGGACAGATGCGCATGACCGCCGACTTCGGCGACTTGATCAACAGCCAGCGCATCTGCCTGCCCGAAGGAAGCGGTCCGCAGATCCTCACGCTGGCATCGAGCGACTTGCTGCTTTACGCCGAGCGACGCTGCACGTCGAGCGGCGCGTTCAGCGGCGCACCGCGGCGCGTCACACCGGCATCGCTCTACGGCGTCGACGCCTACGCGATCGCGTACGACAACCAATCGAACACGCTCGCGGTGACGGAGCGCGCCGGCACGCTTACAATCTACAAAGTGCCGCGCGCGGCGGCCGTCGCGAAATGAAATTCGGCATCGTCCTTCTCCCCGGCTCCAACTGCGATCACGATGCGATGCACGTGACGAAGACCATCCTCGGCTGCGACGCCGAGTTTCTCTGGCACAAGGACACCGACCTCAAAGGCGCCGACTGCGTGATCATCCCCGGCGGCTTCGCGTACGGCGATTACCTCCGCGCCGGCGCGCTCGCGAAGTTCGCGCCGATCATGGAGCCGATCAAGCGACACGCCGCGAGCGGCGGATTGGTGTTCGGCATCTGCAACGGATTCCAAGTGCTCACGGAAGTCGGACTGCTGCCGGGCGCGCTGATGCGCAACGAGCGCCTTCGCTTCATCGGACGCGACGTGTTGATTCGCACCGAAGAAACGGACACGCCGTTCACGAGCGAGCTGACGGTTGGACAAATCGTCCGCGCGCCGATCGCGCATGGCGAAGGAAACTACTTCGCCGACGACGCAACGCTCGATGAGCTCGAGCGCAACCGGCAAGTGATCTTCCGCTACTGCGACGAAGAAGGACGCACGCTCCGCGCGGCGAACCCGAACGGAAGCTCGCGCAACATCGCCGGCATCTGCAACCCGACACGCAACGTGCTCGGGATGATGCCGCATCCGGAGCGCTGCGCGGAGTCGCTGCTTGGCAACGCGGATGGACTCGGCATCTTCAAGTCAATCGCTGCGTCGCTCACTTTGTCTTCCTGACATCGCTGCATTGCGATGTCGACTTCGGCGTTACTCCCGACTTCAGCTCGAGTATCTTCAACGTCTCCTCGCGTTCGAGTGTGAAGTGCGCGACGTCGCGCCACACGGGCCCGATGCGCGCTGCTGGCCTGTAGCGCGTCGTGTTCCATCGCGACAGCGCTTTTTTCAACGTGAGGTCGAACTCTTCTGCACCGAACTCGCAGCGACGGGACGCGGCGAATTTCGCCACGGTCACTCGCATCGCGTACTCATAGTCGCGCGCCCACGCGTCGCCCGCTGCGCGGAACAACCGAACGAGCAAGCCGGCGTTCGGCGGAGGAATGAACTCTTTTCGATAACTCTCCGCGAGCGCGATGTGTGCATCGAGAATCAGTCCGCGCGCATCGAGATCGAGCACCTCGTGAAACCAAAGCGGCATCGGCGGCGCGAGCTTGCGCGCGGCCTCGTTGATCTCGCGCGTTCCGCGGAGCGCAACCGTCCGCGCCCACAAGTCGCGCTGCGCCCAGAGATCGCGATCCAACTTCCACGCCGCGGCAAGATCGTCCCAGCTGCGTGAATGCTCGACGATCTGGTTCACGCGGTATCCGGTCGTGCGGATTGCAGCCTTGTCGTATCTCGGTGGGACAGCACTGAGAACCGCCACCAGCGCAAGGATCATCACGGAACTTTACTGAACTTCAGCGCGCCGCCTTCCACCTTCCACGTCACGTCACTGCATTGCGAAGACGCGCTCGGCGTCGCGCCCGCTTTCAATTGCAGCGTCTTCATCGTTCGCTCGCGTTCGAGCGCAAACGACGCGGTGCGCTGCCAAAGACGTCCGACTATGGGTGCGTATCTTCGCCACGGGTTCCAAAATGCCATCGCCTCTCCGAGGCGGTCGCTGAACTCCTTCTCATTCACGATGCAACGACGCGAGCCAAGCATGCTTGCCGTCGTGGCACGCATCGCGTCGGCGTAGTCGCCCGCGGACGCGGCCATGTACGGACCCTTCATGGCGTCGATCAAGCGCTCGCCGAGACTGTCGGAAGTCTCCTCCTTCGCCATCTCCAGCCGCATCTTTTCGCTGTCGGCTACGAGCGCATCCGCGATTGCGCGCGGCACATCGACGGCGAGCACTTCGTAAAACCATTTCGGCGCAGGCGGCTGCAGTTTGCGCGCCGCGGCGACGATCATCAACGAGCCCCGAAGAGCAGTAAGGCGCGAAACGAACGCCGGCTCTCGCCAAAGCCTTCGTTGCATCTCCCAAGCGGCGCCGAGGTCGTCCCAATCGTGATGCGAGAGAGCGTGCGCGACGAGAATGCGCGTCAGCAGAATCATGTCGGCTGAGTTCGCCGAAACGATCGGATGCGCGCGCAGATCCTTGATCTCCGCCGCGTGCTTGCCGAAGTACACGGCGATGTCCGGCGGAGGCGGCAGAACGCGGTCATCCGTGCGCTCGAGCTGCGCGTCGACATAGGTACGCCACGGCAGTTCGTAGGCGTCGTTGAATTGGAAGGCGGCAGCCACCGCAACAGCCGCGAGGAGACTCATGCTGCATATTAGAATCGCGAACTCCGGAGGAAGTCTCATGGCCGACAACGAGGACCAGAACGAGATCGACGCGCTACTTCAGGAAAACCGAAGCTTCCCGCCGCCGGACGACTTCCGCAAAAACGCGAACGGGCGCGATGAGAACGTGTGGGCCGAAGCGGCCCGCGACCGCGAGGCGTTCTGGGCGAAGTGGGCCGCGGAGCTCGACTGGTTCGAGAAGTGGGACAGAGTTCTCGACTGGCAGCCGCCGTACGCGAAGTGGTTCGTCGGCGGAAAAATCAACGCGTCGTACAACTGCCTCGATCGCCACCTCGAAACGCGCGGCGACAAGACCGCCATCATCTGGGAAGGCGAGCCGGGCGAAGTCCGCAAGCTCACCTATCGCGAGCTTCACGACGAGGTCTCCAAGTTCGGCAACGTCCTCCGGTCCCTCGGCGTCGTCACCGGCGATCGCGTCGCGATCTACATGCCTCTCATCGTCGAAGCCGTCGTGGCGATGCTCGCGTGCGCGCGCATCGGCGCCGTGCACTCGGTGGTCTTCGGCGGCTTCTCCGCGGAAGCGCTGCGCGATCGCATCAACGACGCGGAAGCCAAAGTGTTGATCACGGCGACGAGCGGCTATCGCCGCGGATCGCTCGTCGCGTTGAAGAAGACCACGGACACCGCGGTCGCCGACGCGCCATCGATCGAGCACGTCATCGTCGTGATGCGGCGTTCCGCGGTCGACGAAGCCGACGACACGCTGACGATGAAGAGCGGACGCGATCACTGGTACCACGACCTGATGCGCACGGCGCTTCCCGACTGTCCCGCGATTCCGCTCGACTCGGAGCAGATGCTCTACACGCTCTACACGTCGGGCACGACCGGCAAGCCGAAAGGAATCATCCACACCACCGGCGGCTATCTCACCGAGTGTTACGCGACGTGCAAGTGGGTGTTCGACCTAAAGGAAGACGACATCTATTGGTGCACCGCCGACATCGGCTGGGTCACCGGACACTCGTACGTCGTCTACGGTCCGCTCGCCGCCGGCGCGACGGTGATGATCTACGAAGGCGCGCCCGATTGGCCGAAGAAGGATCGCTTCTGGGACATCATCGAGCGCCACAAAGTCTCGATCTTCTACACCGCGCCGACCGCGATTCGCGCGTTCATGAAGTGGGGCGAAGAGCTGCCGAACGCACACGACATGTCGTCGCTCCGCCTCCTCGGCTCCGTCGGTGAGCCGATCAATCCCGAAGCGTGGATGTGGTACCACAAGAACATCGGCGGTGAGCGCTGCCCGATCGTCGACACGTGGTGGCAGACGGAGACGGGCGCAATTCTCATCACGCCGCTGCCCGGCCTCGTCGCGACGAAGCCCGGCTCCGCGACGAAGCCGTTCCCAGGCATTGACGCGAAGATCCTCGATCAAAAAGGAAACGAAGTCGAAGTCGGCGGCGGCTATCTCGCGATCACGTCGCCGTGGCCGTCGATGCTGCGCGGCATCTACGGCGATCCCGATCGCTACGTGAAGCAGTACTGGTCGCGCTGGCCGGGCGTTTACTTCACGGGCGACGGCGCGAAGCGCGACGCTGACGGTTACTTCTGGCTCTTGGGGCGCGTCGACGACGTCATCAACGTCGCCGGACATCGCATCGGCACGATGGAGGTCGAATCCGCGCTCGTCGATCACCAGTCGGTCGCCGAAGCCGCGGTCGTTGGCATCTCGCACGAGATCAAGGGAACGGGCATCGCCGCGTTCGTGATCGTGAAGGAGTCCGCACGCGACGCTGCGCTGAAAGATCCGGCCAAGTTCGAAGCGGAGTTGAAAGCGCACGTCGCCGAGAAAATCGGCGCGATCGCTAGACCGGAGAAGATCCTCGTCACCGCCGATCTCCCGAAAACGCGATCGGGAAAAATCATGCGCCGCCTCCTGCGCGACATCGCCGAAGGCCGCGCGCTCGGCGACGTCACGACGCTCGCCGATCCGACGGTCGTCGCGTCGCTCAAGGACAAGTACGAGGAAGAGAGTTAATTGCCCCAGGTCGCTCTCATTACCGGCGCTTCGCGCGGCATCGGCCGCGTGACGGCGATGCATTTGCTCGCGGATGGCTGGTCCGTCGCGTTCACGTACAACCAATCGAAAGACGCCGCCAAAGCCTTCGAGCGTGAAGCCAACGTCGACCTCGGCGCCGACGAGCATCCGCGCGTCGTCGCGTATCACGCCGACGTGCGCGACGGCGCGACCGGCCGCAAAGTCGTCGAGCACGTCGTCGCGCGCTTCGGACAGCTCGACGCGCTGATCAACAACGCAGGCGTGCGCCGCGATGCGCTCATGTACAACATGAGCGAAGAGCAGTGGAGCGAAGTCGTCGACACGAACCTGCGCGGCGCGTGGGCGATGGCGAAAGCTGCACTGCCGGTGATGATGCAACAGCGCCGCGGCGCGATCGTGAACGTCGCGTCGCTTTCGGGGATGCACGGCATCGTCGGACAGACGAACTATTCGGCGTCGAAGGGCGGTCTGATCGCATTCACGAAATCGCTGGCGCGCGAAGTGGCGCGCAGCGGGATCCGCGTGAATTGCGTCGCGCCCGGATTCGTCGACACGGACATGACCGCGAGCCTCGATGAAGAAGCGAAGCGCTCGATGATCCGCGCCATCCCGATGCGGCGCCTCATCAAGCCGGACGAAGTCGCCGCCGCGATCGCGTTCCTGATCTCGGAGAGCGCGAGTGCGATCACGGGACAGGTGCTGTGCGTGGATGGGGGGACCAGCGCGTAGATGTCATCCTGAGCGGAAGCGAAGGATCTGGCCGGGCGGTGCGCGCCTCACTCCCGCCCAGGCGCCTCCCTGACGTTCGGCGTGACATGCTTGACGAGATCCACCGGCAGCGCCTCGATCGTGTGCCCGTTCCCCGTCATCGTCGTCGCCTTCAGCAACGAGTTGATGATCGCCTCTTCCGTCGCCTCGATCGTCGCGAGAAACAGCGGCGACATCGCGTCATTCGCGATCGCCTTGCAGTCACGGCACGTCGAGAACGCGATCGCGTAATCGCCACTGCCGTTCGAGCCCGCGGCGCCGGTGCGCGCCATTCCCATGATCGCGCGCGCGGCCATCCGCTTGAGATTGCGCGCGTCGACAGGAGCGTCCGTCGCGACCACGATCATGCATGAGCCGTTCGGTTGCGACGCCTTCCCGATCGGCACGCCGCCGATCTGCAGGAATCCGCCGAAGTTCGTCTGCACGAGAACACCGACGGTGTAATTCCCTGCCTTTCGCGACGACGTTCCGATCCCGCCCTTCCACCCGAATGCGATCGTTCCGGTTCCAGCGCCGACCGCGCCTTCTTCGACAGGACCATCCTTCGCGTTCTTGATCGCCGCTAAGACGTCATCGCGACCGACGGGACGCGAGCGGATGTCGTTCAGCGTGCCGTCGTTCGTCTCGCCGACGACGACGTTGATCGAGCGCACGTCTTCGTTGCCGGGCAGCGCGAGCATGTAGTCGATGAGCGCGTCGGCGACGCGCGGCACGTTGAGCGTCGACGTCAGCGCGATCGGCGACTCGATCTCGCCGAGCTCGTCGACCTGCGTCGATCCCATCAACTTCCCGAAGCCGTTGCCGACGAAGATGGCCGCGGGCACTTTCTCGCGAAAGAGATTGCCGCCGTGCGGGAGGATCATTGTGACGCCAGTACGAATGTTCTCGCCGCGAATGAGCGTCGTCTGCCCAACGCGCACGCCCGCGACGTCCGTAATGGCGTTCAGCGGTCCGGGCGGGAGCGTGCCGAGGTTGATGCCGAGGTCGCGGAGGTGAGGTCTGGTGGAGAGGATCGCGGCGAGAAACAGCTCGACGAACATGACTCAGTCTACAATCCGCCGCCCGATGTTTTTCTCGGTCGTCATCCCGACATTCAACCGCCTCGAGATGCTCATGCGCGTGCTCGCCGCGCTCGAGAATCAGAGAGACGCGCCCGAGTTCGAAGTCATCATCATCAATGACGGCTCGACCGATCCGACCGAGAACGTCGCGACGATGCACTGGGACTTGCAGTGGACGTTCCGCACGCAGCCGAACTCGGGCCCGAGCGCGGCGCGCAATCACGGCGTCTCACTCGCGCGCGGCAAGTTCGTCGTGTTCATCGGCGACGACACGGTGCCGGAGCGGAACTTTCTCGCCGAGCACGCGCGCACCCATCACGAAGCGAACGACGATCCGCTCGTCGCCTGCCTCGGCTTCACCGGCTGGCCGCGCAACGAACGCGTCACCGCGTTCATGGACTACATCAACGACTACGGCCTGCAGTTCGGCTACAAGCTGATTCGCGACGGCGACGTCGTCCCGTTCAACTTCTTCTACACGTCGAACATCTCGATCGATCGCGAGCTGCTCGCGTCGCATCCGTTCGACACCACGTTTCCCGCCGCGGCGTGGGAAGACATCGAGCTCGCGTACCGTCTCGACTCACTCGGACTGAAGATCCGCTACAACGCGAAGGCGGTCACGCGCCACTACCATCCGATGACGATTGACTCATTCGCGCGGCGGCAATACACGGTCGGCAAATCGGGCGCGATCTTCTTCCGCAAGCACCCCGAGCTCGGCCACTTCCTCGGCGCCCACGACGAGACACCGCTCGCGAACGATGACGAGCTGACGAAGCTCACGAAGCGCGCGCGGTGGGGCGAGCGGTTGCGCCTCCTCGCGAACAAGGATGTGTTCGAGCGATTGATGCGCCAACATTACCTGCGCGGCTTGCGCGACGGCATGAACGATCTGTCATCCCGAGCGTGAGCGAGGGACCTGGGTGGAGGAGGCGGCACCTCAGTTCGCTCACACCCGCCCAGGTCCCTCGCTAACGCTCGGGATGACAGCCGATAGAATCGCCACGATGTTCATCACGTTTGAAGGGATCGACGGCTCGGGAAAGACGACGCAGCTTCGCCGCGTCGCGTCGCGCTTTCAGGATCCGGTGATCACGAAGGAGCCGGGCGGAACGCCGACCGCGGATCGCATTCGGGCGATCCTTCTCGACGCGACGTCGAAGCTCGATCCGCTCGCGGAAGTGCTGCTCTTCGCGGCATCGCGGCATCAGCATGTCGTCGAAGTCATTCGTCCCGCGCTCGATGCAGGACGTGTCGTGCTGTGCGATCGCTACGTCGACGCGACGCTCGCGTATCAGGGATTCGGACGCTTGCTCGATCTCGATCGTCTGCGCGCTCTGAACGATTGGGCAACCGGATCGCTCAAGCCCGACAAGACACTGCTCTTCGACATCGATGAAGAAGCCGGACTGCGCCGCGCGCGCGGACGCGGCGGCGAGGAGCTGCGCTTCGAAGCGGAAGACCTGCGCTTCTATCGTCGCGTTCGCGAAGGCTATCTCGCGCTGGCCGCGTCGGAGCCGAAGCGCTTCGTGATCGTCGACGCGAACGGCACGATCGACGAAGTGGGGCAGCGCGTCGACGAGGTGTTCGCATGAACACCGCGGGACGACTGCTCCTCGATACCGCGCAACGCGGCGAGCTGCATCACGCCATCATCATTCACGGTCCTGCGCACGATGCGCTGAGCGAAGTCGCGATCGGCATCGCAAAGACGCTCAACTGTCTCGAGCACTCGACCGGCGACGACTGCATCTCGTGTCAGCGCATCGAGCGGCGCATTCATCCCGACGTGCACTTCATCGAAGTCGGCGGCGAGCGAAAGATGATCTCCGTCGAGCAGATTCGCGACCTCGTCAACGAAGCGTCGCTGCGTCCGTACGAAGCGCGCAACAAAGTCTTCATCATCGATCCCGCCGACGGGCTGAGTCCCAGCGGCTCGAACTCGCTGCTCAAGACGCTCGAAGAACCGGCGCGGGACACGCACTTCATTCTGCTCACCCGCTCGCCGGATCTCCTGCTGCAGACCGTGCAGTCGCGATGTCAGGAGATCTACGTCGGCGACGATCGACCGAATCGCACGCGCCTCGAGCAGGTGTCGACGCTCGAAGATCGCGAGCTCGAAAAGCAGATCCACGCCGCGCTGGAACGGTTCGCATCGAAACGCGATTCGACGGCGCTCCTCGCACTCGCGTCGATCCTCTCCTCGCACGACGACGTGAAAGACGCGATCGCACTCGCCGCCGGTGTGCTGAGCGAGAAAACGTTCGAGGCGATTCCGCGCGAGCGCGCGCTCGCTGCCGCCGACGGATTGCTCGCCGCGATTCGCGCGCTCACCATCAACGCCGACGCCCGCCTCGTCGTCGAGCTCGCACTCGCAGAGCTCGTGGCGTAACACACAAAAAGAAGCGGCCCCGCTTTTGGCGGGGCCGGCGTCTTTTTCTACTGGATGGGGCGGGCGCGAAGGCTCAGTGGCGAGAATTAAGGTCGGTAAGATTCAAGGAAGAATTCAAGAGGTGGTGAAACAAGGCAGGCTGGTACAACAGAAAGCTTTTCCCGCCTGCCCATCCAGTAAATCCGGTTTTCATCGTTGGCGGAGAGTATACCCGACTTTGTGAAACTTTTCACCATGTAACAGCAACGTGACAAGCTATTGAGTTTCCGTTAGATACGCGCGAATTCGGAAACGAACGAATGCTAATACAAAACGATCGTTCGGTATCGCATTCCGCGTAGATCACTGACATGTAAACGGTTACAAGCAGTTAGTATGCCCGCGGGTCGAGGAGCGACGGCATCGGCGTCAGCGACTTGTCCAGCGCGATGTGCCCCGCCAGCGTTTCCGCCGGCATTCCATTCACGAGCACTCGCACTTTTTTCACCTCGGCGAAGTTCGCCGTCAGCGTCGCAACGATCGAATAAACCGCCATCAACTCCTCGTGACTGCCCGCCGGCCAGCCCTGCGTCAGCGTGGTGCCGCCGAGGTCGACGAACGCGGTGCCGTCGGGAAGGAGATAGGCGCCGCGAATGACCGTGTCGGCGGGAAGCACGCGCGCGAACGCGGGATTCGTCGCGCCTTTCGTCAGCTCGCGAACGACGGCGGGCATCGCGCCCGCGGGATTCTGCGGAAGCTGCACGTTGCGCTGTTCCGCGACAAGCAGCATCGACGCGGACTCGAAATACAAACGCACGACGCGCGGCGCGAGTTGATTCTGCTGCGCGAGCACCGACGCGGCGGGCGGCTTCTTCTTGCACGTTGCGGCGAGAAGCGCGAGAACCGTGATGACGACGATGACAGCGCGCTTCATTTCGTCGTCGTCGTCGCAGCCGTCGTCGTTGCGGGCGCGGTCGTCGTCGCCGGCTTCGCTGCCGGCGCCGCGGGCTGAATCACGCCGATGCGCGTCTCGTAGTCCGTCTTGTAGCGCTGCACCGCTTTCGTCAGCGCGTCGACGACCGTCGTCAGAAACGCGTCGTCTTTCAGCTTCGTCTCCTCATCGGGATTCGAGATGAAGGCGACTTCGACGAGCGCCGCAGGCATCGTCGCGCCGACGAGCACTTTGAACGGCGCCTGCTTCACACCGCGATTCTGAATGCCCGCGATCGCGTTCATCTCTTCCTGGATGTCGGTCGCGAACTTGCTCGACTCGTTCACATACTCCTGCTGCGCGAGGTCCCACAGAATCAACTTCAGGTCCGCCGACGGCGAGCTCGCCGCGTTGACTGCGTTCTCGCGCTCCGCCGCTTTTTTCGCGAGCTCGTCGCTCGCCTCGAGCGAGAGGTAGTACGTCTCCGATCCGCGCGCGCCTTTCACGACGGCCGCGTTCATATGCACGGAGAGGAAGAGATCGGCCTTGTACTGATTCGCGATCGCGGTGCGCTGATCGAGCGACACGACCGAGTCGTCTTCGCGCGTGAGCACGACGCGCGCGCCGGTCTTCACCGCGAGCGCCGCCGACAACTTGCGGCAGAGCGCGAGCGTCGCATCCTTTTCCATCGTTCCCGCGGGGCCGAGCGCGCCGACATCTTTGCCCCCGTGGCCGGGATCGATCACGATCGTATGAATGCCGGGCGCTTCGACGGGCCGCGCGATCGCGGGCGGAACGACGCCCGGGGCCGGCGGCGCCGCCGCTTTGCGCAGATCGACGACGACGCGATACGGATTGTCGAGGCGGTACGCGTCGCCGACGACGTCCGGCGCGGTGAGCTGAATCTTCAGATCGTTGCCGGTGAACGTCGTGTGCGAGACGTTCGGATCGTCGTGCGCCTGTTCGGTGTACGGCGCGCGGATCGGCGACTTGAAGTGGATCGTGTACGCCTGCTCCTCTTTCACGATCGAGTAGTCGGCCGACGCGCTCAGCGTGATGACGACTTTCGTCGTTCCCTGCACGTTCGCGACGGACACCTGCGCGCTCGCGACGTTGTGCTGCTGCGGACGCACCGACAGCACGCGCGCGGCGGAGTCCCACGTCACTTCGAAGTCGCCGGCGCGCGACAGAAAGCCGGCGAAAAACTGCGCGCTGACGTACGGCTTGCCGTCGACGACGATCGGCGGGAGCGGCATCTCGATGAGATCGTCGCGCACGACGGCGAATCGCGAGTCGGGTCCGAACGCGGCGTTGACGTTGTTGAGCGTCACTTTGAAGCCGTGGCTGTCCGGTGTCACCGTTCCGCCGAGGGCGGTGATGACGTCGGTCGCGGAGAAGAACGTCATCAGGTTCTGATGCAGCGTCGGAACCGGTTTGTCGCCGGACGGCGTGCGCAGCGTCGCCTGCGCGGCCTGCTGCGCGAGAACGATCGACGTGGCGGCGAGGATGACGACGACGGTGAGGGCGAGGACGCGTTTCATACGAGAGAGTTGCGCGCATGATCGCAGGTGATACCCTCTCGCCGCAATGCGCCGGGGCGCCCTTCTACTCGCGTTGATCGTTCTCTCGTGCGGAAAAGAGTCGACGCAGCGCTCGACGTTCGCAGCGCTGAGCAAAGAGCCGACGAGCGTTCGCGGCTGGATCGCCGACGTCGAAACGCGATCGTCCGCCGACGTCTACCGCACGACGGAAACCGAGGCCGCGCGCCGCGCCGCGACGTTCCAGAACACGAACGTGTGGATCGACAACGCGCCGTATGTCTCGGGCGGCGTGGCCGAGAACGGCGCGTTCGTGCTGCTCGATGTGCCGCCGGGCGACGTGATCATCTCGTTCAGCACGCCGACGATTCCAGTCGCGCATCTCGCGTTGACGCATATCCCCGGCAACGCCGACGTGCTCGTGCCCGGACTCGTGTTGAAGCTCGACGGCAGCGTCGCCGTCGAAGATCCCAAAGCGCTGAAGGTGCGCGTGCCCGTGAAGCTGCCGCCGATGAAGACGACCGTGGCCGGCGTGCCTGTCGAGCTCACGCAAGTGCCGATCAACGCGATGATGGATCGCCACGATTACTTGACACCACCGAGCAGCGCCCCCGTCGCAACAGTCAAGTAGGCACGGGCTCTGCCATAGAGCGCGTCATGGATGATCGGCGCACACGCCGCGAGGTCGGGATCCTCAGCCGTTTCGCGAGTTGGGCTTCGCACGCTACGGGATCGACCGCTGCGTTTCTCCTCGCCTGCTCTGTCGTCGTCGCGTGGCTCGTCACCGGTCCGATCTTCCACTTCTCCGACACGTGGCAACTCGTCATCAACACCGGCACGACGATCATCACGTTCCTGATGGTCTTCCTCATCCAGCGCGCGCAGAACAAAGACGCGCTCGCGGTGCAGCTGAAGTTGAACGAGATCGTCGCCGCGCTCGAAGGCGCGAGCAATCGACTGATCTCGGTCGAGGATCTTTCTGAAAATGAGTTGAAGACGATTCACATTCACTATCAACGCCTCGCCGAGATGGCGAAACGCGAAGCGCAAGTGACGGAGTCGCACTCGATCGAAGAAGCCGAGGCGCGGCACGCGATCAAGCGGGATCGGAGACGGACAGCGCGCGAGAAGATCGCGGAGGCGTTCAAGAAGAAGAACGGGAAGTAGTTTTTGCGCGCTGTCACCCCGAGCGTGAGCGAGGGGCGGCCGGGCGCGACTAGCTCGCGCCGATCAACTCCGCGAACTTTTTCAAATCGATGTTCCCGCCGGAAATCACGGCCACGATCGGCCCATCCCCCGCCCGCCCTGACAACGCCGCGGCCACCGCGAGCGCGCCCGCACCTTCGCAGACCACGCGCACCTTTTCCGCGACGACGCGCATCGCGTCCTTCACTTCGTCGAGCGTCACGACGATCGAGCCGTCGACGATGCCCTGCATCCGCTCCCACATGCGCGGGAAGATGCTCTTGCCGCCGGCGCCGTCGACGAACGTCGCCTGCCACGCTTCGAACTTCTGCGGCGATCCTTTCTCGAACGACAGCGCGCCGGGCGCGGCCGTCTCCGGCTCCGCTCCGAGAATGTTCACGTGCGGCGCGAGCGCGCGGACGGCGCTGCCGACGCCGGAGATGAGTCCGCCGCCGCCGATCGCCGTGATCACCGTCTTCACCTGCGGCAGGTCTTCGACGATCTCGAGTCCGAGCGTTGCGTTTCCTGCAACGAAGTTGTCGTCGTCGAATGGATGAATGAACGTTCCTTCGACGCCGGGAAACGCGCGCTGCTCCATCGCGTTCCAGCACGCGTCGAACGGCGCGCGCACGATCGTGGCGCCGAGGTCGCGCATGCGCAGGAGCTTGGTCTCGGGCGCGGTGTCGATGGTGACGACGGTGCATGGAATGCCCGCGTCGCGCGCGGCGTACGCAACGCCTTGCCCCGCATTGCCGGCGCTGATCGTCCACACGCCCTTGCTGCGCGCTTCGTCATCGAGCATCGCCACCGCGTTCGCGCCGCCGCGAATCTTGAACGCGTTGATCGGCTGCAGGTTCTCGAGCTTGAGGTAGATCTCCGGCGTCTCACGTCCGTGCCGCAGCTTGATCATCGGTGTGTGCGTGACGATGCCGCGAATGCGCTCGCGCGCGGCGCGAATCTCATCGAGTGTCGGGCGGTGCGGAGGAGCAAGTGCCATCGCGGCGGATGGTACACGACGTGCTCACTCTCTCCGCACGATGGAACTTGCACCGGATGTAAAACAGAACGTCAGCAACCCCGAGCGTTGGATCTCGATCGTCGCCGGCACCGCGATGGCTGCGTACGGTCTCGCGCGTCGCCGTGTGAGCGGCTGGACGCTCGCCGGACTCGGTGGCGCGCTCGTCTATCGCGGCGCCACCGGACACTGCGCCGTCTACAACGCCCTTGGCGTTTCGACGAACGGACATCTCAACGATGACGGACGCCAAGTGAGCGTGCCGTACGGCAAAGGCATTCGCGTCGAGAAATCGGTGACGGTCAACGCGACGCCGGAACAGCTCTACGTGTTCTGGCGCAACTTCGAAAATCTGCCGCGCTTCATGGACCACCTCGAGATGGTTCATGTGATCGACGACAAGCGCTCGCATTGGCGCGCGAAGGGTCCGGCGGGAACGAAGGCGGAGTGGGACGCGGAGATCATCAACGAAGTGCCGAACGAGTTGATCGGATGGCGCAGCGTCGACGGATCGAACGTCAACAACGCCGGCTCGGTGCATTTCACGCCGACGCCGCGCGGCACCGAAGTGAGAGTCCTCCTCCGCTACGACCCGCCTGGCGGCAACGTCGGCGCGGCGATCGCGAAACTGTTTGGCGAAGATCCCGAGCATCAAATCAAAGAAGAGCTGCGGCGCTTCAAACAGATCGTCGAGACCGGCGAGATCGCGACGGCGGAACGATGAAAGCCGCGTGCTTCTGGTCCAAAGGCGAAGTTCGCGTCGTCGATACGTCCGATCCGGAGATCATCAATCCGCATGATGCGATCGTCCGCGTGACGCTCACTGCGATCTGCGGCTCCGATCTCCACCTCTACGACGGCTACGTTCCCACCATGATGAAAGGCGACATCCTCGGCCACGAGTTCATGGGCGAAGTCGTCGAAGTCGGACGCGATGTCAAAAACCTGACAGCCGGCGATCGCGTGATCGTGCCGTTCAACATCGCGTGCGGCCGCTGCTGGTTCTGCACGAACGAGCTCTACTCGCTTTGCGACAACACGAATCCGAATGCGTGGATGGTCGAAGCGCTCTACGGCCACTCCGGCGCGGGACTCTTCGGCTATTCGCATTTGTACGGCGGCTACGCCGGCGGACAAGCGCAGTACGTGCGCGTGCCGTTCGCGGACGTCGGACCGCTGAAGGTGCCGGATGCGTTGAGCGACGAGCAGGTCCTCTTCCTCACCGACATCTTCCCGACCGGTTACATGGCCGCGGAAAACTGCGACATCAAGCCGGGCGATACGGTCGCGGTGTGGGGCTGCGGCCCGGTCGGGCAGTTCGCGATCAAGAGCGCGAAGATGCTCGGCGCCGCGCGCGTGATCGCGATCGATCGATTCCCGGAGCGCTTGCGCATGGCGGAGGAACAAAGCGGCGCGGAGATTCTCAATTACGCGGACGTCGATGACGTCTTCGACGCACTGCAAGAGATGACCGGCGGACGCGGTCCCGATGCGTGCATCGACGCAGTCGGGATGGAAGCGCACGGCTCGACGTTCGACGCGTGGTACGACCGCGCAAAGCAATCGCTGCGGATCGAAATGGATCGCGCGCACGTGCTGCGCCAGGTGATTCACTGCTGCCGCAAAGGCGGGACGCTGTCACTGCCCGGTGTGTACGGAGGCTTCATCGACAAAGTGCCGTTCGGCGCCGCGTTCGCGAAAGGCCTTCAGCTGCGCATGGGACAGACGCACGTGCAAAAGTACGCGCCGAAGCTGCTCGAGAAAATCGAGAAGGGCGAGATCGATCCGTCGTTCGTGATCACGCATCGGATGAACCTCGACGACGCGCCGGAGATGTACCGCACATTCCGCGACAAGCAGGATGAGTGCATCAAAGTGGTGATGAGGCCCTGAGGGGTAGCAGGTAGCGGGTGGCGGGAAGGGAAACGACGTGCTCCCGCTACCCGCCACCTGCTACCCGCTATCTGATTGGCGCCGTTGCTGCCGCGAGAATCTTCAGCGTCGCCGGATCCTGCAACATCGCTACGACACTCCCACGCGGTTGTTGGATCGCCGCGCGTCGCGTCGTCACGCCCGCGGCGACGTCGATGTATCGCGTGAAAGTTCGCGCGATCGCGTCGTCCGCTTGCGTTCGTCCGCGATTCTCGCCGCGCTCGATCTTCGTCACGATGCCGTCTTCGGTCGTCACGACGATCAGCTCGAGTCCTGCGCGCGGCGCGTTCGTCTCGATCGTCGCCTGTCCGTGATCGACGCTCACCTTCACGCTCGCGACCGAGCCGCGCTTCGATGCTTCATCGATCGCCGCGCGCACCGCGAAAGAGTTCGATCCGATCATCTCGCGCGCGCCGTCGACGACGACCTGCGGCGTGTACGAGCTGCCAAGCTTGAACGCGCGGACATACTGCCCTTGCCGCTGCGTCCACGTGCGCGACGAAAACGGATCTTTCCAGCCGAGGGAGTCCCAGTAGTCGACGTGGTAGGCGATGGTGATGACGCTCGGATCTTTGTGCAGCTCGCGAATGAGCGCGTCGGCCGGCGGGCAGCTCGAACAACCCTGCGACGTGAACAGCTCGACCACGACGGCGAGGAGAAGCGTCATCGTGGCAGTATGTCATTCTGACTAAGCGATCCTCCACACCGCTCATCCTCGCAAGCGCGGGCGTCCTCGCCGCAATCTGGATCATCTACGCGCGCTCGCTGTCGTTCGGCTACACGAACTTCGATGACTACGACTATGTCGTCGACAACCGCCACGTCGCGAGCGGACTGACGCTCGCGAACGTCCGCTGGGCAATGACGGCAACGTACGCGGCGAACTGGCATCCGCTGACGTGGATCTCGCACCAGCTCGACGTGTCGCTCTTCGGCACCGAGGATCCCGGCAAGCTGCGCATCAACAGCATCCTTCTTCATTGCGCGAGCACCATCCTGTTGCTGCTCTTTTTGTTGCGCTCGACGGGACGACGATGGCCGAGCTTCATCGTCGCCGCGCTCTTCGCGCTGCATCCATTGCGCGTGGAGTCGGTCGTGTGGATCTCCGAACGCAAAGACACGCTGAGCACGTTTCTGTTTCTGGCGACGCTCCTGGCTTACGCAAGGTACTCGTGGCGGCGGACGCCCTCGTCCGCCGTCGTCGTCTTCGTGCTCTTCATCCTCGGCTTGGCCACAAAGCCGATGCTCATCACACTCCCCTTCGTGCTTCTCCTCCTCGACTACTGGCCCTTGAAGCGCGAGCTCACGCCGCGACTGCTTCTCGAAAAGCTTCCTCTCTTCGCGCTCCTCATCCCGTCCGCGCTCGTGACGATGCACGCGCAACAGGAAGCGATGGCGCGCGCGCCGCTTTCCGTGCGGCTCGCGAACGCGATCGTGTCGTACGCCGCGTACGTCGGAAAGACACTGTGGCCGCGATCGCTGGCGATCATGTACCCGCTGCGCATGCAGCCGGTCGCCGTCGACGTGATCGTGAGCGCGCTCGTCGTCGTCGCCATCACCGTCATCGCGCTGCGATACGCGAGGAAAGCGCCCTACGTCACCGTCGGCTGGCTCTGGTTCCTCGGCACGCTCGTGCCGGTGATCGGCATCGTGCAGGTCGGCGTGCAGTCGATGGCCGACCGCTACACGTACATTCCATCGATCGGCCTCGCGATCGCCGTCGTTTGGCTGATCGCCGAGCTGCTTCACGGCCGCGCGAAGCTGGAGATCGGAATCGCAATCACGATCCTTCTCGTCGTGCTCACGTTCCTGTCGCGCACGCAGACGGGCTACTGGAGTGACACGATCACGCTCTTCGAGCACGCCGTCGCCGTCACTCCGCAAAATCCGCAGTCGATCAACGCCCTGGGCCGCGAGTACCTGCTGCGCAACGAATACGACGCCGCGCAGCAGCAGTTCAATCGCGCCATCGCCGTCGATCCAAAATATCCGGAGGCATACAACGCGCTCGGCTCGACACTCAGCGAGACCGGCGACGTCGCCGGCGCCGAGCGCAACTTCCGCAAAGCGATCGAGCTCGATCCGCGGCCGAGCTACTACCGCGATCTGGCGCAACTTCTCGCGACGTCAGGCCGCATCGACGAGGCGCTCGCGATCTACGAGAAAGCGCTCAAGCTGCAGCGCGACCCCGAAGCGCTCGCCGAAGTCGCGGCGATCAAGGGCGACGCCGACAACGCCATTCGCTTCTATCGCGAGGCCGTCGAAGAGCGTCCGCGCGCACCGGACCTTCACAACAATCTCGCAGCGATGCTCGCGCACAAAGGGCGCGACGACGAAGCGATCAAGGAGTACGAGATCGCCGTCCGCCTCGCCCCCAAGCAATACGACGCCCACATGAACCTCGGCGCCATCCTCACGCGGCGCAACCGCGTCGACGAAGCGTTCGATCAGTTCCGCGCCGCGTCGGAGATTCGTCCGAATTCAGCGGAGCCGCACGTGTATCTCGCGCTCGCATACGCGCAACTCAAACACTTCGCGGACGCCGAGGCGGAGTTGCGCGCCGCGGCGACGATCGACGAGGCGGCGGCGAACGAGCAGCTCACGGAGGCGTTGGGGATGCAGCCGAAGCCGACCAATCTCAGCGACTACGTTGCGTTTCTTCAGCAGAAACAGAGGGAGTAGCTTGAACGCTAGCTCCACGAAGAAGATCGTGATCATCGCCGGACCAAACGGCGCCGGGAAGACCACGTTCGCCGAGGGCGCGAATCGACCAATGGCGAACTGACGGCTTCAAGATCAAACTCGTGTTTCTCGCGCTTCGCAACGCCGACGAGGCCATAGCGCGCGTCGCGTTGCGGGTGAGACACGGTGGACACGATGTGCCGCCGGACATCATCAGACGCCGATTCGCATCGGGAATGAAGAACTTCCTCGAGAGTTATCGTCATCGTGTCGACTACTGGCAATTCTTCGACAACAGCGGACATGCGCCGCTGTTGCTGGACGAAGGTGAGAACCGATGAGCAAACCGATCGAGTCAAAACTCTCCGACGCTGACATGCAAGAGGCGCCGCGCGCGCTGCTCCGCGCCGCGCAACGTGCTCGCGAGATCGCAAGGCAGAAGGGAACCGGCGTCGTGATTCTGCGTGACGGGAAGATCGTTGAAGTGAGTCCGGACGATGATGCGGAGGACTTCACGCCGCCGTCTTCTGCACCGTGATCCCCGGCGACGTCGGCAACACTCTTCGCTTCGCCTTCGCCGTCTGCACCAACGCCACGCCGCCGAGGATGGTCACCATCGCGGCGATCGAGATCGGCGTCAGCTGTTCGTCGAGCACGAGCCAGCCGAGGACGACGGCGACGACCGGGTTCACGTACGAGTAGAGCGCGAGCTTCGGCGTGCTGATGTGCGCGGCCGCGTAGATGTACGAGCTGAACGCGATCACCGATCCGAAGACCGACAGATACGCGAGCGCGCCGAGCGTGCGCGGCGTGAACGCGAGCCGCGGCAGCTCGCCGATCGAGAGACCGGCGACGTCGACGATGAGACCGCCGATCAGCATCTCGACCGCCGATGCGGTGAAGAGCGGTACGTTGCGCACGAAGTACTTCGATCGCATCGTGCCGTATTGCCAGCCGATGCATCCGATCTGAATCGAAAGCGCGCCGAGGAGGAAGCGGCCGTCGAAGTGACCGCCGGTCGTTGCGCCGGGCATCACGAGCATTCCGACGCCGACGAATCCGACGAGCATCCCGAACAAGCTGCGGCGATCGATGTCCTGCGCGTTGCCGCGCATCCATTCGAGCAGGTTCGCCCAGAACGGCGCGGTCGCGACGAACAGCGCAGCGATGCCGCTCGGCACCCACTGCTCCGCGATCACCACCGACAAGTTGCCGATGCCGGCCATCAGCACGCCGACGAACGCGAGGTTGAACAGCGTGTTGCGATCGCGCGGAATGCGCTCGCCGCGCGCGAACGCGATGACCAGCATGATGAGGCCCGCGGCGGTGTAGCGAATGCCCGTCATCAAGAGCGGCGGGATCGTCTCGATCGCGATGCGGATGCCGAGGTATGTCGTGCCCCAGACGAGGCAGACGATGCCGAAGGCGATGAATGCAAGGGCGCGATCGTGTTTCATTCTTTGGCCTCGCCGAGGTAGATGCCGCCGAGCTTCTCGATGTGCGTCTTCATGACGATCGTCGTGCGCGTGGCGAGATTGAACGGCGCGTGCGCGAGCTTGTTGACGAGCACTTCGAGCGACGCGATCGAGTCGGTGCGCACTTTCAGATAGAAGCAGTCCTCGCCCGCGACCGTGTGCACTTCGAGGATCTCGTCGTCGGTCAGCATCAGCTGGCGGAACTGCTTCCATTGCTTCGGATCGAATGTCGGACCGCGCGCGGCGACGAACGCCGTCACTTCGCGGCCGAGGACTTTCGGATCGACGACGACGGTGTTGCCGCGGATGATGCCGGAGCGCTCGAGCTTCTCCATCCGCTCGGCAACGGCGGGGCGGGAGAGCCCTACCTGATCCGCAATTTGCGAGACGGGAGTGCGCGCGTCGCGCAGGAGAAGGTCGAGAATGCCGCGATCGAGGTCATCCAGCTCGACTGCCATGACAGGAGTTTACTGCTCAAAACGTAAGCTGTCGAGCCGGATGACCGTCGATTCGACGGCGAAACCGTTACAACACCGACGCGAGCGGCGTCAGGCGCAAGGCCTTGGCCGCCGCGGCGGCTCGCTTCGGGAGTACCTTGCGGAGGCACGAGGTGCGCGGGTAATTGAACTCGTTGCGCCGCTTCGCGCTCCGCAGCAGATCGCGCTGCAGGTACTCGACTTTGACCGCACGCGCCGGATCGTCCACGAGCTTCCGGAGAGAGGCGCGGCTCAGGACGACGGTGCGCAGTTTGAGCTCGGCGGAACGGACGGCAAACCGGATCGCATCGCGCTCATCCGAGCAGACGCGCATGAAGCTGTCGCCCGGCAACACGCTCACGATCTCCTCGGCGACTCGCAGCTCCTGATTGATCCCGGTAGCCATTCATTCCTCCTTCACAGTCTCTGGTGCTATAGACGTCAGAAACTCGCAGAAGTTTCGTCGACCATGCATGTGACTTTCGTTCGTCTCAATCTCGTCACCGACGCCAAGGCGGATGAAACGCTCCTCGACGCCGCCCGCCGCGCCGGCGCTCCGCTCGGAAACTCTTGCGGCGGAGTCGGCGTATGTAGTCGATGTAAGGTCACCGTCGTCGCGGGCGCCGAAAACCTCGGCGCGCCGACGCGCATGGAGTCGACGCGCGTTTCCGGCGACGAACGGCTGGCGTGTCAGGCCGTCGTGTTCGGCGATTGCGCCATCACGACGACGTACTGGTGAAGGCGCGCTTCTCCGCGAAGTAGAAAAACCGCCCGTCTGCACCAACCGTCCTCTCGCGACGAGTTTTTCCTCCGTCGAACGTCACTACGATCGCTCCCGTTTGAAGGAGGGACTCATGCGTTACTTCATCGGCGTTGTCTTGTGTTCATTCACCTTCGCAGCATTCGGTGCAGGAGTCGTATCGGCGTGCGACTACTCCGGCTCGGACGCGGGCGCGAAGATCACCAATGCACTCGCGGATCTGCCGTCGACCGGCGGCACCGTCGACGCGCGTTGCCAAACGGGATCGTCGCTCGCGATCAGTTCGACGGTGACGATCTCGAAGCCGGCAACCGTCATCCTCGGCGTCGGCACGTACACGGGGTCGGTCGGCTCGAGCGGTCCGGTGTTCTCGCTGACATCCGCAGGTGCTTCGCTCGTCGGGACGTCGCCGCAAGCGACGATCGTCACGACGTCGACCGGCGGCAACGGAGTCGACACCGGCGACGACACGACGATCAAGAACCTGACGCTGCGCGGCACGAACGGTTCGGTCACATCGACCTACGCGACCGGCATCAACTCCGGCGACGCCGACAACGTGCGCGTCGAGAACGTCGTCGTCGAACAGTGGGCCAACATGGGACTCAACACCGGCGGCTCGCCGACGCGCTGGATGATCACGAACAGCACGTTCCGCGACAACAAGAACGACGGCGTCTTCATCGCATCCGGCGGCTCGGGCAACATCGTGTCGAATTGCACGTTCCGCGATAACGCCGCGATCGGAATCGACACGAACAGCGATCTGACGACGATCTCGAACAACTATCTCTATAACAACGGCTACGGCGGATACGCGTCCGGCGACAACTTCGGCATCTTCATCGGCGGCGCGAGCAACTGCACCGTCACGGGCAACACCGTCGAGAGAACGCACGGACAAGGAATCATCGTGAAGTGCGCCGGCAGCGAATGCACCGCCAACTACAACACGATCACCGGCAACTCCGTGAAGGGAGGATGTTCGTCGACGTGCAGCACGCAAGACGGCATTGCGCTCGACGGATCGTCGTCAGGAACGCTCAAAGGGAACTACATCGGCAGCAATACGCTGACCGGATTGGTGCGGTCCGGAATCGAAGTCGATGGTGGCGTTGCCACCGTGCAGGAGAACCGAATCCTCGGCAATCAGGCGTTCAACAACGCGACAGGCATCGAATGCGGCGGCAACAACGCGGTCGACAACACCGTCGCGCTGAACACGATGCTGGGTAACACGACGGCGGAATCATATCCATCGGGCACGCGCACGCAGCACTACATGAACAAGATCACGACGTCGAACGCTACCGTCGACCTCGGGAATGCCGAGTTCCAGTCGCCAATGAAGATCACGAGCTCGGGTGGCACGGAGCTTCATGTCCTCTCGACCGGCGGCAGCTACGGCAACTTCAAGTTCTATGTCGACAGCGCGGGCAATCTGCATCTGTACGATTTGAATCGAAGCGGCGAAGTGTTTTCGATGTCGGCGAATGACACGATTCAGACGAACGTCCTCTTCAATCGCGCGGTCGGCGTCAGCGGAACGACCGCTCGTATCTATTCTGGCTCCGGCAATCCTGGCTTCGCGGCGAATCTCGGCTCGATCTACCTGAAGACCGGTGGCGGCACCGGCAGCACGTTCTGGGTCAAGGAAACGGACGACGGCGGCACCACGGGCTGGGTCGCTAAGTGATGAACATGCAGTCGCCGTACGAATAGAAAAAGTATTTCTGCGCGATCGCTTCTTCGTACGCGCGGCGAATCGTTTCGACGCCGGCGAACGCGGAGACGAGCATGATCAGCGTCGACTCGGGCAGGTGGAAATTCGTCAGCAGCTTGCCGACGGCTTTGAACTCGTAGCCGGGAGTGATGAAGATCGACGTCTCGCGTTTGCCGGGGTTGAAGCGTCCTTCGGCAATCGCACTTTCTAGCGTGCGCACGCTTGTCGTTCCGACGGCGACGATCTTGCGTCCTTCATCGAGCGCCCGATTGAGTGAGTCCGCGGCGCTCTGCGAGATCTCGTAGCGCTCGGCGTCCATGCGATGTTCGCTGATGTCGTCCACCTTCACTGGCTTGAACGTGCCGATGCCGACGTGCAGCGTCACGCGCACGATCTCAATGCCGCGCGCGGCGATGCGATCGAGCGTCTCCTGCGTGAAATGCAGTCCCGCGGTCGGCGCCGCGATCGCTCCGCGCTCGGCGGCGTAGACGGTCTGATACGACTCCTTGTCGCTCTCGCGCGGCGTCTCGCGAGCAATGTACGGCGGCAGCGGCGGAATGCCGATGCGCTCGACTTCATCGAGATCGCCTTCGAAGCGGATGACGACCGTGCCGTCGTCGCTCTTTCCCATCACCACCGCGGTGAGCCGGTCGGAGAAACGCACGTGATCGCCGGTGCGTACGCGTTTCGCCGGCTTCGCCCACGACTCCCACATTCGCTCGTCGAGCTGACGCGTCAGCAGAAACTCGATGCGCCGCTGCATCGCGCCGCGCGGCTCCGCGTACAGACGCGCGGGGATCACGCGCGTGTCGTTGATCACGAGCACGTCGCTCGGATCGAGGCGATCGGGAAGCGACGCGAACGTCGAATGCTCGAACGAGTCCGGCGGCGTGACGACCATCATCCGCGCGCGGCCGCGCTCGCGCGGCTCCTGCGCGATCAGCTCGGGCGGCAGGTGGTAGTTGAAGTCGGAGCGCTTCATTAAAATCGTCGGCATGATACGCAGCCGCGTCATCACCTGCAGCGACGCCGCGTCGCGTGGCGAGCGCGACGATCGCTCCGGGCCGGCGGTGCGCGCGCTGCTCGAAGAGAACGCGTTCGAAGTCGACTCGATCGTCGTCGTCGCCGACGACGTCGACGCGATCGCCGTCGCGATCGAGAACGCGACCGGCGATGGCGCGCGCCTCGTCGTCACGACCGGCGGCACCGGCCTCGCGCCTCGCGACGTCACGCCCGAAGCGACGATGCGCGTTTGCGAGCGCGTCATCCCAGGCTTCGGCGAGCGCATGCGCGCCACCTCGCCCGTCGGTGCGCTTTCGCGTGCGATGGCCGCGACGCGCGGAGAGGCACTCATCGTGAATCTGCCGGGAAGCGTGAACGGCGCAACCGAGTGTCTGCGCGAAATCCTGCCGCTCGTGCCGCATGCGCTCGAGTTGCTCACCGGAAAGAAAGTGGAGAAGCATCCATGAAACTGGGCGTCGATGTTTTCGATCTCTCTTCGCTGCGCGGAAAACGCGTCGCGGTGTTGTCGCATCAAGCCGGACTGACGAGCGACCTGCGGCGCACCGTCGACATCGTGCCGTGCGATCTCATCTTCGGTCCCGAGCACGGCTTCTGGGGCGTCGCGCAGGACATGGAAGGCGCGTCGAGCGAGGGCGATCCGAAGGCGCCGATCGAGTCGCTCTACATCTCGCCTAAAGACGAATCACCGCAAGAGCTTTGCAAAGCGAAGCGGAAGTTGTGGCCGGAAGAATCGCGGATGCGCGAGATCGACGTGCTCGTCGTCGATCTGCAGGACGTCGGCGCGCGCTACTACACGTTCGCGAACACGATGGCGTACTGCATGGAGGTGGCGAAGGGCACGGGAACCAAAGTCGTCGTGCTCGATCGTCCGAATCCGATCAACGGCGTCGACGTCGAAGGCAACGTCATGGAGTCGTTCTTCAGCTTCGTCGGGCAGTTCAAACTGCCGCCGAGGCATGGGATGACGATCGGGGAATTGGCGAGGTTCTTCGAGATGGCCGATCCGCGCTATCGCTGCAATCTCGAGGTCGTGCCGATGGAGGGCTGGCAGCGCGAGATGTGGTGGGACGACACCGGCATCACGTGGGTCGCGCCGTCGCCGAACATGCCGACGCTCGCGACCGCGATCGTCTATCCCGGCATGTGCCTCGTCGAAGCGACGGAGATCAGCGAAGGCCGCGGCACGACGACGCCGTTCGAGCTCTTCGGCGCGCCCGGCTTCGATCCGTTCGCGCTCGCACAGCGATTGAATGATCTCAAGTTGCCCGGCGTGATCTTCCGCCCGCAGTACTTCAAGCCGATGTTTCAGAAGGCCGCGAAGCAGCGCTGCGGCGGCGTGCAGATGCACGTGACGGATCGCAACACGTTCGAGTCGTATCGCACGGGACTCTGGTGCATCAAAGTCCTCGCCGAGCATCCGTCCTTCGAGTGGCGCAAAGCGGCGTACGAATACGAGACGGTCGGCGCGATCAATCAGCTGACCGGCACCGGACGCTTCAAAGAGATCGCCGAGAACGGCAGCGACGCGGATCTCGAGGGGTGGATCGAGTCATGGCAGGAGCCGGATCGGGAGTTTTTGAAGATGAGGCGCGCCGCATTGCTCTATCCGTCCTGAGTCCTGGGTCCTGAGTCCTACGTCCTGACTCAGCACTCAGGACTCAGCACTCAGGACTAGAATCGCACGATGCTTCAAGCGCTCGTCGCGATCCTCCTCGCTCTCCCCCCGACCGCCATCCAATTCACGCACGTCGACTGGAAGCCCGGTCCCGCGTCGATGCCGAAAGGCACGAAGATGGCCGTCCTCGAGGGCGATCCGAAGGCTGCGGGGATGTTCACGATGCGGCTCATGATTCCGAAGGGATCGCGCGTTGCCCCGCACTGGCATCCGCGGCCGGAGCGCGTCACGATTCTCTCGGGCGAAGTCGGCGTCGGGTTCGGCGATGAGTTCGCGGCGAAGGACGTCACCAAGTTCCACGCCGGCGGCTTCTACGTCAATCCCCCCGAGAGCCATCACTACGTCGACTTCACGCGCGACTCCGTCATTCAGATCACGGGTGAGGGGCCGTGGGAGATTCACTTCCTCAAATAGACGTTCTCTACGAAGACGACGTTCTTCTCTTCGTGAACAAACCGCCCGGCATCGTCGTGCAGCGCGGCTACGACGCGCACGAGCCGATCCTCCTCGACCTCGCCCGCGCGCATGCACAGGTTCCTGTGCACCTCCTCCAGCGCCTCGACCGCGGCACGAGCGGCGTCATCTTCTTCTCCAAGTCGTCGGCGATGAACGTGCGCCTCACGCGGCAGTTCGAGAAAAAGAGAATCACCAAGCGCTATCTCGCGATCTGCGAAGGCGCGCTCGCGGAGACGCAGACGATCGACGCGCCGATCGCACGGGTCGGAGCGATCAAGTTCGGCGTTCGCGACGACGGCAAGCGCGCCGTCACGCACGTGAGGCCCGTCGCATGGACGAGCAACGGCTCACTGCTAGACATCCGATTAGAGACCGGTCGCACGCATCAGATCCGCGTCCACCTCTCAGCCATCGACCATCCCTTGGCAGGCGACTGGCTTTATGGAGAGCGAAACTCGAATCGTCCAATGTTGCATGCTGCTGAGCTGGAGATGATGCATCCGTTGACAAACAAGCCGCTTCGCGTCGCCGCACCGCTGCCCGCCGATTTTCTCGACGAGATGCGGCGCCGCGGAATCGTCATTGGAGATGGACAGAACGTCCCCGGATTAGCTCACGTAAGTCACTGAAAAGGCTAGAATAATCACCGCGCATGCAGCGTTGACGACAGCGAGACACAGGAGAAGACCATGAGACTCTGGACGCGAATTGCGATGCTCTTGACGATAGCGCTCACCCCGCTCATCGCATCGGCTCAGTTCAAGGACCTCGACGTCGCCATGAGCAACCTCACCCGCGGCTTCGGCAGCGGCGACTCGCAGGCGATCGTCTCCGGCATCGGCGACGCCGATCAGGTGCAGCTTCAGTTCCCCGGTCTCGTCTCGCAGAGCGGAATGTTCGGCCGCGACCAGGCCGCGTATCTGCTCGACGGACTGTTCAACAAAGCGAAGCCGGTGTCCTTCGATCCGCTGAATCAGAAGAAGGTGAGCTCCGAGCAGCAGTACCACATCAGCGGACGCTGGACGATTCAGGTCGCCGGCAAACCCGAAGTGCGCGATCTCTACATCATTCTGCGCAGCAAAGGTGATCGCTGGGCGATCGTTTCGGTACGATCCGCGAGTCAATGACCTCGAGTCGAACGACGTTTCTGGCAATCGCCGTCGCCATCGCGACGGCGATTTGTCTTTTGGGGGGAAGCGCGTGGCACGTGCGCAGCGTCGACGCGTCGTTCGACCGTGAGTCAACGCAACAACTTCAACATCGCGCGGCACGCGTACGCGCGAACATCGCGAAGATCGAAGCGGAGCTCGACGCGCGCGCCGACAAGCTGACATCGATCATCGATCAGCATCCGCGCAAGCAGAAAGCGCTCTTCCACATCCTCAGCACGCAGATCAAAGAGAGCGGACGCGGCGCCCGCGTCGTCCATCCCAACCGCGAGCCGGTCGCGTGGTTCGGCGAAGAGCTTCGCGCCGTCGGGACGAAGACATTTCAGTTCGACACGACGAGCCTTTACGTCATTCGCGAGCGCGCGCTGAAGTCGGGCGATCTCGTGCAGACGTTCGCGCGGATTCCGAATCGTTCGACGACGCGCGACGAATGGATCGCGTCGTCGGTCTTCCACGGCGGATTCCTGCGGCAGGAAGAAGGCACGCGCCGCTTCGTCGTGGAGAAGAAAGCGGATGCGACGCTGTGGATCGACTTCACGCCGCGCACGCGCCTCGAAGTGCTCGATCGCATTCGCAACGAGGGGCGCAACCTCGCGGCGGTGCTCTTCGCAGTCGCGCTGATCGCAGCGGCCGTTTCGGCACGCCGCACCGGCGAGGGCGCCGGTGCCCCACAGAGAGCCAGTCGTGCTCAGTGGGGCGCCGGCGCGCTCGCCGGCGCAATTCTCATCCTCGCCGCGCGCGCCACGCTCCTCCTCATCAACGTCACCGACGACCCGCTGCGCATCTTCCGCTTCGACGTCTACGCATCCAAACTCCTCGGTCCCTTCAGCAAGTCGCCGTTCGATCTCCTCCTCACCGGCGCCGCGCTCTTCGCGATCGTCATGCTCCTCGGCAGACTGCTGATGCGGCTTCCGCTCGCCGCGCGCACGGCGCTGATGCTCGTCGCGTCGTACGGCTTCGTCGCACTCGCGAGCAATCTCGTCAACAACTCGCGGGTCTCGTCGATCCCCGACCACATCGTCCCCTCGTCTGTCGCGCAGGCCGTGCTTCTCGCGGCGCTCATGCTCTTCGGCTTCTCGCTGCTGCGACTCGCGAAACACAACGCGCCGCTGAAACACTCGGCGATCGCGTTCATCATCGGACTCGCTCCGCTCGCGATCGCGTCGGTGCTCACCGGCGCCACGCGCGGCGAAGCGCTGTTGTGGATCGGCATCGCGTCGCTGTCGGCGCTCGTCATCGCCTCGATCGCAACCGAGACGTGGATGCGCCTTCTCGCGTTCGCGTTTCTCATCGTCGCCATCGTCTACGCGCCGATCCAGATCTTCGAGCGCGCCAGCGCGCGGCGCTTCATTGCCGAAACGTACGCGCCGCTCGTCGCCGGCGAGGCATCGCAGCTGCGGACGATGATCGAAGACACGCTGCACAACGAGTTCACGCGCACCGATCTCTCGACCGTTCTGCCCGACGACTACCGCCACATGAACCTCGACGATCTCGCGTACGCGCTCTGGCTGCGCAGCGATCTCTCGAAGTGGCGCGTGCCCGCCGTGATCACGATCAATGACGAGTTCACCAACTCCCCGATCAGCCGCTTCGGCGTCGGCCTGCCGCAATTCACGGAAGGAACGACAGGTCTCGTGCGCGAAGAGCTGCACGTCGGCCGCGTGACGCGCGCTCTGCTCCATCACGACTTCGACGTCACTGCCTGGGGCACGACCATCGCCCTCGGCAGCGTCCACGTCGTCAATCCCGCGGACCTCGGCGCGACGTCGATCGCGGACATCTATCGCGACTTCTTCGAGTCGAACAACGAAGACGTGACGACGGGGCTGCACGCGCAAGGCGAGCCCGCGGTCTTCGATCGCGGCGGCAATTCGCACGGCGCGCCGCTGCGCCTGCCGCTGAGTCCCGCGACCTATTTTCAAGTCGTGAAGCCGGGAGAAGGAGTCTGGCTCACGAAGCTGCGCGACGGTCCGTCGTCGATCTATCTTCGCCGCACCGACGACGCGCTCTTCGCATTTCCTCTGCAACTCCCGACGTGGCCGCAACAGCTCCGCCGCGCCGGCGGCGTCGCCATGTGGGGCATCGCCGGTGTGCTGCTCATCCTTTTCTTTCGCGCGCTGCCGCGCATCATCGAGATCCTTCGCGCGCGGCCGCGGCCGTTCGACTTCCGCGCGCGGACATCGATCTACGTTTCCGCGGTCGTCATCCTTCCGCTGCTCATCTTCGTCGTCTTCGTGCGCACGTATCTCGCCGCGCGGCTCGAAAGCGAATACGTGAATCGCGGACAGACGGCGCTCACCGCCGCACAACGCGTCGTCGAGGACTACCTCGGCGCCAACCTCGGCGCGGCGCGTCCAGAGCAGCTACTCGACGACGAAGTGCTGTCGTGGCTCGCGCGCGTCGTCGGCCACGATCTCCATCTCTATCGCGAAGAGAAACTCGTCGCATCGAGCCGTCGCGATCTCTTCGCCGCGCACGTCGAAGCGCAGCGACTGCCCGGCGACGTCTACGAGCGCATCGTCCTCGGCGGCGCGCAGATCTATCGCGCCACGCGCGAGTCGGGATCGACGCAGTACATCGAGTTGTACAGCCCGATGAATCTCGTGAAGGGACAGAACTACACGCTCGCGCTTCCGTTCATCGTGCAGGGCCGGCAGATCGAAGCGGCGGTTAACGATCTCGCGACGACCATCTATCTATTGCTCGTCTTCATCGCACTCGCCGCGGTCGCGGTCGCGTTCCGCATCGCGGGCGGCGTCACGCGTCCCGTGCAAGGTCTCGTCGCCGGCGCGCGCGGCGTTGCGCACGGCGACTTCGACGTGCGTGTCACCGTTCCGAACGATCCCGACCTCGGCCTGCTTGTAATGACGTTCCGTGACATGGCCCAATCGATTCGGCGACAACAGGACGAGTTGCGACACGAACGCGATCGGCTGCAGACGTTGCTCGAGAACATCACCGCCGCGGTCGTCGTGCTCGACGGCGCGCGTCACGTCGTTGCATCCAATGTCGCCGCGCGAAAACTGTTCGGCGATCAGGTCACGATTCCTGCAGAGTTTTTCCAGGAGTCGGAAGTCATCGTCGACGCCCGCACCTATCGCGTGTCGATCGTTCCGCTTCCAGAGAGCGCCGAGCAGATGCTGATCGCCGAGGATGTGACGGAGATCCTGCGGTCGAATCGACTGGAAGCGTGGAGCGAGATGGCGCGCCAAGTCGCGCACGAGATCAAGAATCCGCTGACGCCGATCCAGCTCACCGCCGAACATCTGCGCGCCATGGCTGATCGCCACGATCCTTCGCTGCCGACCGCGGTGCGCGGCGCCGTCGAGAACATCCTTCGCCAGGTCGTCACGCTGCGTGAGACATCGAAAGAGTTCAGCGACTACGCGTCACTCCGCCAACCGCACCGCAAGCCGCTCGATCTCAAGAAGCTCTTAGGCGATCTCGCGAATGATTACGAGATCCGCTCCGACATCGCGCCGTCGACGCCGACGAACATCTCCGCAGATGAACGACTCCTTCGCGGCGCCGTCGCGAACCTCATCGAGAATGCGCTGCAGGCGGCGCCGAACGGGCGTGTACGTCTCGGCGCGACGACTGTCGATTCGAAAGTCGTCATCTCCGTCGAAGACAACGGTCCCGGCGTTCCGCCGGAAGTGCTGCCCAAGATTTTCGATCCGTACTTTTCGACGAAGTCCACCGGTACCGGCCTCGGCCTCGCGATCGCGCGCAAAGCGATCGAAGACCACGGCGGCAGCGTGCACGCGGAGAACCTGAATCCGGGACTCCGCGTGCAGATCGAGCTGCCGCTGCAACTGTCATCCCGAGTGTAGCGAGGGATCTGGGTGGAGAGGAGGCGCGGAAAGCTGCCGTTTCGCACCGCCCGCCCCTCCAGCTCCCTCGCTCACGCTCGGGATGACAGCCTCACGACTTCGAAACGCTCTTCGTGTTGTCGTCCGGATTCCTGTCGATGAGCTTGTTCAGCGGATCGATGCCGGCCTTCACCGGCTTCTGATTGACGATGAACTCGAACGTCGATTTCGGCTGCGTGATGTGAGCCTTCTGCATCGCCAGCACGTTGTCGTGCAGCTTCGACTTGCCCGGATCGCCGAGGACGCCGACGTCGATCCATTCGTCGAGCGGCGCGAGCGTCGTCTTGCCGGTGCCGTCGTCGCGCTCTTTCTTCGATTCGACGGTAAGCGTCACTTTGTATTTTCCGCCCGGCAGCTCGCTGTACTTCGCCTCCGTCGTGCGGTCGTCCCACAGCGTGATCGTCTCGAAGAGGTCGCGGATGATCTGCTGCTTCTCCGGCGGCGCGACGGAGTGGAACTCGGCGATGAGATCGCCCGCGGTCGTGTACGGCGCGCTCTCGAATGCGTGCTTGTGAAGGAAGTTGCGCAACGCTTCGTTGACCTTGTCTTCGCCGATCGCGTCGCGCAGCGCGTACATCGCCACGGAGCCTTTTCCGTAGTGGATGTACTGCTGATCCTCGACATACTGCAGCGGCATCTCGGCCACGAGCTCGCCGCCGCGGCCGCGCAGGTAACGATTCAATTCGTATTTGAGGAAGCGGCGCATCTGGTCCTTGCCGTACTCGCGCTCCATGACCATGAGCGCGGAGTACTGCGCCATCGACTCGACGACCATCGTCGCGCCCTGCACGTCGGCGCCGGGGATCTGGTGGCCCCACCACTGATGCCCGACTTCGTGCGCGGTGACGTAGAAAACGTAGTCGATCGCGTCTTTGTCGCGCAGGTCGGCGATGAATCCGATCGACTCCGAGAACGGAATCGTGTTCGGGAACGATTGCGCGAAGCGCGCGTAGCGCGGGAACTCGAGAATGCGAACCTGCTTGTGTTGGTACGGCGTGAAGTTCGCGGTGTAGTAATCGAGCGATTTCTTGATCGCGTCGATCATGCGGTCGACGTTGTACGGATGTTTCGCGTCGTAGTAGATCTCGATCGGGATGTCGCGCCAGTGATCGCGTTTCACGGTGTAACGCGCGGATAGATACGACCAGAAGCCGAGGATCGGCGAGGTGGTCTTGTAGTGGAAGTAGCGGCGTCCGTTCGCGTTCCACTCGCGCTGCAGGTATCCCGGCGCGATCGCGATCTGATCCGGTGAAGTGCTGACGGTCGTATCGAGATTGATCCAATCGCTGTCGCGGCCGAGCGCACTGTTCTCTCGCGCGCGCATGTCGTTTTGTTTGGCCATGCGGATGATCGGCGGGAGACCGTATTTCTTGCGCTTGGCGCGGTCCTGCAGCTCCGCGAACGGTTGGTAGCCGAGGTGCGGGAACGTCTGCTGATTGTTGATGAACGTGCCGTTGTAGACGATCTCGTTGAACTGCGCTTCGTTGGCAAAGCCGGTGAACGCGATGTTGACGTCGAACGTCATCGGCAGCGTCGCGCCGGGCGCGAGCGGTGTCGCGAGTTTGTAGATCGCATAGCCGAGGCGGCGATCGTCGAGCGTCGCGTGCGCGCCGGGAATCGCGTAGCTCCACTTCTTCACTTCGGGATTGATGAGGATGTGGAGATCGCTGATCGGGGCGGCGGTCTTGTTCACGAGCGTGTAGACGCCGTGAATGTTGACGGCGCGGCGCTCGGGGATGAGATCGACGTTCGCCTGCACGTCGGTGATGCGCGGCTGCGGGATGCGCTCGTATTTCTTGTACGTCTTCTCGAATTGGACCGCGCGCTCCTCGGCTTTGTCGGACGGCGTGTAGCGATTGAGGATGTTCGTGTTGTAGTAGATGAAGCAGCCGGTCGAGATCGCGGCGACGCCGAACAGCGCCAGCGCGATCGCGACGTTCTTGCCGAAGCGCGCCTTCGCGATCTTGAGGCGCTGCACGAATGCGCTCTCGGTGCCGCGCGTCCAGAAGAGATGCGCGATCGCGAGCAACACGCCGCCGACGAAGAGCCAATAGACGTCGAACCAGAATTGCCCGAGCGCGAAGTGGCCGAAGCCGTTCATGTCGGAGTACGGCGCGGGAGGACGGCTGAAAGGACGATAGAGATTGTGCTCGAGGTGCAGCGCCGGCAGCGCGCGCAGCCCGACGATGTAGAGCAGCATCACGCCGAAGCCGACGAATCGGTTGCCGGTCAGCGCCTGTGCGAAGAACGACAGCAGCGTGACGAAGAGCATGCCGATGCCGAGGACGAGGAAGGCGCCGCGGAGGTAGACGAACATTTCGTAGCTGAAGTAGCGACGGCCGGTCTGCACGCCCATCGTCGTCACGCACGCCACGCCGATCGTGATGAACACGAGGATCATGAGCGCGGTCAGCTTCGACGCCCACACCGTCCATGTCGGCTGCGGCATCGCATCGTGCACTTCATTCATCTTCAGCGCGCGCTCGCGCCACACCAGCTCGCCCGCGAAGAACGTCGCGAGGATCACGACGAAGAGCAGGAAGCCGCCGCGAATCGTGTCGACCATCAACAGCGTGACCGGATAGACCGGCGTCCCGTACAGCGTGTCCTGATTCAGCGCGCCGCCGATCACGTTCAGCATCGCCAGCACGAGGATGACGATGAACGGGATGCTCTTGAGGATCGTGATCAGCTCGACGCGCGTGGCGTGCGTGTACTGCGTCCACGACCACTTGCCGCCGAACGACTGCGAGACTCGAGGCAACGCCACGGAGGTGCGGTCGATCGACGCAACCGCTTGCTTGGCTGCTTCTTTCTTCAGCTGACGTTTCGAAATGCGCTTGCCCGTCGTCATCGAGAAATTGAGATAGGCGATGCCGAAGACGACGATCGCGACGCCGATCCAGATCAAGCGGTTCCAGAGAAAGATGCCCGAGACGGGGATGACGTTGTTGTTCTTCTCGAAGACCGTCCAGTAGCGCGTGGTGATGTCGATGACGCCGCTGCCGAAGGGATCGAAGAGACTCGCCAAGCGCTCGTTCTCGAGGTTGCCGAGATACGAGCCGGCGATCGCATAGAGCACATAGAAGCCGATCGCACTCGCGTACGTCGCGAGAAGGCTGCGCGTCAGAATTGCGACAGCGAAGAAGATCGCCGCGATCAAAAGCAGGTTCGGAATGACGATCGCGATGAACGAGAAGAGATACGGCCGGAGCATGAACGCGCCGACCGTTTCCTGATCGACCCACGGCATCTTGCTGCCGATCGCGATCGCAGTGGCGACGCCTAAGAAGACGAGCACGCCAATCGCGAATGAACCGAAGAAGCGTCCGAACAGATACTGCGACTTCTTGATCGGCGACGAGAAGAAGAGCGAGTCCGTGCCGAGCTCGAAGTCGCGGTGAACCGAGTTGGCGGCATACGCCGTCGACGTCAGCACGCCGAAGAACGTGAACGCCATCATCAGAAACATGATCACCATCGGCGAGTTGCGATGGACGTTGCCGATACCGCCGCCGATGGTCACGCTGTCCGACGCCACCGCGCCGAACGCGAGCAGGAAGAAGAGCACGAAGAGGATGTAGAAGAGCGGCTGCTTGAGGTGATATCGCAGCTCGAACTTGAAGATGTCCCAAGTCATGCGGCCTCACGCTTGGCGATGTCGAGAGTCGAGAAGTAGACGTCTTCGAGCGACGTCTTCACCGGCTCGAACGACGGATCGGGCTGCTCCGGACTGAACACATGAATGACCGTCTTGCCGCCGACGAGCTTCGTCGTGATGACGGCGTAGCGCGCTTCGTAATCGCCGAGCTCGTTTTTCCCAATCGTGCGGCGCCAGATCTTGCCGGCCATCGAGTCCATCGAGCGTCCGGGCTCGCCCGTCATGAGCACGCGTCCGCCGGAGATGATCGCCATGTTCGAGCAGAGGTCGCTCACGTCTTCGACGATGTGCGTCGAGAGGATGACAACGACGTTCTCGCCGATCTCTGCGAGCAAATTGTGAAAGCGGACGCGCTCGCCGGGATCGAGCCCTGCCGTCGGCTCATCCACGATGATCAGCTTCGGATTGCCGAGGAGCGCCTGCGCGATGCCGAAGCGCTGGCGCATCCCGCCGGAGAAATTGCTGAGGTTCTGCTTGCGCACGTCGTAGAGGTTCGTGCGGCGCAGCAGCGCGGCGACGATGTCCTTTCGCTCGCGCGCGTTGTGAATCCCTTTCAGCACCGCAAAGTGCGTCAGCATCGCCTCGGCCGAGATGCGCGGATAGACGCCGAACTCCTGCGGCAGATATCCGAGGAGGCGGCGGACGTCGTCCTTCTGCTTGAGGACGTCGATATCGCCGAGCGTCACACTCCCGCTGTCGGCTTCCTGAAGCGTCGCCAGCGTGCGCATCAGTGTCGACTTGCCGGCGCCATTCGGCCCGAGAAGGCCGAACATGCCGGTCGGGATCGTCAGCGTGACGTTCTGTAGCGCGCGGACTCCGTTCGCGTAGGTCTTCGAGAGGTCATTGATGCGCAGTTCCAATCGTGGCTCCTTCTTCGGGACGTTCTGACCGATACGGAAAACGAGTCGCAGTGTTGCGCGCAATACTTCACATTACAATCGCGTTTTACGCCTCACTCCATGAAGCGATTGATCTTCATTTTCGCCCTGATCGCGGCCGGCACTCCGCTGGCGCAGGGCGATGGTCCTATCGACGAGACCCGTTTCGCGCTTCGCAGCGAGTTCCTGCAGATGATCAATCGCGATCGCGCCGTGGCGGG
>JADMIO012791350.1_pt1 | contig 42220 bp, 37 predicted proteins | sample 8958161 | NCBI WGS metagenome assembly JADMIO01 (sample SAMN16585339, study PRJNA669376) | soil metagenome | isolation source: Crop rotation soil | place: USA: Cullars Rotation, Alabama | collected 2011 | reverse complement strand
CGCCGCGCCCGCCGGGCGCTGCCGCTCCACCCGGTCCCGCAGGCGCCCCGCCGCTTCCGCCGCGGCCGCCGGGCATCACCTACACCTACAATGTCGTTCCCGTGCTCGACATCCATCTGGGCGGACCGGAGCTGACCAGCATCAACTCGAGCGGCGATGTCAAATTGCTGACCACGCTCGCAACCGCGGCCCTCGCCCTGCTTGTCGTGTCGGCGTTCAACTATGTGACCCTGTCGCTGGCGCGCAGCCTGCGCCGCCGCCGCGAGGTGGCCGTGCGCAAGGTGCTGGGCGCGAGCCAGGGCACGCTGGTGACGCACTACATCGCCGAATCCGCCATCGTCACGGCGATCTCGCTGGCGGTGGGCTTTGCCCTCGCCTTCCTGCTTGCGCCGTGGTTCGCGCGCCTGATCGGCCAGCCTGAGACGCTGTTTGATCTCGCAGACCCGGCCTTCCTCGGCGGCACGCTGGTTGCCTTCGTGGTGCTGGCCTTCGCCGTCGGCGCCTATCCGGCCTTCTATCTCGCTCACACGCGACCGCGCACGGCGCTGGGCGAAGGGGGAACGGCCTCGCCCGGAACGATCGGCCAGTGGGTCACCGCGGGCCTGATGGGCCTGCAGATCAGCGCTGCGACTGTCCTGCTCGTTGTTTCAATGATGATGAATGCGCAGGCCAGCTACATCGCCAACCGGTCGCTGGGATACGAGGTGAAGGACCGCTATCAGGTTTCGATCCCTTGCCAGTTTATGAACTCCTCGCGCATGTCGCCTGAACAGATGGCGCAGTCATTCACGCGCTGCCGCACGGCGACGCGCAGCGTGCTGAACCAGATGAAGGACATCGGCACGCCGGCCTATTTCGGCGGCACGCTGATGACGGAAAACGTGACGCTGCAGCCCTTTGGCCGGTCGACGCAGGGCGAGAAGCTGGGCGAGGCGGCGCGGTTCACGGTGGACCTCTCCTTCCTGCAGACAGTGGGGTCGACCCTTATTGCGGGCCGGTTCTTCGACCCCCAGTCGGCCTATGACGGCGCCCTCACCGCCTTCAATGAAGAGCAGCAGGCCGCCGCCGTCACGGAGGTGAGGACGAGCCCGGGCGGGGGGATAACGGTCATGACCCGGCCGCCGTCGGGCTTCAAACCGACGCACACGCGGCCCACGCGCATACCGGTCATCGTGACGCGCGCCCTCCTCCCCCTGCTCAAGGTGGATACGGCGGAGGCCGCAATCGGCATGCAGATCTCCAACCAGCCGAACGCGCCGTGGTCCTTCGAGATCATCGGCGTGATCGAGGACTGGAACCAGCGGCCGCTGAAGTACGCGGTGCACCCGATCATCTTCCAGCCCGGCATGGCGCAGACGGCAGTGATCCGCGTCGAGAAGGACCAGCTGGACACCGTGCGGGACGAGATGGTGCAGATCTGGAAGAACATGAGCGGAGAGACGATCACGCCGTTCCTGCGGCCGCTGCAGCAGACGCTGGAGCAATCCTATCGCAGCGACTTCCAGCTGATGACGGCGGTGACCAGCTTCGCGCTGGTGGCGATCATCGTGGCCGGCATGGGCGTGTTCGGCCTTTCCGCCTTCGAGATGCGGCGGCGCGTGCGGGAGGTGGGCATCCGCAAGGCGCTGGGCGCATCGCCGGCCATGGTGGCGCTCCTGGTGATCGGGCGTGCGATCGGGTTTGCGGCGATTGCGACGGTGGTGGCCTGGCCGATCGGCCTGCTCATCGCCAATGAATGGCTGTCGTCTTTCGTCTACCGCACCAGCCTTGGCGGACTCGTGCTGCCGATCGCCAGCGCTGCGGTGGTGGGGTTCGTTGCAGCAGCGGTCGCCTTCAGCGCCATTCGCGCCGCGGCGATCCGGCCGGGGCTTGCCTTGCGGGTGTAGGGGCTAGCCTGCCGCCCTTGCCGCTTCGATGAAGGCCTTGACCTTCGCCGGGTCCTTGACGCCCGGGCGGGCCTCGACGCCGGAGGAGACGTCGACGGATTTGGCGCCGCTGATGCGGATGGCTTCGGCGACGTTGGCTGGCGTGAGGCCGCCGGAGAGGATCCAGGGTTTGCCCGGATCGAAGCCCTGCAGGATCGACCAGTCGAACGGCTTGCCGTGGCCGCCTTCCCTGTCGGCGCCTTCGGGCGGCTTGGCGTCGAGGAGGAACATGTCGGCGGCTTCGAAGGCCTTGAGCTGGTCGAGGTCTGCCCTGGACGACACGCCGATCGCCTTGACGATGGCGAGGCGGGGGAAGCGCTTTTTCAGATAGGCGACTTCGTCGGGCGTTTCCTTGCCGTGCAGCTGGACGGCGGCGGCTTCGGGCAGGCCGTTGAGGAGGCCGTCGAGCGCTTCGGTGTGGGGGCCGCCCGAGAGTGAGAAGGTGGCGACGATCCAGACGTCGGCCCAGCGCTCGGGATCGTATTTCATGTTGTAGACATTGGCCGCCAGTTCGCGGACCCGGCGGGGTTCGACGAAGCGGGGAGATGCCGGAACAATCACGAATCCGACGCGGTTTGCCCCGGCCCGGACGGCGGACGCCAAATCTGATTCGTTGGTGAGGCCGCAGATCTTGACGCTTATCATGGGGAAAGAGCCCAATTCCTGGGCCCTGCTTTTGCGGCGTTTTTTCGGGCCCCAGAAAAGCAGAAAGGGCGGCGCTCAGGCCGCCCCTTCCGTACGCCACTGAACTCTACTCAGGCATACCGGATATCTCAGGCCCGCTTGGCAAGCAAGTCCCTAATCTCGGCAAGGAGCTTTTCCTGTGGAGATGGCTCGGGCGGAGGTGGAGGGGCCGCTTCTTCCTTGCGCTTCATCTTGTTCATGCCTTTGACGAGCAAGAACATCGAAAAGGCGACTATGACGAACGTCAGAATGAAGTTGATGAACTTGCCATAGTTTATCGTGACGGCCGGAACGTCTTTGCCGTCGACTTGCGTGGCCGGCTTCAGCTCGTACGCGAACTTGGAGAAGTCCATACCGCCGGTCGCGTAGCCGATGATCGGCATGATGATGTCGTTGACCAGCGAGGTGACGATCGCGCCGAACGCTGCGCCGATGATGATGCCGACGGCGAGGTCGACAACGTTTCCTCGCATCGCGAATTCACGGAATTCCTTGAGCAAGATAATCCCCTTCAGCGACCATGCGCCCCAGATTGCGCATGACTCATGATGTTCACGGCGCAGTGAAGCGTCCAGCCTGAATCGATGATCCGGAAATGAAAACGACTCGCCTGCAAGGCGTTATGGGAAACACTTTGGGATTACGCCGGCGGGGGCGACTCAGGAATCGCGGTCTTCGGGATCGTGGCCGTTGTTGAGGCGCGAGCGCAGCTCCTTGCCCGCCTTGAAGAAGGGCACGTGCTTGCTTTCGACCGAGACGGGATTGCCGGTGCGCGGATTGCGGCCGGTGCGCGCTTCCCGCTTGCGGACGGAGAAAGCGCCGAAGCCGCGCAGTTCAACGCGATCCCCCCGCTCGAGCGCGGCGGCGATCTCGTCGAAGATGACATCGACGATCTTCTCGACCTCACGCACTTTCAGCGTGGGGTTCTCCTCGGCCAGTCGGGCGATGAGTTCGGAACGGAGCATTGACGGAAAATCGCGCTAGAGGACGCGAAAGACAAGAGTTTTTCGGGTCTGATCTGCGTCTTGGCGCCGCTTTTTCTGTTTCAAGGCGGTGCGGAACGGGCCTGAGGCGGCCGGAATCGGCAATTCAAGGCGAAATTCACCGTGAAATGCGGTGATAGGCGTAGGCGTCGACCTTGCGGTAGCTGCCGTCTGGCATCTTCTGTTCGTTGAGGATGCCGAACGAGTCCGGGTTTTCCCTGAGCATTGTCTGTCTAAGGACGAAGCGTTCGCCGAACAGGGTGACCGGGCCTTCGAACACCAGGCGCGAGCCATCGCCTGTTCCGGTGGAGGATGTGAGAGCGGCGGCGGGCGGCTCCGAGCCGAACGTCACCCAGCGCTGGGCGAAGGCGTCCCATGCCAGAATGGTCGAGAGATCATCGCTGGCGATGATGGAATCTCCGACGCGGCGGAAGATGGTGGTGTCTTCGCTCGTGCTTTCGGCCTCGTTTCCGGCGGCAAAGACGGTGATGGCAGTGCGCCACTCGCCGACCATCCAGGCCATTTCCTCGATCTTCTTCGCGGGCTCTTCCATCCGGGCCATGAAGGCCGGATCGGCGGCGCGGGCGGTGTAGCGCTCATAAACGGTGGCGCCCTGCTCCGGCGCGGTCGCGCAGCCTGCCAGCAGCAATCCCAGAAACAGCATCCGCATCGCATCCTCCCGCCGCTCTTACGACATTGGATGCGATGCGGATTGTCCAGTGTCTTCAGCCCTTCCACGCGCCGGCGATCTGGCGGGTGGCGCAGTTGATGCGGTTGAAGACGTTGATGAGGCTGATCTGGACGACGACGGCCATCAGCTCCTTTTCGTCAAAGACCCGGGCGGCCTCGTTCCAGATCTCGTCGGTCACGGCGTCCGGCCGGTCGGCAAGGCGCGTGAGGGCTTCGGTCAAGGCCAGGGCTGCGCGCTCCTGTGGCGTGAACCAGGGCGCCTCGCGCCAGGCGGCGACGGTGTGAGTTTTCTTGTCGGGCTCGCCTGCCGTCTTGAGCTCGCGGGCGTGCATGTCGCAGCACACGGTGCAGCCATTGATCTGGCTGGCGCGCAGATGGATCAGCTTGGTGACGACCGGCGCCAGCCCCTCGGGCGAGGCGGCCTTGTTGACCGCGAGCAGCGCGGGGAGGACGTCGGGGAGGAGGAAGACCGCGTTCTTGATGCGGGGTTCGAGGGTGTGGGCCTGCAGCACTTCACCTTGTAGCGGGGCTTGCATGGGGGAGGTTCCTTCTATGTCACGTTTTGGTCTGTCACATTCGGCGAGACTGGCTCGTCATGGGCGTGACGGATGAACCGGCAGGAATGTGACGATGACCCAGGAAAAATCTTCAGCGCCTGATCTGGCGGGACTTTTTGAATCCCAGCGTCCGAAGCTGCAGGGCGTGGCTTATCGCATGCTGGGATCGAAGGCCGAGGCGGAGGATGCGGTGCAGGAAGCCTGGCTGCGGCTGTCGCGCCAGGATGCGGGCACAATCTCCAATCTGGGCGGCTGGCTCACGACCGTGGTGGCGCGGGTGTGTCTCGACATGCTGCGCTCGCGGAAGGTGCGCGCCGAGGACGAGCTGGATGAGGCGCCGCAAGTCGCTGAAGGCGGCCCTGCCCTGCCGGTGAATCCGGAGGAAGAGGTAAGGCTCGCCGACAGCGTTGGGCTCGCGCTGATGATCGTGCTGGAGAAGCTGCAGCCGGCGGAGCGGGTGGCGTTCGTGCTGCACGACATGTTCGACATGCCGTTCGAGGAGATTGCGCCGGTGGTGGGCCGCACGCCGGATGCTGCGCGGCAGCTGGCGAGCCGGGCAAGGCGGCGCGTGAAGGGGTCGGATGATCCCCCGGAGGTCAGGCGGGAGGCGAACAGGAAAGTGATCGAGGCATTTCTCACGGCGGCGCGCGCGGGAGACATGACGGCGCTGCTCGCCGTGCTCGACCCGGATGTCGTCGTGCGCGGGGATGCAGTGGCGGCGCGCGGGATGGGACGGCCGGAAGCACGCGGCGCCGAAACTGTGGCGGCGATGTTCAAGGGGCGTGCGCAGAATGCCAAGCCCGCGCTGGTGGACGGCGAGGCGGGCATCGTGGTTGCGCCGAACGGCAAGCTGTTCCTGGCGGTGCATTTCCGCATCGAGAACGGCCGGATCGTGGAAATGAGCGGCGTGGGGGAACGCGATCAGCTGGCGGCGCTGGATATTGTGGAGTTCGGCTAAGGCCGCCTGCCAAGCCGGCCTGATCCGTCTTTCGCTTACGCGCGTATCCAGCCGCGAAAGCGGGGTCGATCATGCGCAGCGATGTGAGCTTTACGAGCAGCGGAACAGTGTGCCGCGGCTGGTTCTACTTGCCAGATATGCGGGGCGATGCGCCGGGCATCGTGATGAGCCACGGGTTTTCGGCGACGCGCGGCATGGGTCTTGAAGCATTCGCCGAGCGCTTCTGCGCGGCGGGGTTTGCGGTGCTGCTGTTCGACTACCGGCATCTGGGGGCAAGCGATGGAAACGAGCGCGGGCGGATCATTCCGCAGGAACAGCATGATGACCTGCGTTCCGCAATCGGCTGGCTCTCGCAGCAGCGCGGTGTCGATACGGCGCGGATCGGGCTGTGGGGTTCGTCCTACTCGGGCGGACACTGCTTTTTCGTCGGGGCGCTGGATCCGCGGGTCAAGGCGATCGCGGTGCAGGCGCCGGCGGTGGAGGTGGCGCGCTCGCTGATCCATCTGGCGGGGCGCGAGGGGTTCAACGGCTATCTCGGTCTGCTGGCGGAGGATCATGCGGCGCGGAATCGCGGCGAACCGGGTGCGCGCATTCCCGTGGTGGCGCAGGAAGGCGTGAGCGTGTTCCCGACGCCGGATTCCTATGAGTGGTTCACGAAGGCGGGCGGGCCGGGCTGGATGAACTCAACGACATTCGAGAGCGTGGCGCGGATGGCGGAGTATACGCCGGCGGCGCTGATCGACCTGATCTCCCCTCGTCCGCTGCTGGTCATCGCCGGAGAGACGGATTCGCTGATCCCGCTGGCGCAAGTGCGGGCGGCGTTCGCGCGGGCGGGTGAGCCAAAGCGGCTGGATGTGCATCCCTGCGGGCATTTCGATTTCTATCCGGGTCAGCCTTTCCATGAGCAGGCCGCGAAGGCAGCCACGGACTGGTTCGTGAAGCATCTGGGCAAGTAGGCGAAACGGAACGCTCCGCACCTTTCCTCCCTCAGTCGCAAGGCGGCTGGGGGAGGTGGATCGGCGCGCAGCGCCGAGACGGTGAGGGCAGCCGCCGGATCATCGGCGGCTGAAGTTTCACAATCTTCCCCACAATCCTTCTGCGGCTGCCCCCACCGTCCCGCGCATAAGAATGCGCGATCCACCTCCCCCGTCCGCTTCGCGAACGAGGGAGGAAAATCAGCTCTCAAAAGCAAAACGCCCTCCGGTGAGGGAGGGCGTTCGCAAGTCTGTCGGTGAGGAGAGGACTATTCGTCCTTCTTCTGGCCCTTGAGGGCCGCGCCGAGGATGTCGCCCAGCGAGGCGCCCGAGTCGGCCGAGCCGTATTGTTCGACGGCTTCCTTCTCGTCCTTGATTTCCATCGCCTTGATGGAGAGCGAGACCTTGCGGGAAGCTTTGTCCCAGGCGGTGACCAGGGCGTCGACCTTGTCGCCGACGGCGAAGCGCTCGGGGCGCTGTTCCGAACGGTCGCGGGAGAGATCGCCCTTGCGGATGAAGGCCTTGATGGCGCCGTCTGCGATCGAGACCTCGATGCCGCCCGAGGTGACCTCGGTGACTTGCGTGGTGACGACCGTGTTCTTGCGCAGGTCGACCGATTCCGTCGGGTCCTGGCTGAGCTGCTTGATGCCGAGGGAGATACGCTCCTTCTCGATATCAACGTCCAGCACGCGGGCCCGGGTGGTATCGCCCTTGTTGTACTTCTTGATGGCTTCCTCGCCGGGCGTGTTCCAGTCGATGTCGTTGATGTGGACCATGCCGTCGAGATCCGGGCCGAGACCGACGAAGAGGCCGAACTCGGTGATGCCGCGGACTTCGCCTTCGATGTCGGTGCCGACCGGGTGTTCGGCGATGAACTGTTCCCACGGATTGTTCATGGCCTGCTTGAGGCCGAGCGAGATGCGGCGCTTTTCGGCGTCGACATCGAGGACCACCACATCCACTTCTTGGCTGGAGGAGATGATCTTGCCGGGGTGGACGTTCTTCTTGGTCCAGCTCATTTCGGAGACGTGGATCAGGCCTTCGACGCCGTCTTCCAGTTCAACGAACGCGCCGTAGTCCGTGATGTTGGTCACGCGGCCCTTGAGCTTGGCGCCAACCGGATACTTGGCGGCGACGCCATCCCACGGATCGGCCATTAGCTGTTTCATGCCGAGCGAGATGCGCTGGGTTTCCGGGTTGATCTTGATGATCTGGACTTCGACTTCCTGGCCGACTTCCACCACTTGCGAGGGATGCGAGACGCGCTTCCAGCTCATGTCGGTGACGTGCAGCAGGCCATCGATGCCGCCGAGGTCCACGAATGCGCCGTAGTCGGTGATGTTCTTGACGACGCCCTTGCGACGCTCGCCCTCGGCCATGTTGCCGACGATTTCCGCACGCTGTTCCGCACGGCTCTCTTCGAGCACGGCGCGGCGCGAGACGACGATGTTGCCGCGCGGACGGTCCATCTTGAGGATGGCAAAGGGCTGGGCGTGGCCCATGAGCGGGCCGACGTCGCGGATCGGGCGGATGTCCACTTGCGATCCGGGAAGGAAGGCGTTGACGCCGCCGAGGTCGACGGTGAAGCCGCCCTTCACGCGGCCGACGATCTGGCCTTTGACGGTTTCTTTCTTCTCGTGCAGGCGCTCGAGGCGCGTCCAGGCTTCTTCGCGCTTCGCCTTGTCGCGGGAGAGGACGGCGTCTCCGAGCGCGTTCTCGATGCGCTCCAGGTAGACTTCGACGATGGCGCCGACGGCCGGCTGGGTTTCGTCCGAGAAGAATTCCTTGGCGGGGATGCGGCCTTCGGTCTTGAGACCGACATCGACGGTGATGAAGTCGCTTCCGACTGCGGTGACCGTGGCGGGAACAACGCGTCCCTCGATCATGCCTGCGCCGGCAAAGCTCTCCTCGAGCATGGCGGCAAAATCATCGGTGGTCGGCGTCATCGTTTGTGCGGCAGGCATCAAGGCTCCAAAAGGGTTAGGCGTTATAGGCCAACCGGCTCATCCGGCGGACTGGCCGCACAATGCGGCTTTGGGGTGCTGAACGCGGACGCCGGTCCGGGCCCCGAGGGGCGGGAAAGGCTTGGATTGTCCACAGACGGGCGGCTTAATGGGCGTCCGCCCCCGGAAAGTCAAGCTTGGGCAGGCGGTCCGCAAGGCCTGGAATGCCGTATAAGGTGGGCGAAACCGGGATCAGGCCGGGATCGGGAGAGGGTTCCATGAAATCCGTTGTCGTCACAGGCGCATCGACCGGCATTGGCTGGGGATGCGTGAAGGTGCTGGCGGGCAAGGGATTCCACGTCTTCGGCAGCGTGAGGAAGCAGGCGGATGCCGACCGGCTGTCGAAGGAATTCGGGGACAAGTTCACCCCGCTGCTTTTCGATGTGACGGATGAGGCGGCGGTGAAGGCGGGCGCGCGGCAGGTGGCCGAGAAGCTCAAGGGCGAGACGCTGTTCGGGCTGGTGAACAATGCGGGGATCGCGGTGGCGGGGCCCCTGCTCCATCTCGAGATCTCGGAGTTCCGCAAGCAGATGGAGGTGAACGTCACCGCGCAGGTGATTGTCACACAGGCGTTTGCGCCTCTGCTGGGCGCGGCGCCCGGCGCAAATGCGAAGACGCCGGGCCGCATCTGCATGATGAGTTCGGTGGGCGGCAAGGTCGGCTCGCCCTTCATGGCGCCCTACAATGCCTCGAAGTTCGCGATGGAAGGTTTGTCAGAATCGCTGCGCCGCGAACTGATGATCTACGGTGTCGACGTGATCATCATCGCACCCGGCGCCATCAACACGCCGATCTGGGACAAGGCCGACCAGGTCGATGTCACGCGTTACGCCAACACGCCCTACAAGAAGTCGCTCGAAGCCGTGCGCACCTATATGCTCAAGATCGGCAAGGCGGGTTTCCCGCCCGAGCGTATCGGCGAGACGGTGTGGACCGCCCTCACCGCCGCCAAACCCAAGACCCGTTATGTCGTGACGCCGGGCCCGCTCACCAACTGGATGGGCGTGCACCTGCCCAAGCGGACGATGGACAACATCGTCGCCGGCCGGCTGGGATTGAAACGGCCAACCTAGCGCTGGACATTGGCGAGGAAAGCGCCACCTTCCTCGCCATGACAAACCTTTCCCAGCGTATCGACGCGGCCGTGCAGTCGGCTCTCAACGACAAGCGCATCGTCGGCGCGGTGATCTCCGTGATGCAGGACGGACAGCTGGCGCATCAGAAGGCGTACGGGCTGGCGGACCGGGAAGCCGGGCGGGCGATGAAGGAGGACGGGATCTTCCGTCTGGCCTCGATCACCAAGCCGATTGTGACCTCGGCGGCAATGCGGATGATCGAGCTTGGCAAGTTCGGGCTTGCGACAGCCATTACCGACATCCTGCCGGATTTCAGGCCGAAGCTGCCGGACGGTTCAACTCCCACCATCACCATCCGCCATCTGCTGACGCATACGGCGGGGCTGTCCTACGATTTCATGCAGCCGGAGACGGGGCCCTACAACACGCTGAAAGTCTCCACCGGCATCGACGGTGACCTTACGACCGAGGAGACACTGTCGCGCATCGTCGCCGCCGGGCTGACCTTTCCGCCCGGCGCCGCATGGCTCTATTCGATGGCGATCGACGTGCTTGGCTGCGCCATGATGAAGATCGAGGGGACGGATCTCGAAGGCGTCGTGAAGAAGTATGTCGCCGGCCCGATGGGGATGAAGGACACCTCGTTCTTCGTGACGGACGCTGCGCGCCTCGTGCAGCCCTATTCCGATGTGGCGCCGGGGCTGGTGCGCATCGGCGATAATTTCAAGCAGCCTTTCGTGCCCGGTCTTGCGCCGATCAATCTGGGCGTCTCGCGCGCCTTCAACCGCAACGGCTTCCAGGGCGGCGGCGGGTGCATGAATGGCACGGCGGGCGAGGTCATCCGGCTTCTCGATGCGATCCGCGCGGGCGGCGAGCCGATCGTATCTCGCGAGACGACGCAGCAGATGATGTCGAACCAGATCGGCCCGCTGCGCATGATCTTCGAGCCTACCGGCAACACGGCCTTCGGCTTTGGCGGGTCGATCGTGCTCGATCCCACGGCTACGGGATCGCGGGTTTCGCCGGGAACGTGGCAGTGGGGCGGGGTGTGGGGGCATTCCTGGTCGGTCGACCAGAGCGCCAAGACCACGATCCTCAATCTCACCAACACGACGCTCGAGGGGATGGTCGGGCAGATCGTGCGGGATGTGCAGGCGGCAGTGTACGGCTGACGCGATTTTCCTCCCTCAGTCCGAAGGACTGGGAGGAGGTGGATCGCGACGAAGTCGCGAGACGGTGGGGGCAGCCGCTGAATTCGCCGCGGCCGAACATTATCGGTCTTCCTGAGGAACGTTCTGTGGCTGCCCCCACCGTCTCGCTCGCAAGGGCGAGCGATCCACCCCCCGTCCGCTTCGCGAACGAGGGAGGAAAACTCTCAAGCTTTCGGCTTGGCCTTGGCGCGCGGTTTCTTCGGGGCAGGCGCCGGCTTGGGCTGCTTGCGCTTGTCCTCGACGATCTCGAGCGCTTTCGCGAAGGTTGCGTCGGCGTCGAGATAGGTGGTGTCGATGCGGATGGCGTCGTCGGCGGCCTTCATCGGCGCATCCTTGCGGGAGGAATCGCGGGCGTCGCGTTCCCTGAGCTGGGCGAGGACGCTTTCGGGCGTGACGGGTTCGCCCATGCCGGCGAGTTCGCGGTAGCGGCGGCCGGCGCGTTCCTCGACCGAAGCATCGACCCAGATCTTCACGTCGGCATCGGGGGCGATCACCGTGCCGATGTCGCGGCCATCGAGGACCGCCCCACCCTTCTGCTGGGCGAACTTCCGCTGCAGTTCAAAGAGCGCGCGGCGGACGGCGCCTAGGGAGGCGACGACGGAGGCTTGCGCGCCGACGCCTGCCCCGCGCAGTTCGCGTTCGTCGAACTCGGCAAGGTCAACGTGCTCGGCCAGGAGCGCGCATTCGCGCTCGTTATGGGTATCGATGCCCTTGGCCATGGCGAGGCGGGCGACGGCCCGGTAGAGCAGCCCGGTGTCGAGATGCGGCAGGCCGTAATGCGCAGCCAACCGCTTGGCGAGCGTGCCCTTTCCCGAAGACGTGGTGCCGTCGATGGCGATGATCATTGCTTTTCGATGCTTGTTCGATCGATTTTGGCGCCGAGCGCGGCCATGTGGTCGAAGAATTCGGGATAGCTGGTGGCGATCATGGCGATGTCATCCACCGCAACTGCAGATTTGGCCGCTGAGCCCATCACAAGAGCAGACATGGCGATGCGGTGGTCGTGCCGGGTTTCTACCGTGCCGCCGCCGGGAACGCCGCGCTGGCCCTTGCCGGTGACGATGAAACCATCAGGCAGTTCTTCGACGGCAACGCCGTTGGCGGCGAGCATTGCGCAGATGGCCTTGATCCGGTCGCTCTCCTTGACCCGGAGTTCGGCGGCGCCTGTGACCTTGGTCTTGCCGTCGGCGAAGGCGGCGAGGACGGCGAAGATGGGCAGCTCGTCGATCATCGAGGGGACGAGAGCGGGATCGAGGTCTATGCCCTTGAGGCGGGAGGCGCGGGCGGTGGCGCGAATGGTGTCTTCGCCGGTGGCCTGTCCGTCGGGATCGGAGCGGAGGTCGGCGCCCATGGCGCGGGCGGCGTCGAACAGGCCGGTGCGGGTGCGGTTGTCGAGCATGCCGGTGACGCTGGCTTCGCCTTCGGCAGAGACAAGGGCTGCGGCGATGGCGAAGGCGGCGGAAGAGGGATCGCCTGCTACGGCGGCAGCCATGCCCTTGAGCGCCTGTCCGCCGCGCACGGAGACGATGGGGCCGCCGTGCGGCCTTGGCTCGACGCCGACTTCGACGCCGAAGGCGCGGAGCATGCGTTCGGTGTGGTCGCGGGTGGCTTCCTTTTCCTCGACCACGGTGACGCCCTCGGCGCGCAGGCCGGCGAGCATCACGGCGGATTTGACCTGGGCGGAAGCTTCGGGCGGGGCGTAGCGGATGGCTTTCAGCCTGCCGCCGCGGATGGTGGCGGGGAGCTTGCCGCCGGGGGAAGTGTCGGCAGTCACCCCCATGTCACGGAGCGGCCGGAGCACCCGCTCCATCGGCCGGGAGGAGAGCGAGGCGTCGCCCGTGAAACGGGCAGAGACTTCGTGGCCGCCGACCAGGCCCATCATAAGACGTGCGCCCGTGCCGGAATTGCCGAAATCGAGATCACCCTTTGGCGATGTAAATCCCTGGCCGCCGACGCCTTCGACCTGCCACCGGCCCGGGCCGGTGCGCTCCACCCCGGCGCCCAGCGCCTTCACGGCCTTGGCGGTGTTGAGGACGTCCTCGCCTTCGAGGAGGCCGGTGATTGTGGATTCCCCCTCCGCCACGGCGGCCATCATCACGGCGCGGTGGGAGCAGGATTTGTCGCCCGGAGCACGCACCGATCCGGCGATACGGCCGACGGGTCTGGATATGGCGCGCATGGCTGCAACAGGCCTTGTGGATAGGGCTGCCAGCCCCACTTTACAGGGCCGGAACAGGAGCGCTTTACAGGCTCGCACGAACATGGCAAGCGCCGAACCAAGCATGGGGATTACCACCTTGGCGACAACCGACCTCGGCGAAAAACATATCTGCCCGGAATGCGGCTCCCGCTTCTATGACCTGGGCAAGCACCCTCCCGTCTGTCCGAAATGCAAGACCGTCCTTGAAGGCGTGGCCGAGCCTGTGAAGGCCAAGCGCGCCGCGCCGGCGAAAGCCGCCGCCAAGCCGGCCCCGTCCAAGGCGAAAGCCAAGGATGAGGACGAAGACGAGGATGATGAGGACGAAGACGACGAGGATGAAGACCTCGACGACGATGAAGACGAGGACGATGAGGACGAAGACGAGGACGACGAGGAGGATGACGTCGACCTCGAGGATGATGAAGCCGTCGAAACCGACGAGGAAGAAGACGATCCTGTGGCCTCCGGCGGCGGCAAGGCCAAGACAAAGGCCAAGGGCGGCCGGGAATATACGGGCTCGGACGACGACGAGGACGATCTCGGCGACGATGATCTGGACGACGATGATGACGACGACAGCGACGATGACGACGACCTGACGGTCATCGACGAGGACGACGAGTTCGAGGATGACGATCTCGAAGTCAAAGACGGCGACGAGGAAGAGTAACGCTCCGGCGTTTTTCCGAGGACCGGACACAGCGGCCCGCCCTTGCCGGCGGGCCATTTGCTTTATGGATTTGCCGCGCCGCCCGGCTTCGTCCTGCGGACTACGCCGCGGCTGAACTGAAAAGGGCCCGCCTTGCGGCGAGCCCTTTTCAGTTCAGGAAGCTGGTGGAGCCAGGCGGAATCGAACCGCCGACCTCGTGAATGCCATTCGCGCGCTCTCCCAACTGAGCTATGGCCCCGTTCCGGCTTCCGGCCCGCCCTTTCGGACAAGCCCGTTTTGGGAGCCGGTTGCTTATACCGCGTCCCCGCAGGGATCAAGCGGGCAAAAGTTGCAGGCCTGTGAGCCTTTGGAAACGCCGGTTACGCCGCGGCTTATGCGGCGCCAGGCTCGCCGCTAGGCGGCGTCCGTGACCTTGTCCGGGCAGAGAATGGCGAGGATGGCGTCTTCCGTCTGGGCCTTGCGGAGGGCGGAGCGGATTGCGTCCTGCCGGAAGACCCGGGCGGCGCGGGCAAGGGCCCGCAGGTGCTCGGCCCCGGCGTCGGTGGGCGCCAGCAGCATGAAGACGAGGTCGGCCTTGCGCTCGTCGATGGCTTCGAAATCGGCCGGTTCGAGGAGGCGGGCGAAGCCGCCAACCGGGCGCTTGAGGCTTTCGATGCGGGCATGGGGGATGGCGACGCCCTCGCCCACTCCGGTCGAGCCCAGGCGCTCGCGCTCCATCACGGCTTCGAACACTTCCCTGGGGTCGAGGTTGAGGGCCTGCGCCATCATGGCGGACATTTCCTGCAGGACCTGTTTGCGGCCCTGCCAGCGCGCCCGCGCGACGATTGCGTTGGGAAGGAGAAGATCGCCGAGGCTGGAAGAAGGGAGACTGCCCATCAGGCCGCCCCATGCCGGATCAACGGCCGAGAGAATGTGATTGTCATAACTCTACCTGCGTCCCTGCCCCGCTCAGGAGACCAATTACCACGCCCGCGCCCCGGATCCTGAAACACTCTAGGCACGGCCACGGGTCCGCGTCCTAGTCGAAAAACATCTGCAGATCATCTGCAAAATTTCAGCCGTCTTTGCCGGGATCGACCCAGCCGACATTACCATCGGGCCTGCGATAAACCATGTTAAGACGGCCATGCGCCGCATTGCGGAACAGCACTGCCGGGGAATCGGACAGATCCAGCTGCATCACCGCCATGGAAACGGTCATCGTCCGGATGTGGGTGTCCGATTCCGCGACAATCGCGGGAGCGTCGCCCGAGGTCCCGTCGAGGCCCGATTCGCCGTCAAGGCCATCGTCGGCGTCGTCGTTCGCCGCAGGCGCGAGAATGATCCGTTCTGCGGCGACTTCCGAACCGTTGGTTTGCGAACGGTGATCCCGCAAACGGTTCTTGTAGCGGCGCACGCGCTTTTCGATCTTGTCGAGCGCCTGCTCGAACGCCTGGTAGCCATCGTCGCCCTCGCCATGCGCCTGCAGCGTTACGCCGGAGGGAAGATGGATCGAGCAATCGACGGTGAAGGCCCAGCCGGGCTTTGCGACTGTAACGAAGGCTTCGCCGGTGCGGTTGAAGTATTTCGATACGCGAGACTCAAGTCCGAAGGCTATTCGCTCCTGCAGTGCTGCGCCGACATCGAGTTTCTTCCCAGCGATCTGTACCTGCAAAAGGAGGCTCCTTTTTTGCGGCGCAACGCGTGTGTCACGCGTCGCAGCCAGCCCGACCTCTTGAGTTAAGTTTGGGATCGCCGGAGGGGAAGGTCAACGGCTCAGCAGACGTTGTAATCTGGAAACCTGCCAATCTCTTGGGCAGCGTCTGGGGCAGCGTCTGGGGCAGTATCTGGCGAAGCGATATTCGCAGTCGCTCAGGCGCCTGACGCAAAGATGCGGCGGCGTTCGACCGAGGATGGGATCCTCAGGGACTCGCGGTATTTCGCAACCGTACGCCGCGCAATGTCAATGCCGAAGGCGCGCAGGCGTTCCACGATCTGGTCGTCGGAGAGGACAGCGTCCTTGTTCTCCTGGTCGATCATTTCCTTGATGCGGTGCCGCACGGCTTCCGCAGAGTGAGACTCACCGCCCTGCACCGATGGGATCGAGGCTGAGAAGAAGTATTTCAGCTCGAACACGCCGCGCGGCGTTGCAACGTACTTGTTCGATGTAACGCGGCTTACGGTGGATTCGTGCATCTCGACCGCGTCGGCCACGGTCTTGAGGTTGAGCGGGCGCAGGGCGCGGACGCCGGAGACGAAGAAGCCGTCCTGCTGGCGCACGATTTCGGAGGCGACTTTCAGGATTGTGCGGGCGCGCTGGTCGAGCGATTTGATGAGCCAGTTGGCGCTGGCCTGGCATTCGGAAATGAAGGCCTTTTCCTCGTCGGTCTTCGAGAGGCCCGAGACCTCGGCATAGTAGGTGCGGTCGATGAGGACGCGGGGCAGCGTGTCGGCGTTGAGTTCGACGGCGTAGGCGCCGTTCGGCATTTCGCGCACGAAGACATCAGGCGTGATGGCAGGGGCTGCTTCGCCGGCGAACGCCGCGCCGGGGCGCGGGGTGAGCGTGCGCAGTTCGGCCAGCATGTCGGTGACATCTTCCTGGTCGACGGCGCAGATCTCGGCGAGCTTCTTGAAGTCGCGCTTGGCGGCGAGTTCGAGATTGGCGATGAGCGCCTGCATGGCCGGATCGAACCGGTCGCGCTCGATCAGCTGCAGCGTCAGGCATTCCTGGAGGTTGCGGGCCATGACGCCCGTGGGCTCGAAGCCCTGGCAAGTGTGCAAGACCGCTTCGACATCCTCGAATTCGGTGCCGAGCGCCTTGGCGATGTCGTTGAGGTCGCCGCGCATGAAGCCGGCTTCGTCGGTCTCTTCAATGAGACGAGAAGCGATCAGGCGGTCTGCATCGTTGAGGCCGGCGATGGCGAGCTGGTCGTCGAGGTGATCGCGCAGGGATTTTTCTTCGGCGCTGATCGATTCAAGGTCGAAGTCTTCGGAGCGCTGTTTGCCTGAGCCGGCCTTGGACCAGTCGAGCGAGGCGGAAGGACCTGCCTGTGACGGCTCCTGCCCGGCGCCGTCGGAGGCGCTTTCGGATTCGTAGACATCGTCGGAGCGGGCATCGAGTTCACGGCTGGCTTCGTTGGCGCCGTTGGCTTCATCGAGGCGCATCTCTTCGCGCTTCTCGGAGACTTTTTCGGGGGCCTCGCCTTCGGATTCATTCTCGGCGCGGGCGAGGAGCGGGTTCCGCTCGATCTCGGTCTCGACATATTCGGCAAGTTCGACGTTGGAGAGCTGAAGCAGCTTGATCGCCTGCTGCAGCTGCGGCGTCATGACAAGGGATTGCCCCTGCCGCAGCTGAAGACGATGCGCGAGCGCCACTACTTCCTCCCAGAGCCGGAACCCGGGACCATTTCCCGCGCCGGCAACCCCATCCCGTTACAGGCTGGACATTAACCGATCGGGTTTAAGAATATCTAATCAGCACCCTGTGGAAGTGGGAAATGAAATCCACTTTTCGCAAGTGCGGCGGGCTGTTTTTGTCGCATTGGTGAGGAAAATCCGCACCTGGCTTTACGCCTCAACCGTTACCGGGGGGCCACCGTGCCTGCGGCGTTGAAGCGCTCGCCCAGGTAAACGCGGCGCACATCCTCGTTGGACAGGACCTCGGAAGGCGTGCCCGAGAACAGGACCCCGCCATCGGCGATGATCGAAGCGCGGTCGACGATTTCCAGCGTCTCGCGCACCTGGTGGTCGGTGATGAGCACGCCGAGGCCGCGGTTCTTGAGATAGCGGATCAGGTCCGAGATATCGGAAATCGCGAGCGGGTCGATGCCGGTGAAGGGCTCGTCCAGCAGGATGAAGTTGGGACGCGAGGCCAGCGCGCGGGCGATCTCGACGCGGCGGCGCTCACCGCCCGAGAGCGAGTTGGCGTTCTGCTTGGAAAGGCGCGTGATCTGGAGTTCCTCGAGGAGCGATTCCGTCAGCTCCTTCTGCTTGGCCGCCGACTTCTCCGTCAGCTCCGCCACGCTCATGACGTTGTCCCACACCGACATGCCGCGGAAGATCGAGTTCTCCTGCGGCAGGTAGCCGACGCCGAGGCGGGCGCGCTGGTACATGGGCAGGGCCGTCACGTCGGCGCCGTCGATCGTCACCTTGCCGCCATCGGCGGTGATGAGGCCCATCATCATGTAGAAGCAGGTGGTCTTGCCTGCGCCGTTGGGACCCAGAAGGCCGGCGATCTCTCCGCGGCGGAGGTGGAGGCTTACATCCTTGACCACCTGCCTGCCCTTGAACGCCTTGGCGAGATGCGCGCCGCGCAGCCCGTCGCGATCGTCGGACGCGATCGGGGCATTTGCGAATGCGGGAGTTTCTCTTTCCGTACGGGCGTCCATTGCAGCTCTCAGTTCGGCCGGCTGGCCGGAGACGGCGCTGCCGGCGCGGGGGCCGGGGCCGCTGCGCCGTCCTTCTTTTTCGGCGTGCAGATGGAGAGCACGCGATTGCTGCCCGCCGTCACCTTCACCTTGCCTTCGTCGACGCTGTAGACGATCTCGGTGCCGCGCATGACGCAATCTTCGCCGCGGGTCATGATCACATCGCCCGTCACCGTGACGACATTCGCGCCGGACTGGTAGACCGCCTTGTCGCCGCGGATCTTCACGTCGGACGTCGTGTAGAGGACATTGCCCTCGGCGATCAGCGGATCGATGTTGTTGCAGTCCGGCTTGCCATCGCCCCCGGCGGCCGCCTTCCCGCAGATGCCGGTGAGCTTGTCGGTGGTGAGCCGGGCCTCGCCGCGCGTGACGACGACATGGCCGGTATAGAAGCCGCGGCCTTCGTTCTGAAAGAGCTCGCCCGAATCCGAATAGATCCGCGTCGGCGTGTCGGGAGGGACGCCCTGCTGGGCAAGCGCCATCCCCGTCAGCGACAGACCCGTCAGCGTCAGGGCGCCGGCAATGCCTGTAAGAATGAGTCTGGAACCCGTCATGACCCGTCTCCTACCTTCCCCCTGCCGTCCCGCCGCGCTTTCGCCTGGACGTGAAAGTTGTCGAAACATTGCCCTTGAGGACAATCCGGTTGCCATCGTCAAGCACTTCATATGAATCAGCGGTGACATCGCCCATGGGACCCACGCCCTGGAGCGGCGTTTTGCCCTCGACACGGCTTTCCTCGACATACATGCGCGTCTTGTCGGACTTGAAGGTGTAGCCGGCGGCGTCTTCCATCACGACATTGCCGGACAGGTCCAGGATGCGCTTTTTCTCGTCCCACACGCCGGCATCGGCCGAAACGGTCTTGGAGGTTGCATCCTCGAGGCGCGGATTGGTGAGATCGATGAGACTGGAATTCTCGCGGTGGCGGCGCGCTGTTTCGGCGGTGACTGTGTAGGGCTTTCCGGCGGAGTCGATGCCGCGGAACTGCGGGGCCATCACGGCGCCGGCGGCAGGCGGCGGAGGCGGGCGCGGGCCTGAATCCGAAACCACATCCTTCAGGATGAAGCCGATCAGCACGCCGGCCGAGAGCACGGCGCCGATGGTGAAGAGCAGCCGCAGGATGTGGACAAGCGCGGTGCGCTCGCGCGCCTCCTTGAGGGAGGTGGCGCGCCGCGGACCCCACTGGTCCATCAGATGATGATGAGCGGCGACTGACATGCTTCAGACTAAAACAGGAACAGGCTCAAAAGGGAACCTGCCCGCACCAGTCAAATAAGTGCGTACAAGGCCAAAATAGGGTCCCGGCTTCAGGAATGTGCAAAAATGTCCTGCTCGGCCCAGCCGGAGAGGTCGAGGGCGGCGCGCACGGGCAGGAAATCGAAGCAGGCCTGCGCGAGTTCCGTACGGCCTTCGCGGGCGAGCATCACGTCGAGCTTGGCCTTCAGCTCATGCAGATAGATGACATCGGATGCGGCGTAGGAGAGCTGTGCATCCGACAGCTGGCTTGCGCCCCAGTCGGAGCTTTGCTGCGCCTTCGACATGTCGAGGCCGAGGAGTTCGCGCGCGATCTCCTTCAGCGAATGCCGGTCGGTGTAGGTGCGGGCAAGTCGCGAGGCGATCTTGGTGCAGTAGACCGGGAAGCAGGGCGCGCCGAGCCATTGCTGGATCATGCCAAGGTCGAAGCGGGCGAAGTGAAAGATCTTGAGGACCTTCGGGTTCGAGACCAGCGCCTTGAGGTTGGGGCAATCGTATTCGGGGCGCTTGAGGCGAACGACGTGCGCATCGCCCTTGCCGTCCGACAGCTGGACCACACAGAGCGCATCGCGGAACGGGTTGAGGCCCATCGTCTCGGTGTCGATGGCGACCGAGCCCTCGAACTTCACATTCCCCGGCAGGTCCCCTTCATGGTTATGGATGGCCATCGTTCCTCGCTTTAGCCCGGATTTCTCGGGGGGAGGAATGGCGGGAATTGAGGGGAAATACAACCCGGCGGGTGGAGGGCTTCAGGCTGGGCTGAGCGCGATGTGGCCGCCGGACCGCTCGAACCGGGTTGAAAGGCCCCGGGAGTGGGAAACTCGCTCGAGATAGGCCCGCGTGCGCTCGAAGCGGGGATCGGCCGGGCCGAGCATCACCGGGGCGCTGTCGTCCTCGATCCAGGCCGGGAGGAATTCGGCGGAGCGGACGCCGTCCTTCGTGCAGTCGAAGCGTGCGATGCCGGTCATGCGCGTGTCCTCGGGGAGCATGTAGACCTGTTCAGGGTTCCAGGCCGGGTTGAGGCTGACGAGGTGGCGGAAGCTCTCGGTCCTGGTGATCTCCGGATCCCAGATGTGCGGCTGTTCGATCGCGAAATTGCCGAGGCTGTAGAAGATCGGCGCGCCCTTGTGGAAGCCGACGCCTTTGAGGATGTGCGGATGATGGCCGAGAATGGCATGCGCGCCGGCGTCGATGGCGGCGTGAGCGACCTCGTGCTGGTAGTCGGCGAGCACGCCCTCGATCATGTGGATGCCCCAGTGCAGCGACACGAGCACGATGTCGGCCTGGCTGCGCGCAGCTTTCACATCAGCGACAAGCGCGTCGAGATCGGGACGATGCGCGAAGGTGCGGGTGCGGGCGGGCGTGCCGGGCTGATCGTGCTCGATGGCTTCGTGGACAGTGTAGGCGCGCATGGGCGCGCAGCCCGCGCGGTCGCGCGAGGCCCCGTAGCCTTCGGGCAGGATGGAGCTGTAGGCGAGGAAGGCGAGCGTCATATCCCCGCTGCGAATGATGGCCGGGCGGCGCGCCTCGGCAAGCGTCTGCCCTGCTCCGCAGAGTGCGACGCCGGCGGATTTCATGTGACGAAGCGTGTCGTCGAAGCCTTCATAGCCCCAGTCGAGACAGTGATTGCCTGCAAAGCTCATGACGCCGATACCGGCGTCGCGCGCGGCCCTGGCCATTGACGGTGGCGCGCGCATGGCGAGGCGCGCGTTGGGCGCGCGGGCGCCGCGATCCGTGACCGTCGTTTCGAGCTGGGCGAAGACGACATCGCCTTCCGCAAGCGCATCGCGGCAGTCGCGGAAGATGCTGGACGGATCGGCGCGTTTCGCACCGACGTCTCCGGCAGCCAGAAGAGTGACCATGCCCGCCCTCCTGCCCGGCGGCCCTTGCAGCCAGCATCACGTTAGTTATGACACATACCGTTGTCGGCGCCAGCGGATCGGAACGAGGAGCATGGCAGGCCTTTCGGATACTCTCTGCCGGCACATTGCGGAGACGCCGGTCTCTGCCCTTTCCGCGGCGACGCGCGAGGCAACGGGGCGCGCGATCCTCGATGCAACCGGCGTGATGCTGGCGGCCAGCGGAATGAGTCCGGATGTGGCGCCCTTCATCGCGCTGGCCGAGGGTTCGGGCGGGCCGTGCAGCATTCTTGGCGTCGGCGCCAGGACGTCTGCAGCGATGGCGGCGTTTGCCAATGGCGCTATGGGACATGCGCTCGACTATGAAGACGCGTTCGATCCTGCGCCCTGCCATCCCAATGCGGCGGCGATGCCGGCGGCGATTGCGATGGCGCAGCAGCTTGGTGCGGAGGGTGCGCCGGTCAGCGGCGCGGAGTTCGTGACCGCGATTGCGATCGGATGCGATCTTGTCTGCCGGATGGGGCTCAGCCTGCGGCAGACGATGGAGGAGAGCGGCTGGTATCCGCCGCCTATCCTCGGCGCGTTCGGGGCCGCGGCTGCGGCGGCGCGGCTGGCGCGGCTGTCGCCGGATCAGGTTCGCGATGCGCTGTCGCTGATCCTCTGCCAGGCGACGGCCCCCGGTGAGATCAAGCACAGCGAAGGAACGGTGATCCGCGCGGTGCGCGAGGCGTTTCCGGCGCAGGCGGCGGTGACGTCCGTGTTGCTTGCGCGCGGGGGCGTGCGCGGATTCGAAACACCGCTGGAGGGCAAGGGCGGGTTCTTCCGGCTCTATGTCGACGGCAGGTATGAGGAAGCGGATCTGCTCGACGGACTTGGCGAGCGCTTCCACATCGACCGGCTGAGCTTCAAGCCGTGGCCGGCATGCCGGGGGACGCATGCCTATATCGAGCTGGCGCTTGAGCTTCAGGCGAAGGGTAGATTTGGCTGGCGGGATGTCGAGGCGATCACGCTGACGACGGGCGTCGTGCAACGCATGCTGATCGAGCCCCTGGCCCGCAAGCGGGCGCCAGTGACGGCGATCGATGCGAAGTTCTCCCTGCCCTTCACGGTGGCGCTGGCGCTGGTGCGTGGGGATGTGACGCTGGATGATTTCGATGCGGCCTCGCTGGGCGATCCCGACGTGCTGGCTCTGGCGGCGCGCGTAAGCGCCGCCGAGCGGGCGGACTGGGGGCGCGAGAAGGCTTCGGCGGGAGCGATGTCGATTGCGCTGCGCGACGGGCGGAAGCTGGAGGCTGAATTGGCCGATGCGCTTGGATCTCCTGACCGCCCGCTGTCGACGGAGAGGCTGGTGCGGAAATTCGTGGGGTGTGCGGGGCGAGCGCAAAGGCCGGTGGCGCCCGAAGACGCGAGAACACTGGCTGGCCAGCTGTTGGCCATTCACGCCGTGCCCAATACCGGCGCGGTATTCGCCGGCATCTGAACCGGCGGCGGCGCGGCCCAACAGGCTTGAGCCTGTCACTCATTATGCTGCATATGCTCCCTGGAGCAGAGGCGGAAAGCCATAGCGGGTAGATGAGCATGCGGATCGCGATTGCCGGCGCGGGGATCGGCGGCCTTGCCGCGGCGCTGGCGCTACACAGGGACGGGCACGATGTCTGCGTCTACGAGCAGGCGCAGGAAATCCTGCCGCTGGGCGTGGGCATCAACCTGCTGCCGCATGCAGCGCGCATCCTCGCCGGGTTCGGGCTTGTCGAAGGCCTGCTCAAGCACGGGATCGCGACGCGCGAGCTGGTCTACCACAACCGGCATGGGCAGCGGATCTGGGCAGAGCCTCGCGGGCTCTTTGCGGGATTCGATGCGCCGCAGATTTCACTGTCGCGCGGCGACTTGCAGTTCGGGCTCCTGGATGCGGCGCGGGCGCAGCTGGGGCGCGATCGTATCGTGCAGAACCGGCGGCTGATGTCGTTCTCGCAGCATGGCGAGCGGGTGGACATCCAGTTGTCCGACGCAAGCGGCGGGATGCATGCTGCGACGGCTGACCTGCTGATCTGCGCGGACGGTATTCATTCGGCGGCGCGGGCCTCGCTCTATCCGGGCGAAGGCCGGCCGATCTATTCAGGGCGCACGCTGTGGCGGGCGACGAGCTTTGCGAAGCCGTACCTCACTGGCGCAACCATGATCATGGCGGGGCACCAGGACCAGAAATTCGTCTGCTATCCGATCGAGCCCGTGCGGCCAGATGGGCTGCAGCGGATCAACTGGATCGCGGAGCTACGCATCGAGGAGTTCCGGCGGCGTGAAGACTGGAATCGCGAGGGGCGGCTGGAGGATTTCCTGCCGCGGTTTGAATCGTGGACGTTCGACTGGCTGGATGTGCCGGGGCTGATCACGAGCGCGGACGTTGTCTACGAATATCCGATGGTGGATCGCGATCCGCTGTCGCGCTGGAGCTTTGGGCGGATGACGCTGCTCGGCGATGCGGCGCATCCCATGTATCCGATCGGCTCGAACGGGGCGAGCCAGGCGATCCTGGATGTCGATGCACTGTCGCGGGCCTTGAAGGCGCACACCGATCCGGCAGATGCGCTGGCGGCTTACGAGGCGGAGCGGCTGCCCGCGACGGCGGCGATCGTGCGGGCCAACCGGCAGAACGGGCCCGAGCATTGCATGCAGCTGGCGGAAGAGCGCTCGCCCGAGGGGTTCAAGTCCGTCGATGATGTGTTCGCGCCGGGCGAGCTGCAGGCGATGGCTGACAAGTACAAGGTGCTCACGGGCATGAAGCGGGACGCTGGAGCCAAGCAATGACGGTGTCGGCTGAACCGCTGATGACGCTTGAGGTTGAGGTGAGCGCGCCGCTGACGGTGGATGGCGGGGCGCTGGGGCGGCGGTTGATCCCGATCACGGGCGGGCGGGTGTCGGGCAAGCTCACCGGCAAGGTGATGCCGGGCGGCGGGGACTGGCAGACGATCTGGCCGGACGGGCGGATGGATCTCGATGCGCGCTATGTCATCGACATTGACGGGCATGGCCAGGTGGAAGTGATCTCGCAGGGCCTGCGCCACGGCCCGCCGGATGTGCTCGCAAAGCTGGGGCGCGGGGAGATTGTTGATCCCTCGCTCTACTATTTCCGCACGTCGATGCGTTTCCGCACGGGCGCGCCGGGGCTGGCGCATCTCAACGCGCTGCTCGCTGTCGCAAAGGGCGCGCGGGAAAAGTCGCTGGTGCGGCTGACGGTCTATCCGGTCGACTAGTCGGAAGCCTTCGACGCGGCGAAGGAAAGCAGCAGGACGCCTACCGCGGCGACAATCGCAAACGGCGCCATGGCGTAGACAACCTCGCTGGGCGGCGCGCCGCGCTGGAGCAGATACCCGCCCATCAATGGACCGGCGACGGAGCCCAGCCTGCCCCACGCAATCGCCGCGCCCGATCCGCGGCCGCGCATGTCTGCCGGATAGTAGGCGGCTGCGGCGCCATAGAGCGCATAGTTGCAGCCGAGCAGGAAGAAACCAAGAGCGCCGCTCAGGGCCATGATCGTGTTGTGGTCGGTCGCCTGCGCGAGTGCGAGCAGCACGCCGACGAGGGCGAGGAAGCCCAGCGAAAGCGGCCAGCGCAGGCCGAAACGGTCGACCAGCGGGCCAAAGCACAGCGCGCCCACCACGCTGAACACGTTGAACAGGACGGAAGCGAGGTTTGCGTCTTCCTTGAAACCCTTGGCGTCCACAAGCGTCGGCAGCCAGTTGAGCACGAGATAGAGGATCAACAGCGTCGGGAAGAAGGTGAACCATAGAAGGAGCGAGGCCGTGGCCCGCTTGCCGCCAAACAGCACGCCGCGGTGGACAACGAGATAGGCCGCCAGCAATCCGAGCACTGCGCCGAGCCACGGCGCGATGACGCCGCCGACGGCCCCGAAGCCCTTCATGTGGCCGACCTGGTCGAGGCCGAGCCAGAACACGAGGCCGAACGGGATCGCGACCAGCCACGGCAGCGACTGCGCAAAGCCGCCGCCCGTCTTTGCCGGCGGGTGCGATTCCTTCATGAAGAATATGAGTAGGGGAGTGAGCACGATCGGGATGATCCCGCCGATCATGAACAGCGGCCGCCATTCGCCGTGATAGCCGATGAGGCTGAGCAGTGCGACGGAAGAGCCGCCGACCGGCATGCCGCAGAACATCATTGCCGCGGTGGACCCGCGCTTTCCATCGCTCGAGACGTCGGCGGCGATGGCCATCACGTTGGGCAGGGCGCCGCCGAAACCGAGGCCGGTGAGGAGGCGCGCAGCAAACAGCGTCTCGAAGCTGGTCGACTGCATGGTCATCAGGGTGAAGACGCCGAAGACAGCGACGGCGCCGATCAGCACGGGCTTGCGGCCGAACACATCGGCGAGCCAGCCGCCGAGGATCGCGCCGATGACGAGGCCGACATTGCTGGCCGACAGCACCTGGCCAAGCGTTTCAGGCCGGAGGTTGATGTCTGCAATAATGTTCCTGGCGGCAACGCCCATCGCCTGGATGTCGAAGCCCTCGATCACCATGACGGCAAAGCAGAGCGCGATGGTCGTGAACGACCGGGCGGCGGAAGGCGCGGACATTTCGCTGGTTGCGGCCGTCATGAAACTCCCCTGCTCCGGCGCTCTTGTGGCGCGTGTGGCGCGGCTGGATGCTTATTTCCCATATCTGTCGCGGCTTTCAAAGTGCTTCGCGTTTTCCGGGGCGCAAGCGATCCTCTGAAGAGTCATTGACATGGGCCCAGATAGTTATGTGATATATCTATATACGGCCAGCGCTCGCTTGAGAAGCGCAGAGACGAGGGAGAAACCGATGGAAAATGCAGCCGCCCCGTTCCGGGCCGACCATGTCGGCAGCTTGTTGCGCACCGCCAAGCTGAAACAGGCGCGCGAGGGAAAGGAGGCCGGCAAGGTCTCCGCTGGCGAGTTGCGCGGCATTGAAGACGAAGAGATCGAGAAGATCGTCCGCAAGCAGGAAGCGATCGGGCTGAAGGATGCGACCGACGGGGAATTCCGGCGGGCGTTCTGGCATTATGATTTTCTCGAACATCTCGACGGCGTCGAAAGCTATTGGGGCGAGGCGGCGTCGGCCGTGCAGTTCAAGGGCGTGGCACTGAAGCCCAAGCACATGCATGTCACGGGCAAGATCGGGTTTTCCGATCACCCGATGCTCTCGCATTTCAGCTATCTGAAAAAGGTGGCCAGGGGCGCGGCCAAGATGACGATCCCCTCTCCCTCCATGCTCTATTACCGCATGGGCCGCGAGATGTTCACCAACGGCGCCTATCCGGACATGGAAGACTACTACCGCGACATGGGCGCGGCTTACGCCAAGGCGGTGTCGGCATTTGCGGGCGTGGGGTGCCGTTATCTCCAGCTCGACGACGTGTCGTTCGCCTATCTGTGCGACAGGGATCAGCGGAAGATGCTGTCCGACCGGGGCGATGATCCCAACGAACAGCTCACGCGCAATATCGGCATGATCAACACGGCGGTTGCGAACAAGCCGAAGGACATGCGCATCACCATGCATCTCTGCCGCGGGAATTTCCGCTCCACCTTCATCGCCTCGGGCGGATACGAACCGGTGGCCGATGCCCTCTTCAACAAGGTCAATGTCGACGGCTATTTCATGGAGTGGGACACGGACCGCGCCGGCGGGTTCGAACCGTTGCGCTTCCTGCCCAAGGGCAAGACGGTGGTGCTCGGGCTCATCACCTCCAAGACCGGCGGGATCGAGAAGAAGGACGATCTCAAGCGGCGCATCGACGAGGCGGCGAAATATGCGCCGATCGAGCAGCTGTGCCTCTCGCCCCAGTGCGGCTTTGCCTCGACCGAAGAGGGCAACACGCTGGCCGAGGACGAGCAGTGGCGGAAGCTGGAGCTGGCGGTGGAAACCGCCCGGGAAGTGTGGAATTAGCCTGTTTCCCGGCGCAATTTGTCGCCTGGCGTGCAATTGCGTTGCCGCCGGGCGGCCATTAAGTTATGTGATATAACGATCTTGGCTGCGCACGCGTTGCCAGGCTTTTGCCGAGTGATGGAGATTTCCGTGAGCAGCCGCAAAGCGTCAGGCAAACCTGCATCGGCGGGCAAGGCGGCGGCGCCGGAACGTGCGGAGAAGGATACCGTCGCCTATCACGTGAAGGACGGCATCGCCTGGGTGAAGTTCAACCGCCCGGAGAAGCGCAACTGCATGAGCCCCAAGCTCAACCGGCGCATGATGCAGGTGCTGGACGAGCTTGAATACCGCGAGGATGTCGGCGTGCTGGTGCTGACCGGCGAGGGAGACTCGTGGTCGGCCGGCATGGACCTGAAGGAGTATTTCCGCGAGACGGAGGAACAGGGCCTTAGCGCCGTGCGCCGGTCGCAGCGCGAGAGCTATGGCTGGTGGCGGCGTCTGCGCTGGTATCAGAAGGTCACCATCGCGATGGTCAATGGCTGGTGCTTCGGCGGTGGCTATGGACCGCTCTATGCCTGCGATCTTGCGATCTGCGCGGACGAGGCAAAGTTCGGGCTCTCGGAGATCAACTGGGGCATCCTGCCGGGCGGCGGCGCAACGAAAGTCGTCGTCGACCTGATGAGCCTGCGCGATGCGATGTACTACTCGCTCACCGGCGAGATGATGGATGGGCAGACGGCGGCGAGATACCGGCTGGTGAATGAATCCGTGCCGCGAGCGAAGCTGGAAGCCCGCGTGACAGAGCTGGCGCAGACGCTGCTCGAAAAGAATTGGGTGACGCTGAAGGCGGCGAAGGACGCGGTGCGGCGCGTGAAGGAGATGACCTACGACAACGCCGAGGATTTCCTGGTGCGTGCGCAGGAGGCCGCCAACTCTTACGACAATGACGGCCGCAAGGAAGGCATCAAGCAATTCATCGACGACAAGAGCTTCAAGCCCGGGCTTGGGGCCTATGACAAGTCGAAGGTGAAGGCTTAGAACGGCAAGTCCGCCCTAGATCGGGAAGTGCCCCGGCCTGGTCTCGATGGTGATCCACTTGAGTTCAGTGAATTCCTCGATCCCCGCCTTGCCGCCGAAGCGGCCATAGCCGGAGGCCTTCGAGCCGCCGAAGGGCATCTGCGCTTCATCGTGCACAGTGGGTCCGTTGATGTGGGCGATGCCGGTCTGCAGGCGCCTGGCGATGTCGAGGCCCCTGGCGATGTCGCGCGTGAACACGGAGGATGAGAGGCCGTATTCGGTGTCGTTGGCGATCTCGACGGCGTGCTCCGCATCGCGCGCGCGGACAATGCCGACGACCGGGCCGAAGCTTTCTTCCGAATAGATCGCCATTTTCGGCGTCACCTTGTCCACGACATTGGCGGAAACGACGACGCCGTCCGCCTTTCCGTCGACCACGTGCAGGCCGCCCTTCTCTACCGCGTCCTTCACGAGCCGCTGCAGGCGTTCGGTTGCGGCCTTGTCCACCACGGCGCCGAGCGGCGTCTTGCCCTCGCCTGGATCGCCGGCGACGAGTGTCTTTGCCTTGGCGGCGAAGCGTTTGACGAACTCGTCGGCCACGCTTTCGACGACGATGATCCGCTCCGTCGACATGCAGATCTGGCCCTGGTTCATGAAAGCGCCGAAGGCGGCGGCTTTCACGGCCTCATCGAGGTCGGCGTCCTCCAGCACGATCAGCGGCGCCTTGCCGCCGAGTTCGAGGAGGACCGGCTTGAGGTTTTTCGCGGCGCGCTCGGCCACGATACGGCCCACCTTCGTGGAGCCGGTGAAATTGATGCGGCGCACGGCGGGATGATCGATCAGCGCGCCGACGATTTCGCCCGCATCCTTCGGCGCGTTGGTGACGAAGGTTACGGCGCCTGCCGGAAGACCTGCTGCGCCGAAGGCTTCGGCGATGATCTCATGCGTACGCGGGCAAAGCTCCGAGCCCTTGAACACCACCGTGTTGCCGCAGGCGAGCGGCGTGGCGATGGCGCGCACGCCGAGGATCACCGGGGCGTTCCATGGCGCGATGCCGAGCACGACGCCGGCGGGCTGGCGGATCGACATGGCGAGGCAGCCGGGCTTGTCGGAAGGGATCACCTCTCCACCGATCTGTGTAGTGAGGGCAGCGGCTTCGCGGATCATGCCGGTTGCGAGCATGACGTTGAAACGGGCCCAGCCTTCGGTGGCGCCAATTTCGCCGGCCATGGCTTTCACGAAATCATCTGCGCGTTTTGCAAGCTCGTCCGCCGCCTTGTTGAGCGCGGCGCGGCGGGCGTTGGGGCCGAGCGCCGACCACGCAGGGAATGCCGCTTGCGCAGCGTCAGCCGCGGCCCTGGCGGCATCGACCGTAAAGGCCTTGGCGGTGGTCGCCACTTTTCCCGTGACTGGATTGAGCCGCTCGAATGTCGCCACAGCCATGCGCGTCTCCCTGCTTCCGCCTGCTCGCCTTTCAGGCGGCAATCCGGATTATATATGCCTCATAAGCTTTTATCCCGCTTTGACTGTTCTGTCGAGATGAAGCAGCGTAGGCGCGGGTTGTTGCCGAAAGACGATTCCATGCCTGCAGCGAAGAAGAAAGCGCCCGAGCGGCGCAGCGGCCATCGGCCTGAGCGGTTCGATGATCTTGCCGCTCAATTGAGGTCGAGCGGGGATGGATCGCGGCTTGCGGCGTCCGAGCTGGCGGACAGCCTGGGCTTCCTTTTGCGGCTGGCGAATGGCGTGGCGCAGGGCGAACTGGGGCAGCGCTTCGAGGCGCTCAACATGCGCCAGTCGCTCTATTCGGTGTTGCTGATCATTTCCGAGAACCCGGGGCTGAAGCAGCAGGAAGTGGGACAGACGCTGTCGATCCAGCAGCCGAATCTTGTGTCGCTGATCAATGAGCTTGCGGCGGAAGGGCTGGTCGAGCGGACAGTGAATGCCGACGATCGGCGCTCCTATTCGCTTCATCTCACAGCAGCCGGGCGGCAGCGGCTGGCGCAGGCCAACCGGGCGCACAGCGAGAATGAGCGGCGCCTCGCCGAGGCCGTCGCGCCCCTGACAGTCGAGCAGTTCCGGGCCGCGCTTTTGCGCATTCTTGGCGCGCCGGGGCGGCGCGGCCGGTCACGAGCCGAATAACTCTCGCCGCGGCTTGCGGCGGACAATAGATATGTCGCATAACTGAATGCGGTTGCGCCTCCCTGATTTGGCGGCGCAGGCACGGAATGCAGCATGACGGTCCCGCTCTCGCCCTCGTTCGATCCGATCGCCTTCCATGCGCGATTCCGGCCCGATGCGGCGGCGTGCATTGATCTCACGTCCGGAGAGCGCCTCGACTATCGCGCGCTCGCAACACGTGTTTCGGACTACGCCTCGGCCCTTGCGAAAATGGTTCCCGATCTTCAGGGCGCGCGTATTGCCGTTGTCGCGCGCAACTGTGCGGAGATCGCTGTTCTCACGCTGGCCTGCGAGCAGACGGGAGCGATCCTCGCGCCCCTCAACTGGCGGCTTGCGGCGCCTGAACTTGCGGGTCTGTTCGATGACTGCACGCCTGCTGTCGTCCTGGTGCAGCCGGAGTTTACAGACCTCGTGGCGACGGCGGCAGGCCTCGCAAGACATCCCATACGGGCGCAGCCGCTTTCGGATATGGCCTCGGGAAAGGCCGCCTCAACTAGCCGCGTTTCGCCCGGCGCCATGGATGCGCCCTGCATCATTCTCTACACCTCCGGCACGACGGGGAAGCCCAAGGGCGTGGTGATCACGCGCGACAACGCGCTCTATTCGTCGCTGAACTTTGCGGCGCTGGCGCGGCTCGATGCGCACTCGGTGCTCTTGTGCGATGCGCCGATGTTCCACACGGTTGGCCTCATGGCGATCACGCGCACAGCCTTCCTGCAGGGGGCGTGTGTTGCGATCTCGGATCGCTTTGTTCCGCCGGTGACCCTGCAGAGGCTGTCCGATGCAGCCCTCGGAGTGACCCACTATTTCGTGGTGCCGCAAATGGTCGAGGCGTTGATGCGCGAGCCCAGCGTCGCACAGGCAGACTTCAGCAGGCTGACTGCCCTCTTCTCCGGCGGCGGTCCGTTGTCGCCTGCCCTGGTGAAGGCGTGCCTCGATCGCGGCGTCTTGCTGGTCAACGGCTATGGCATGAGCGAGATCGGCTCGGGCATCCACATGCCGTTCGATGCCGCCTACATGTCCGCCAACACCCATGCCGTCGGCTTCCCGGCGCCCTATCTCGACGTGATGCTGGCGAACGGACAAGGCGAGGCCGTCGCGCCTGGCGAAGTCGGCGAGATCTGGATGCGCGGCCCGTCCATCTCTCCCGGCTACTGGAACCAGCCTGAAGCGACCGCCGGCTCGCAATCCGGCGACTGGTTCCGCTCCGGCGATCTCGCGCGGCAGCAGGAGGACGGCGCCTATGTCATCGTCGACCGGCTGAAGGACATGTACATCTCCGGCGGCGAGAACGTTTACCCCGCGGAAGTCGAGGCGGTGCTGAAGCTTTGCGCCGGCGTCGAGGACGCCGCTGTCGCCGGGGCGGCGGATGCGCGCTGGGGTGAAGTTGGCGTCGCGTTCGTGCAGCTCAAGCCAGGCGCGAAGCTCTCGCCAGAGGATATCCGCGAGCACTGCGCCACACGGCTCGCGAGATACAAGCAGCCCGTGCATGTGAGGTTCGTCGAGGCCCTTCCGCGCACGGGATCGGGCAAGGTCCTGAAAAACCGGCTTCTGGAAGGCTTCGGGCCGTGAATGCAACGTCCGGGGTGTGACGCGGTTGTCACCGCCTCTGCCCTTTGGCCGCAGGCGGAATGAAAGCGCTTGCACCAAGCTTCGCGGCGCGCTTAAATATTACATATATCTAATAAGCATCTGCCCGACAGAGGCGGGGGCGCAACGGGAGGTCAGTCATGTCCAGCAAGCTCGGCCGCTTGATGTTGAGCGGTGTTTCCGGCGTCGGCTTTGCCGCCCTCGCTTTCGCGATGGTCCCGGCAGCTTTCGCCCAGGCGCCGCAGACGGCCACGACATCCCAGCCTTCGGAGGAAGCCGCCACGCGCGTGGTGATCACCGCCGAGCGCCGCGAACAGGATGCGCAGGATGTGCCGATCTCGGCCTCGATCTTCACCGGCGAGCAACTGACCGAACAGGGCGTCAACGTCGTCAACGACATCCAGCGGATCGCGCCGTCGGTTGCGATCAACACGTTCAACCGCTCGACCTTCATCAACATCCGCGGCGTCGGCATCGCGCAATCGGCGCCGACCTCGAACCCGGGCGTCGCCTTCTACATCGACGGCGCACTGATCCCGCACGAGCAGTTCATCGGCCAGGCCTTCTTCGACATCGGCGCGATCGAAGTGCTGCGCGGCCCGCAGGGCACGCTGACGGGGCAGAACTCGACCGGCGGCGCCATGTATGTGCGCACCCCGGCGCCGGATTTCACCAAGAACTCCGGCTACATCGACCAGACGGTCGCCGACTATAACTGGTACAAGACCACCATCGCGCTCAACACGCCGTTCACGGACACGCTGGCGATGCGCGCCTCCTTCGTGCGCGATGTGCGTGACAGCTTCACCGACAATATCGGCCCCAGCCCGAGCAATCCCGGCGACCTCGACCTGCAGGCTGGCCGCTTCAATCTCGAATGGCGGCCGTGGGATGGCGGCACGTTCAACCTGCGCTATGAGAACTTCAACCTCCTGTCCGACAACAACCCGGTGAAACGGCGCGGCGACACGGTGTCGACCAATCCGTTCGTCATCGAGGAGGACGCGACCTCCTACCAGAACCAGGCCGGCGAGCGGCTGTCGGGCGAGGCGCGCATCGACATCCTGCCGGGCATGCAGCTGCGCTTCCTGACCTCGAAGCAGCTCGGCACCACGAAGGACCAGACGGACGGCGATCGCTCCGCGACCGCCCTGCCCCGCCCAGTGCTTCCGGCTGCGGCCGGCACGAACACCGGCCGCGTCTCGTTCGCGCGCACAGAGTTCGATACCTGGATCAACGAGGTAAACCTGCTGTCGACGGGCGATGGCCCGCTGCAGTGGGTGGCCGGCGCCTTCTATCTCGACGAGACAGTCTCGCTGCAGCAGCTGCGCGACAACACCTCGACGACCGTGCTGCAGCGCCTGCAGGCCGGGCGCAGCGCGATCACACAGACTGAAGCCGTGAACACGACCAAGTCGGTGTTCGGCCAGGTGGAATACGCTTTCACGCCGCAATGGCAGGTGATCGCGGGCGCCCGCTATTCCGAGGACCAGCAGGACTATAACCGCATCATCAGCGCCGGGGGCACCGGCGTCGCGACACAGAAGTCGAACGAGACGACCGGCAAGGTCGCGATCAACTTCAAGCCGACCGAAGACATCATGCTCTATGCCTCGGGCTCCAAGGGCTACAAGGCGGGCGGGGTGAACCTCACCTTCACCGACCCCAATTTCGAGCCTGAGACCAACGTCGTCTACGAGATCGGCGCCAAGACGGAACTGATGGACGGCCACCTTCGCCTCAACGCCGACGTGTTCACGTCCGACTACCAGGACATCCAGCTGGCCAGCCTTCGCGCCGGCCTGCCCACCACGCAGAACGCGGCTTCCGGCGAGGCGACCGGCGCAGAACTCGAAGTCCTGTTCGAGGCCAATCAGTTCACGTTCAACGCCGGGCTCGGCTGGCTCGATGCGACGTTCGCGGAGGATGCCTGCCTCAACAACACCAACGCGGCGGCGGGCACCGATCCGGGCTGCTCGACCGGCAACCGCCTTGTGCCGAAAGGCCAGGCCTTGCCCTTCTCGCCGGAGATCACGCTGAATGCCGGCGCCGAATACGAGTTCCTCATTGGGGACATGACGTTGACGCCGCGCATCCAGTACAGCCGCGTCGGCGAACAGTTCGCGACGCCGTTCCCGAGCGACCTGACGCTGGTTCCCGATCACGATGTGTGGGACTTCCGCCTCACCTTCCGCCCGACGGACAGGCTGCTGCTCGAAGCGTTCATGACCAACATGTTCGACGAGGTCTACATCGCCTCGCAGATCCAGAACTCGTCGAGCGCCGATGGCGGCATCATCTATGGCGCCCCGCAGCAGGTCGGTGCGCGCTTGCGGTATAACTTCTGACGAGAGGCTTCCCGCGGAGGGACAACGGGGGATGCAAGGCCCCGCCGGATCGCTGTCCGGCGGGGCTCGCCTTTGGAGCTTGAGCGGCTAGACAGGAGACTATGGTCCGCCACCTGATCTTCCTTGCAGCGTCTACGGCTGCTCTTGCAGCGGCGTTTGCGCAGCAGGCGCCATCCGACTGGTGGGCGCCGGGAGATGCGCGCGCCTTCCAGCGCCAGACCGACTACGCCAACGAGACCGGCATTGTCCGCACGCTGCTCTCCGGCGCGCCGATGGAAACGGCAGGCCATCCGTTCTTCACGGCGCTCGGCCCCAATGGCCGCGCCTGCATCACCTGCCATCAGCCTTCCAACGCCATGGGCCTTTCGGCCGAAACGATCCGCGCGCGCTGGGATGCGACAGGCGGCAAGGACCCGCTGTTTGCCGCGATCGACGGTTCGAACTGTCCGACGCTGAAGCAGGACGATCCGAAGTCGCACTCTCTCCTGCTCGAGCGGGGGCTCATCCGCATCGAACGGGACTGGCCGGTGCGCGATGCTGCGGGCCGGGCCGTGAAGGCGGACTTCAAGCTGGAAGTCGTGCGCGATCCGACCGGCTGCAATTCAGGCGAGTGGGGACCGGGCGGAAAGCGCGGCAAGATCTCGGTCTATCGCCGGCCGCGGCCGGTTTCGAACCTCAAATACCTGACGGCCATCGGCTTTGCCTTCGACCCCAAGGACGGCCTGCCGCTGGATATCGATCCGGAGACGGGCAAGCCGTCGAACTCCAACCTCCTCGCCGATGCGCGCGCCTATTCCCTGCAGGCGCAGGCGCGGGATGCGATGCGCTCTCACCTTGAGGTCGGGAAGGGCGTCGATGCGGCGACAGTGCAGCAGATCGTCGATTTCGAACTGCGGCTGTCGACGGCGCAGGCGATCGACCGTCGTGGCGGCCCGCTCGATGCGGCGGGCGCGCAGGGCGGGCCTTTGACGCTGGAGACATCAGAGCCGGGACAGCTCGGCAGCCAGGGCCGTGCGGTGTGGAGCGAGTTCGAGGCTTGGGAGAAGCTGCCGGCGAGCGTGACAGGCGAGCAGCGGGCGTTCCGCGAATCCGTGGCGCGCGGGGCGAAGGTGTTCCGCGAGAAAACCTTCCTGATCACGGATTCGGCGGGGATCAATTCGCCGATCGGGTTCGGCAATCCGGTGCGCAACTCCTGCGTCTTCTGTCACAACATGAGCCAGATGGGGAATGACGTGGCGCCGGGACAGGTCGATCTCGGCACGACGACGCAGCCCTTTGCCGATCCAGCGCCGCACCTGCCGCTGTTCCGTGTCACGTGCCTCGGCGCGCCGCATCCGCACTATGGCAAGGTGATCTACACCAGCGATCCGGGATTTGCGCTGACGACGGGCAAGTGCTCCGATGTCGGCAAGATCACGCTGCAGTCGATGCGCGGCCTTTCGGCGCGCGCGCCCTACTTCTCCAACGGGTCGGCCAAGACGCTGATGGATGTCGTGAACTTCTACGACCGGCGTTATCACATCGGGTACACCGACCAGGAGAAACAGGACCTCGTGAACCTGATGAGCGTGCTGTGAGGCGGTGGATCGCACTTCTTGCTGCGCTGGCGGCGGCGCCCGCGAATGCGCAGGCGGCAGGCGACACTGTGCGCTTCATCTCCTGTCCGATCTATCGCGATGTGGATGCGGGGCGGAAATCGGGATGCTGGCTGGCGGATGAACGCGAGACCGGGCGGCGTTTCGACATCGGCAATGCGCCGACCAAGCCGGACTGGAATCATGAGGTGCTGGTCGAGGGGAAAGTGTCGTCCGCGCCGGATGCATGCGGCGGCGTCGTGCTGGAGCCTGTTCGGGTTTCCGTGCTGCCGGGCGTATGCATCCGGCAGATGCTTCCCGCAGAAGGATTCAAGGGCCGGGCCTTCGTCCTGCCCGAGCGCAATGTAAGGCCAGCATCGGTTCCGCGCCCTGCGCCGCAGCCGCCATTCACGGAGCGCAGCTTTTACCTGCTCTATGACTTCAATCGCGACTTCCTGGTCTATCAGCTGGACGATTATCTGCTGGACCAGGCTATCACCTACATTCGCGGCGTTGCGCCCAAGCGGATCGTGGTGACGGGATTTGCTGCGACAACGCCAGCGAATGTCTCCGGCCGCTCGATTGCCGAGGATGCGGCCATCGCGAAGTCTCGGGCGCAGTCGGTGAGTGATGCACTGGTGCGGCTAGGTGTTGATCCGAAGGTCATCGAGACCAGGTGGCAGGGCGCCGCAACGTCGGTCGATGCGCCGGGAGCTGACGGGCTTGCCGAGGCTTCACGGCGGCGAGTCGAGATCAAGGTTGTTCCGAAATGAGCGCCACGCTGATCGCTGTCGGAGACGTGGCGCCGGACCGCGAGGATCCGCGGGAGTGCTTTGCGGCGGCGCGTGATCTCCTGAAGTCGGCGGACTTTGCGTTCTGCCAGCTGGAGACGAGTCTCGCCGACAAGGGCGTGCGCCTGCCGCAGGCGAGGCATGCCGTCCTGACGCGGCCCAATGTTGCCCCGGCGATGCGCGAGGCGGGATTCACGGCGGTGTCGTTCGCGGGCAATCACTGTCTCGACTGGGGCAATGAGGCGTTCTTCGAAACGATCGGCAATCTCAGGTCGAGCGGCATGGATGTGATCGGCGTGGGCGCAAACATCGCCGAGGCGCGCAAGCCCGTGATCCAGCAGGCGAACGGCGTACGCATCGCCTTCCTCGCCTATTCCACCATTCTCCCCCAGGCCTATTGGGCGGAAGCGAGCCGGCCCGGCTGTGCGCCGATGCGGGCGCATACGGTCTATGAGGCGGTCGAGCATGACCAGCCCGGGACGCCGCCGCGCATCCATACCTTCCCGCATCGCGAGGACCTCGAGGCGATGTGCGAGGATATCCGCAAGGCCAGGGCGCAGGCGGATGTCGTTGCCGTCTCGCACCATTGGGGCATTCACTTCGTGCCGTATGTGCTGGCCGACTATCAGCCGATCGTCGCCCATGCCGCGATCGATGCGGGGGCGGACATGATCCTCGGACATCATGCGCACATCCTGAAGGCCATCGAGATCTATCGTGGCAAGCCGATCTTCTATTCGCTGTGCAACTTCGCCACCGACCTGCGGATGGACGAGGCGCACGCGAACTCGAAGGGATTCCGCGAGATCCAGCAGCTTGCGCCGCGCTGGGAGCCGGATTTCGGCGGCCTCTATAACTTTCCCGAGGATGCGCGGATGTCGATTGCTGTGCGGGCGCGGCTTTCGAAGGCAGGCGTTGTCGAGACGGCGGTGATCCCGCTGTGGATCGGGCGAGACGCAGTGCCGACGCCGCTTGGCTCAACCGATCCGCGCTTTGGGCAGGTGATTGGGTATCTCGATGATTGCTGCCGCGAGACGGGGCGCAAGACGCGGTTGCGTGTCGAGGGTGATGCGGCTGTGGTCGAGCCGGGTTGAGGCTCAGGCGCTCTCGCGGTCGAGGATTTCGAAGCCGACATCGACGATAGGGTCGGCGATCTTCCTGTCCGACGCCCGGTCGAGCAGCATGCGGGCTGCCGCATGGCCGATCATGGCGCCGTCGATCTTTACCGTGGAAAGCGGCACTGCGCCTTCGCTGGAAGCCTGCGTGTCGCCGAAGCCGAAGACTGCGAGGTCAACCGGCACCTTCATTCCCCTCGCCCGCGCTTCCACGACGCAGGCATCTGCAAGCCAGTCGGACGAGCAGATGACGATGTCGGGCTTGCCGCCGGCGTCGAGGAAGCCGCGCAGCGCCTCGCGCGCGGGTTTATAGCGCGTCGGGCTTTCGACGAACGTCTTGGCGGGTTCGGCGCCGCCGAGCTTGACCCAGCTTCTTGCGAACGCCTCGGTCCGCTCCCGGGCGCGGCGCATGCCGGCGGAAAGGAGGAGCGGCTTCTTGTAGCCGAGACCACGCACATGCCTGGCCAGTGTCTGTCCGACGTCGCTGTGCGAGAAGCCAACGGCGAGATCGATCGGATTGGCCGGCAGGCCCCAGGTCTCGATGATCGGGGAGCCGGAGCGCTTCAGCTTCAGCCGGATGGCGTCGTCATCCTCGACCGAGGTGAGAATAACGCCGTCGGGACGGCGGCCGAGCACGGCGTCGAGCACCGCGGTATGGCCGGGGCCTTCGTCCAGAAGGGCGAGCATCACGAGATAGCCCTCCTCCGACAGCGCGCGCGTCATCGCCTCCATTGTGTCGTTGAAGACGGAGGAAGCGATGGAGGGCACCAGCGCGGCCACGAAGCGGCTGCGGCTGGACGCGAGGCCACCGGCGAGAAGGTTGGGCACATAGCCTGTCTTGGCGATAGCCGCCTGCACGCGCTCGACCGTCGCCTTGGCGACCTTGTCGGGCATGTTGATGACGCGCGAGACCGTGGCCGTCGAAACGCCGGCGCGGCGAGCAACGTCCTGCAACGTTGGCTGGGTTTCTGCGGATGACCGCGGCCTGACTGGCTTGCCCCTCATGGAGCAACCGTTCGCCCAACCTTGCGCGGTTGACAAGCCGCCTTGCAGCCCGTTCTATCGGGAATGCAAGCGCTTGCATCGGCCGCCTGCGAAGAGAGTCCGAATGCCTGACGACGCACGGCCCATACCCCCGCCCTCGGCGCCGAAGCCGGAGGATTTCGTCTCGGACGGGCCCGAGACGTTCGACAGTCCGCATGAGATGTTCCGCGACCTTCGCGCGCGCTGCCCGGTGGCGTGGAGCAATGGCTGGGGCGGGTTCTGGGCGCTCACCAAGTATGACGACATCATCCACGTGCTGTCGGACCCGCAGACCTTCACGACGACGATCCAGAATGTGGTGCCGCGCGTGGCAACCTCGCGGAGGCGCCCGCCCCTGCATCTCGATCCGCCCGATCATACGCCCTACCGCAGGGCGATCGCGCCGCTGTTCCGGGATGCACGCATGACGGTGTGGGAGCCTGCGGTGCGGCGCATGGCGGTCGACCTGCTCGAACCGGTTCTGGCGAAGGGCGAGGCGGATATCTGCCGCGAGTTTTCCTATCGCCTGCCCATCTATGTGCTGGCGGAGTTCTTCAACATTCCCGAGCAGCAAGCGAACCAGGTGCGCGACATTGGCTCTGTCTACAATGTCGCTCTGCAGGAACGGAACGATCCGCTGGTTCAGGCGACGAGCGAACAGCTCTATGGGATCGCCAAGGACATCATCGAGCTGCGCAAGCGCGAGCCTCTCAGCATAGAGGATGATCCCACCTCCGCCCTGCTCGCAGCGCGGCACAATGGGGAGCCTCTACCGGACGAGATGATCCTGGGAACGATCCGCCAGATGCTGGTGGTGGGGATCATTGCGCCAACGACTGCCATCGGCAGCATGATGGTGCATCTGGCGCGTCATCCGGAGCATCAGACCTTCCTGCGCGCCAATCCGCATCGCATGGGGGATGCGGTAGAAGAATTGCTGCGGCTTTATACCCCCTATCGTGGCTTTGCGCGGACGGCGCGGCGCGATGTGGAGATCGGCGGGCGTTGCATTCATGCCGGCGAAGCCATCGCGCTGGTCTTTACCTCGGCCAACCGGGACGAAGACAAGTTCGAGCGGCCGGAGGAGTTCGATATCGACCGGCCGGTGCGGGACCACATCACCTTCGGCCGGGGCACGCATAATTGCCCGGGTGCGGGGCTGGGGCGTCTGCAGATCCGGGTGGCGCTCGAGGAGATTCTCAAGCGAACGAAGGGCTTCGAGGTTGTCGGCGATATCGACATGACGCGCTGGCCCGAATATGGCCCGCTCACCGTTCCAATGAGATTCTGGTAGCCGGAAAAATCTGGTAGGTGGGGACGCACGGCGCGGAGACGCCGAGGGAGGACCACTGAGCGAGCCTGTTCGCCATAAGCGCGCATTGCGCATGGGCCTTGCCGTCGTGCTCGCGCTGGCGGCGCTGGTCGTGGCTGCGTGCGCGCGGCCGAGGGCGGACGAGAGCACCCTTGTCATCGCCCTGCCGACTTTTTCCGATGGGACATTCCTGCCCTGGACAGGCGGGGGGCAGCGCAAGGGCTATCTCGATCCGGTCTATGACTATCTCTGCGTGATCAATCCCGAGACCGGCGAGCCTGGGCCGGGGCTGGCGGAGACATGGACAACGTCCGAAGACGGAAAGACGTGGACATTCCAACTGCGCCGTGGCGTGCAGTTCCAGCGCGGGTATGGCGAGGTGACATCGGCGGATGTGAAGTTCTCGATTCTGCAGGTGATGTCGCCGGGCTCGCGCGCCGGGCCGGCGTCTCCCTTGCGGCGGCTGATCAAGGGGATCGAGACGCCGGATGCCTATACGGTGATCATCAATCTCAACCGGCCGGATCCGGAACTTGCCAAAGGCTATCTCGCAAACGCGCAACAGGTGGGCATTGTCAGCGCGCGGTATGTGACCGAGGTGGGGGAGCGGCAGGCCAATGCGGCGCCTGTGGGATCGGGCCCGTACCAGCTCGATTTCTTCCGGCGGGATTCGGAGATCCGACTGAAGGTCCGCGAGGACAAGGCCAATATCTGGCGTGCGCCGCCGCAGTTCGACAGGCTGGTGTTTCTGGTTGCGCCTGAAGTCTCGACGCGCGTCGCCATGATGAAGACGGGCGAGGCCGACATCGCGCCGGTAAGCTATGACGATATCGAGGACGTGCAGCGTTCCGGGCTGCGCGTGCGGCCGGTTCCGCAGAGCTGGTCGCCGGTCGTTCGGATGGGCGGGCTGGTGCAGGAGGGGACGCGTTACGAGGCGAAGAACCCCTGGGCCGATGTGCGCGTGCGCCAGGCGATGAACTACGCCATCGACAAGGACGCCATCATACAGCGCATCTTCCACGGCGAGGGCCGCATCGCAGCGAGCGATACGCCGGTCGATGCGTGGGCGGACCTTGCGCCTTACCCCTATGATCCGGCGAAGGCGAAGGACCTGCTGAAAGAGGCCGGTTATCCGGACGGGTTCCCGCTGACGCTCAAGACATTTGCAACTACGCCCGGCGCGGAGCTGCCGACCGTGGCGCAGGCGGTGGCGCTTTACTGGCGGGCGGTAGGCATCAAGGTGACGATCGAGCTGATCGACTGGACCAGCCTGCGCACGGCGTGGACCTCGGGCGCGGCGCGTAGCTATGTGTGGACGCATCGAGGCTTTCCGTTCACTTCGGCGCAGAACGGATTGGAGGCTGGGTTCGAGGCGAAAAGCCTGTTTGCCTCGTTCAACACGCCGGAGCTGCAGGCAATGATCGATGCGCACTCGGCGGAGCTCGATCCTGCAAGGCGGCGCGAGAAGCTGACGGAGATCGGCGCTTACCTGCGCGACCAGGCGGGCAACGTGTTCATCGCGCATATCAACGAGCCATACGCCATAAGCTCGAAGGTGGGCGAGTGGACGATCACGTCCTCGAACGCGCTCAATTTCGAACATGTGAAGCCCGTGGGCACACCGCGATGACGCGTCTGGTTCTCACGCGCCTTGCCGAGGCGCTCGTTTCGCTTCTGCTGATGAGCATCGTGGTGTTCATGCTGGCGCGGCTGACGGGCGATCCGGTGGCGGTGCTGCTCGGCGAGGGCGCGACGCAGGCGGACAAGGCGGCGCTGACGAAGGAGCTGGGGCTCGATCGGTCGCTGCTGGAACAGTATACGATTTTCCTCGGGCGTGCGCTGCAGGGCGATCTCGGCACGTCGCTTTCCAGCACAGTGGGATCCGAAGCTTGGAATTCACGTGACTTGAAGTCGCGGCC
>JADMIO010835377.1_pt1 | contig 42242 bp, 39 predicted proteins | sample 8958161 | NCBI WGS metagenome assembly JADMIO01 (sample SAMN16585339, study PRJNA669376) | soil metagenome | isolation source: Crop rotation soil | place: USA: Cullars Rotation, Alabama | collected 2011 | reverse complement strand
CGCGACAACTTGTCCACGTGGAATTCTAAGCTTAGGATCCCAATGTGCTGGAAAGTTCGCGTCGTCCAGCACCGTCAGCTTGTCCACCACGAGCTTGAAGCGCTCGGGGGTCAGCACCGCCGGCACGCCCTGCGCGGGATTGCCGAGCGTCTGGGCAACCGACAGGAAGGGGATCAGCGTCCGCTGCGTGACGATCGCCTGGACCTCGGCGCCGTTGAGGCCGGCCGCCGTGAGCTGCGCCGGCTGGGCGGAGTTCAGGTTGATCCGCTTCTGGCCGTCGGCGTCGACGTTCTGGTCGGCGCTCCAGACGGTGCAGAGGGACCAGAGGCCCGGGTCGAGCTTGCCGTCGCTGTTGTCGGGCGGCCAGCTCTGGTCGCCGTCGTTCTCGTTGGGCTCGAGCACGCCGTTCAGGTTGAAGTCCTCGCCGAAGAGCAGGGCAGGCGTCATGCCCTTCACCAGGAGCAGCTCCTCCAGGCTCTCGAACGGGCCGTTCTTGCAGTTGTAGGGCGGATTGAGGCCGTTGTAGTACGAGCTCTCGGCTCCCGACGCCCCCGGCGTGGAATCGGCGTCGCGCCAGTCGAGGATCGCGTCGACGATCTCCTCGGTCATGTTGGGGAGCTTCAGCAGAAGATCGCGCGGGGCGGTGTTCAGGTTCAGCTTCGAGGCCTCGTCGTCGATGCCCCAGAGGACCGTCTGCGTGTCGTCGTACGTCGGGCGGAACAGCGTGTACGCGCCGTCGCCGAGGGGAACTTCGTAGAACGAATCCGCGTTGTTGGCCCACGTCGTGTCGTTCAGGCTCTGCCACTTCTGCGTGTCGTTCTGGACCGTCGCGCAGGCCAGGTCGATCGCGCTCCAGCAGAGCTGCTCGGCCTTCTTGGCATCCCCGTAACCCGCGGACACCGCGTATTCGACCTGCATGTCCGCGAGGAACGCGTACATGAGCAGCGTCAGGATCGCCATCAGCCAGAGGACGACCAGGAGCGCCAGCCCGCGACGGCGATTCTTCCTCACGGCGTCTTCTCCGGCGTCTCGCCGCCCACCGGAAGGTAGATGCGCGTCATGAACGGCTCGAAGACCTCCTCGTCGCGCCACTCGCCGCGCACCGTGACCGTGACCTCGACGGCCTTGGGAAGCTTGTGGACCTGGGTCGAATCCCAGGTGTCGAGCCACTGGCCGTTGTCGTAGAAGCGGAAGTTGACGTAGACCACGTCCCGGGCGATCTCCCGGACGTCCTCGTCGCGATGGACGGGCCCCGACGGCGGGGTGAGTTCCTTCGGACGCTCGCGCACCAGGCCGTGGGCGGCGCGCTTCGTGTCGGGCTCGATCCAGTAGTACACCTTCGAGACGTCGCAGCCCCACACGAGATCGGTCGCGTTGACGTCGTAGGCCGAGGCCGTGTGGCGGCTCACGGTGAAGAATTCCAGCTTGTCCACGGCTTCCTTCTCCGAACCCGAATTGGTGGAGATGAAGCCGGTGTCGACCGTCGTGTTCGCGGGCATCACGGCGCCGCGCAGGTCCTCCTCGATCGTCTGCAACGCCGCGCGCGCCGTCTGGAAAAGCTGGGCGCGGAACTCCGCGCGCGTGCTCACGGCGCGCGCCGAGTCGAACATCGAGTAGGTCGCCGCCGCGATGATCGTGAAGATCGACATCGCGACGATCAGCTCCAGGAGCGTGAAGCCCTTGCGCGTCATTTCGGCGGCGTCCCCGAAGAGGAGGAGGAGCCCGTGGTCGACGTCGCGGCGGAAGAGGTCGGCCGGTCCTTCATCAGCCGCACCACCACATAGGTGCGGTCCTGGTTCCGCTCCTGCCACTTGATCGTGACCGTCAGCTGCGTGAGACCCGTGACCGTGCCCGTCGTAAGGCTGCCGGTCGAGGTCTCCGACGTCGTCTCGTAGGAGAAGTCCGGCTCGTCCTCGAACGAGCCGCTCTGGTTTCCGGTGAGCGAGAGCTGTCCCGTCTCGAAATCGGTGATGACCCGCTGGGCCAGGAGCGCGGCGCGCGTCGCGTATTGCGCGTTGACCGACGCGCGGGCGCCCGTGCTGAAGCCCTGGGAGAGGAGCGCCATCGCGGCCACGGCCACCACGAGGGCGACCAGGACTTCGATCAGGGTGAAGCCGGCCTGCGTCCTGCTCATTGCGGCTGCTCCGGCGCCTGGATGTAGATCTTGGAGGTGACGCCTTCGATCCGCAGGGTATGGCGGTCGCCGTTCTCGTTCGACAAGATGATGGTCGCGTCGGTCGACGTGCCGTCGGGCCTGAACTCGAGGTAGCGGGTCCCGTTGTTCGAGGACCCGTTTTCCGCCCCGTCGATGGTCTCGAACGCTACCTCCTCGGGAAGCGTCTCCTGGCCCCAGGCTCCGGAGAGGATCGTGAACCTGCCCGGATCCTTGATCGGCCGGGCCTCGTACTCGATCCAGTACATCCGTTTGGCGGCATCCAGGACCAGCCGCTGCCGCACCCCGGTCAGCGCGGCATCGGCCCGGGCCTTGCGCGCCCAGGCGAACAACTGCTCGGTCGACTTGCGGACCTGGAGGCTCGGGAAGAAATCCGAGAAGCGCGGCGCCACGACCGTCGCGAGCGTGAAGATGACGATCATGACGAGGATCAGCTCCACGAGCGTGAAGCCCGCCCTGTTCCCGCGCCGGACTCCGGTCCGCCGAACGGTCATTCCACTACTTGCTCAGGTAGATGTCGTCCTCGGTGCCCGCCTGCCCGTCGGGCCCATACGAGAACAAATCGAAACCCTGGGGGAACTTCGAGCCCGGGCAGAGATAGACGTACTCGTTGCCCCAGGGGTCCTTGGGGATCTCCGTGACGTTCTGGAGGTAAGGGCCCATCCACTTCTTGGGCTCGGGAGGGGCGGTGGGCTTGACCAGCAGCGCGCTCAGGCCCTGCGCGGTGGTCGGATACTTGCCGTTGTCGACCTCGTACGCGCCGAGCACCTTGGTCATCGAGCTGATGTCGCCCTTGGCGGCGCTGATGCGCGCCTCCTCGGATCGCCCGACCAGCCGCGGGACGACGATGGCGGCCAGGATGCCGATGATGACGACGACCAGAAGGAGTTCGATCAGCGTAAAGCCCTGGGCGCGGCGGCGGCGAAGCTTCATGGGACTCTCCTCTATTTGACCATGCTCGACAGGGTGAAGACCGGAAGCAGCATCGAGATCACGATGAATCCGACCAGCGTGGCCATGACCAGCAGCAGGGCGGGTTCGAACAGCGCAATGAACACCCGCACCGAGCGCTCGACCTGGACGTCGTAGGAATCGGCCACGTTGATCAGCACCTCGTCCAGGTTGCCGCCCTCCTCGCCGACGGCGATCATGTCGATCACCATCACCGGGAAGTAGCGGGAGTTGCGGAGGATCTCGGCGAGGCCCTTGCCCTGCTTGACGCCGGCGGAAGCCTCGTCGATGTCCTCCATGAGCACCACGTTGGCCATGGCGGCCTTCGAGATGTCGAGCGCGTTGAGGATCGAAACGCCGCTCTTGAGCAGCGTGCCGAGCGTGCGCGTGAACCGCGACACGGCGTTCTTCTTCACGATCTCACCGAACAACGGGATGCGCACGCGGAGCTTGTCGACCACGCGGCGGCCCGGGGCGGTCGCCATCACGCGCGCCCACCCGAAGACCAGCGCCACGGCGCCCATCGCGGCGAACATCCAGTAATCCCGCAGGAAGTAGGAGATCGCCATGACGATCTGGGTCGGCAGCGGCAGGCTGTCGCCCATCTTCTTGAAGATCTCGCTGAAGCGCGGGATGAAGAAGACCATCAGGAACGTGATCGCGAACGAGCCGATGATGATCAGCAGGATCGGATACGCCATCGCCGAGCTGATGCGGCTCTTGAGCTCCTGATCCTTCTCGATGAAGAGGGCGAGGCGATGGAGGACGTCCTCGAGGAAGCCGCCGGTCTCGCCCGCGCGGACCATGCTGACGTAAAGGCCGCTGAAGATCTTGGGCGAGCGCCCGAGCGCCTCGTGGAGCGACGCGCCCGAGGACACCTGCTTCTCGATCTCCTTGATCACCTCCGCCAGCGTGAGATTCGCCGTCTGGGTCGAGAGCGTGTTCAGCGCGCGGTTGAGGGGCACCCCCGCGCGCATGAGGTCGGCCAGCTGACGCGTGAAGAGGGCGACGTCGGCCGGCTTGACCGACCGCGCGCTCTGCCGCGGCGCGGCGGAAGCCCGGATCGTCCCGGGCTTGTCCTCCGAGCGCGACTCGATCTCCAGCGGAAAGACGCCCATGCGGCCGAGCGAGTCGAGTGCCGAGCGCTCGCTCTCGGCCTGCAGCGTGCCGGTCACGACCGAGCCGTCGTCCTTCTTCGCTTTGTAGGAAAATTGAGGCATCAGTATTTGTCGGACTTCGTGATTCTCAGGATTTCTTCGGCCGACGTGAGCCCGGTGCGCACGCGGTCCCAGCCGTCGTCGCGCAGCGTCCTCATCCCGTGCTCGATCGCGTATTTCTTCAGGCGGTTCGCGGCTTCGCGGCGCAGGATCATCTCGCGCATTTCGTCGTCGACGACCAGCAGCTCGAACACGCCCTGCCGGCCCTTGTAGCCCGTGCCGCGGCAATCGTCGCAGCCCTTGCCCTTGAACACCGACTTGATGTCTGCGGGCACCAGCGACGCGACTTCCGAGTCCGACGTCTTCATCTCCGTCTTGCACGATTTGCAGATGCGCCGCACCAGCCGCTGCGCCATCAGGCCTTCCACGGTCGACGCGACCAGGAACGGCTCGAGGCCCATGTCCACGAGGCGGGTGACCGCGGTGGGCGCGTCGTTCGTGTGCAGCGTCGAGAACACCAGGTGGCCGGTCAGGGCCGACTGCACCGCGATTTCCGCGGTCTCGAGGTCGCGGATTTCGCCGATCATGATGATGTCGGGGTCGTGGCGGAGGATGGCGCGCAGGCCGCCGCCGAACGTGAGGCCGATCTTCGAGTTTACCTGGATCTGCTTGATGCCGGGCAACTGGTACTCGACCGGATCCTCGACGGTGATGATCTTGTCCTCGACGTTGTTGATCTTCTGCAGCGCCGCGTAGAGCGTGGTCGTCTTGCCCGAGCCGGTGGGGCCCGTGACCAGAAGGATGCCGTGCGGCTCGGTGATCGCGTGCTTGAACTGCCGGAGCACGTCCGGCGGCATGCCGAGGTCCTCGAGCGTGACCGCCATGTTCGCGCGGTCGAGCAGGCGGAGGCAGACGCCTTCGCCCCAGACGTTCGGGATGACCGAGACGCGGACGTCGATCTGCTTGGAGAGCGCGTTGAGCATGATGCGGCCGTCCTGGGGCAGCCGCTTCTCCGCGATGTTGAGACCCGACATGATCTTCAGGCGCGACACGATCGCCGCCTGGAACCGCTTGATCTCCGTCGGGATGGGGACCTTGTGAAGGACGCCGTCGATCCGGTACCGGATGCGGAGCTCGTCCTCCATCGGTTCGACGTGGATGTCGCTCGCGCGGTCGCGGACCGCCTCGGTGAAGATCTGGTTCACGAACTTCACCAAGCCGGCGTCCTCGGCGAGCGCCTTCTCGTCGGCCGCCTGCGCGGCGTCCTTGATGACCTGGACGTCCTCCTTGGCGGCGTTGACCATGCGGTGGACTTCGTCCGCGGCCACGCCGTAATGCTTCTTCAGCAGGCGGTCGATCTCGGACGGACGGCCGAGGACCGGCATGATCTTGGCCTTGAGGAGGAGCCGGAGATCGTCGAGCACTTCCAGGTCGAGGGGATCGGAGAGCGCCACCCGCATCGTGCCGTTGTTCCGGTCCAGCGGCAGCACCTTCCGCTGGAAGATGGTCTTCATGCTGGACGGGCTGCTCAGGGTCGGGTCGATCTCGATCGCCGTCAGGTCGACGTAGGGGATGCGGGTCTGCTCGGCGAGGGCCTTGAGGACGTCTTCCTCCTTGGCGAAGCCGAGCCGCTGGAGGGCCTGGCCGATGCGTTCCTTGCCCTCCTTCTTGCGGAGGGCTTCATCGACCTGCGCCTGCGTCGCCGTCTTGTTCCGGACGAGGATCTCACCGAGGAGCATAGGTCTCCAGCGATAAAAAAAGACCACCCGAAGACACTGCCGATTCCCCGGGGGGCCGCTCCAACCCTTCCAGTCTTCTATATTAGAGTGGGTGGGGTCCCGTTTCTTCCCATAAGACAGATAAACAGAGTACGAGGTTCGTCGGGTCCGGGTGAGGGGGGAAACCGAGGGGTCGGGCTATTTTCCGGCCTTGGGCTCGACGGTTTTCAGGACCTTCTCGACGGCGGCCTTGAACTTGGAGAGCTCCTTGTCGGCCGCCATGGCCTTGAAGGAATACGCCTTGGTGCCGTAGACGAGGCCGTATTCCACGAGGGTGAGGGGTTCCTGCCCCGGTTTCGCCTGTTTGGGCTTCAGCGTCAGATAGACCACCTTATGGCCGTTGGCGGTCAGGGATCCCTTTCCGATGATCTTCATCGCGCCTTCCTTCTCGATGGCCTTGACCGATTCGGCCATCAGGCCCTCGATGTTCGAGCCGCCGACGACGTCCTGCGACGTGATCCGAAGGTTTTCCCGGAAGGGATCGGAATCTCCTTCCTGAGGCGTCAGCAGGGACAGCAGGGTGTTGTCCTGCGGAAACAATTCCCAGGTCGATGGGACCTTCAGCGTCAGGTCACCCGCTTTGACGGTCTGGAGCTGATCGTCCTGGACCGCGGCGCCGGCAAGCAACAGGGGCAGGAGGATCGGGAGCATCGTCATAGCCTCGATCGTACCTCAGGAATCTCCCGAGGGGTCAAAAAACCGGAGATGACGGCCCCGGTCGAACCGTCTATCATGGGATCCAGAATTATTCGGGAGAGGATCCATGGACATTCCGGCCGACTATTCGAAGAGCTATACCGAGAAGTCGTTCTGGCGGAAGCTCCAGCGCTTCGCCGTGACGGCGGGCCGCGAAGTCGTGTCCAAGGCGCTGGTCCTTTACTATTGTTATTCCGACCCCGCCACCCCCAAGTGGGTGAAGGGCATCATCGTCGGCGCCCTCGGCTACTTCATCTCGCCGTTCGATGCGATTCCCGACGCCATCCCGGTGGCCGGCTTCGCGGACGACCTGGGCGCCCTGGCCGCGGCGGCCGCCCTGGTGGCGGCGCACCTGAACAAGTCCCACTCCGACGCGGCGAAAAAGAAGCTGACCCAGTGGTTCGGATGATCCCGCGGGGTCCGGCCGTACAATAGGCCACGCCATCCACGCACCGGTTGATCGGCGGTTTCCGGAGGAGCCTCCATGCGCATCAAGCGGCATCTGGGCAATCTTTCGCTGCTGCTCGTGGCCGGGCTGTTCGTCGGTCTCGAGGCGGCGATGCGAACCGGAACGTGGACCGCCCCGTGGGTCCGGGTGGCCGCCTCCGGCTTCGAAGCAGGGCTGGTCGGAGGCCTGGCCGACTGGTTCGCCGTCACCGCGCTCTTCCGCGAAGTCCCCATCCCGTTCCTTCGCCGCCACACCAACATCCTCCTCCGCAAGCGCGAGGCCCTCACCGAGCAGATCGTCGACGTCGTCCAGAACGAGTGGCTCACCCCGAAAGCCATCGCCGAATACCTGTCCCAGCGCTCGCCCTCGAAGCTGCTGCTGGACTACCTGGCCGATCCGCGGCACGAGGCGCAGCTCCTCGAGGCGTTCCGCGACGTCTTCCTGGCAATCGTCGACCGCCTCGACGGCCCCGAGATGGCGCAATTCCTCGCTCGCACGTTGCGGCACCAGATCGACCGGCCCGACTTCGGCCGCTTCCTCGGCGGACAGCTCGAGGCGGCGCTGCGCCGCGGCGATCACGGACCCGCGCTCGACGCGGTGCTCGGCGTGGTCGAGGACAGCATCCGGGGGGGCACCCTGCGCGGCCTGGTGCGCGGCTGGATCGAGGAGGCGGCGCGGACCTACGCCGGCCGCGACACCATGAAGGCGGCCGCCACCTGGGTGCTCGAAAAGTCGGGCGGGCTGGATTACGACCGCGCGGCGGAGGACATCGTCAATGCCGTGGCGGGCTCCGTCCACGGCGTCCGCGGGACGCCCGACCATCCCGTCCGGGTGAAGCTCGAGGAGGCGGCGACGAACTTCGCGCGGGGATTGTCGGAGGGCGGCGAAAAGGAACAGGGCGCGCTCGACCGGCTCCGGGTCGGCCTCTCCGAGCGGCTGGAGTCCGAAGCCGGCCTCCGCGAGATCCTGCGCCGGCTCAAGGAGACGGTCGCCGGACAGCTCGCCGATCCGAAAAGCGCCTTCATGCTCGCGGCCTCGTCCTTCCTCAAGGCCCGGCTCTCGGACTTGAGGACCGACCGCGCGCTGTGCGAACGGCTCGACGGCTGGGTGCTCGACACCGCCCGGTCCGTCATCGAGCGCAACCCGGCTATCATCGGCGAGATGATCCGGACGAGCCTGGGAAGGCTCGAAGGCCCGCAGCTGGTCGAGCAGATCGAGGGCAAGGTCGGGCCTGAGCTTCAGTACATCCGCCTCAACGGCGCGGTGATCGGGACGCTGGTGGGATTGGGCCTGGGAGGGCTCCGGCTGCTCCTCGGATGACGCGCTATCTCTTAATGCGGATGATCGGGGCGAGCGACTGCGGATCGCGGGCTTCCTCGAAGCTCGAGGTCTTGCCGCAGCTCTCGCAGGTCAGGCTCCTGCCCACGTCCTTGCGCCGGACCACGAAGAATTCGCCGCACGAGCAGGGCACGGCCTGAGCCCCGGGCGGAATCTCCGGAGGCGCCTTGGGCTTCACCTTCGTGACCCGGGTCCTCTTTCCGGAGGGGGTGAAGAAGTCCGTGACCCTCGATCCGGGGTCGTTCACGACCGTTTTCCCCGTCTTCGTCGCCCCCTTGGGCGGCTTGGGAGCGGCCAGCGTCCGGCTCTTGGGCAAGGTGAACTTGTCGGGCACCAGGATCGCGGTCTTCTTCCGGGTCCCGGGTTCGAGCTTGAAGACGACGTGATACGACCGGCCGCACGCGGGGCAGGCCTGGACGGTGGCCAGCTCGCCGGTGTCGTGGAGCGGGAACTCCTCGCCGCACTCGCAATGGCCGGTGAGCGCATAGACCGTCTTGGGCGAGACCTTGCGGGTCACGCGGCTGGGCGTCGGAGGAGGAGGCGGCGGGGGCGGCGGAGCGGACTTCGCGGCCGGCGCTTTGGCCGCGGGTTTCTCCGGGATCTTGTCCCCGCCCTTGCCGAGGATCGCAAGGCTGTCGCCTTCGGTTTTCATCGCGGCGCGGGGCAGGACGATCGATACCCGGGAACGCTTCTTGCCCGGATCGAGCGTCACGACGAAGTCGAAGTTGCTGCCGCAGGCCGGACAGGTCACGCGGCGGTCGGTGCTGAGCGGATCCACCCGGATCTGCTCCCCGCAAAGACAAGAAACCTTCTGGTACACCTTGAATTGCTGGTCGCCCACGCCCTCTAGCATAGACCGAAGCGGGTTTTCCGTCCAATTCTTCGGCGGATTTCGATCCTCTCCCATCAACGAACCTTTTGCGTCCGGGTCCGTTTGTAGGTCCGAGTGCAGTGAAAGGACGCCGCCATGTCGAAGTTCCCCTTCGTGATCACGCTCCTGGTTTCCGGGATCCTGGTCGGCTGGCTCCATGTTTCCGCGGACGGGAAGAGCGCGCCGAAAAGCACGCCCGCAGGCAGCGGCCGCCGGCCGCAGGTCCACGGATTCCCCGACCCCCAGGGGATCGTTCTTCAGCTGAGGCGACTCCCGGCGGACGCGTGCGCGGCCGCGCAGTTCCGGAGCGAATCTCCCGAATTCATCCTCTGGGACGACGGCACGGTGGTCTATCGCAACTCGACGCTCGACTACCGCAAGGGGCGCCTCCCGAGGAGCCGATCGGACGAGTGGCTCTCGCGGCTTCGCGGGACGGTTCCCCGGAAGGGATCGGCGGGCTGCGATGCGTTCTGGAATCCCACCAGCGGGAACGACTGGACGGACATCAGCGCCCGCGACGCGTCGGGGCCGATCGCCGTCTCCGTCTACGCCCTGGAGCACTGCGTCGGAGAACATGCGAGCCGCTGCGACGCCTGCAGGGCGCTACGCCCGTTCTCGACGCTCGTCACGGACATCGCCGCCTATCGGTCGGCGAACGATGAAGCGCTGGCGGCCATGCCCGTCGAGGTCTTCCTGCAGTTCAAGTCCTGCGGCTGCCGGAACCATCCCGAGATCGCGAATATTTCCAAGGAGTGGACGCTGCCGGGCGAAAGCCCGATGGAGCGCTGCGGCCGCGGCTCGGCAAGGATGGTCGTGGAGGATCCGGAGCAGATCCGCTGGCTGGCGTCGGCCCTGGAGCGGAGCTCGGCGGTGCTCGACAAGGGGGAGATCTACACCTGCTTCACGCGGCCGTTGATGCGCTTCCGGGAGCCGGCGACGCTCGCGAGAAAATAGCAGGCCGCCGGGGACCGGACACGGAGTGAACAGTGGGGCTCCGTGTCCGGTCCCGGCCACTGTTTACTTTCCGAACGATTCCGCTCAAGGTTCGGGACGGGCGGGGCCGATAAGGAGGATAGGACCGCTGATCGGCAGCGGTCCGCGATCCAAGAGGGGGAGAACATGGGTGCCATCCGCGGCGATCTGTCCGTCCTCAGCCTTTCCAACCTGGTCCAGGCCCTCGTACTGGACCGGTCCAACGGCCTGCTGACCCTGGAGTCGGGCTTCGACCGGCGCGTGCTGCGCATCAGCCCCTCCGGGATCCGCCTCGTGCGCGGCTCGCAGCGCTGCCACCGCCTCGAGCGGATGCTGCGCCGGATCGGGCGCTTCACGACGCCGTCCGACGATTTCACGATCCGCGGCGGCATCCCCAGCCGCGGCGCGCTCGCGCGCCTCGTCCAGGAGTGGATGCTCGAGGAGATCTGCGAGCTCTTCACCTGGTCGCGCGGAACGTTCACGTTCCAGAAGTTCGATCCGGCCGAGATGATGGAGGACGGGCCGTTCGTCGCCTACGCGGCGGACATCGACGTCACGACGATCGCCCTCGAGGCGGCCCGCTGGGCCGACGAGCTGCCGCGCATCAAAGCGGCGATCCCGGACCTGCGCCAGGTGCCCGTGCGGCTTTCGAACGGGGACTCGCTGCCCAAGTTCTCGCTCGATCCCGAGGCGGTGGAGGACGTGTTCAAGCTGGTCGACGGCGGCCGGCCCGTGATCCAGATCCTGCAGCAGTCGATCTTCCCGCGCTACATCGTCCTGCAGGTGCTCTACGCCCTGACGATCCAGGGATCGATCCGCATGCTGGCCTCGACGGCGGCGATGCCCGCGTCGGCGGCGGCCTGACGGATCGCGCGCGCCAAAGACCGTCGGCGGCGTTATACTGGCGAGATGCCGACTTGCTTCGCGGCGCTGCTCCTGCTGCTCGCCGCCCAGGATCCGCCCGTCAAGGCCGCCTGGGGGACCCTGGAGCTGAAGCCCGACGCCGTCCTGCTCCACGTCGAGGCCTGGCCCGCGGACGGCAAGATCGCCATGCCCCGCCTGAACAACCCGATCGGAACCGTTTACCTGCTGAACGATCCCGCCAAGACCCCCTGCGGCTTCCAGCCCAACCTGAACGACTGGTCCGTTTCGAGGCCCAAAGGGTCCGGCGGCGCCGCCGACACGGTGGTCGTCGAGGTCAAAGGCAAACCCCGGATCGCCGGCGAACCGGTCGTCTGCGAGCCGGCCGAGGACGGATCGATCGCCCTGCCGGCCCATCACGCGGTCCCTCACGGCAAGCTGCTTCGCTACGAGCCCCAGCCGCACAAGAACACCGTCGGTTACTGGGCGGACGAGAACGACTGGTGCGAGTGGAAATTCAAGGCGACGAAGCCGGGGTCGTTCAAAATCATCCTCCTCCAGGGCTGCGGCAAGGGGCAGGGCGGCAGCGCCGTCAAGGTCGTCGCGGCCGGCCAGACGCTGGAATACACGGTCGAGGACACCGGCCACTTCCAGAACTTCGTCGAGCGCCCCGCGGGCACGATCAAGATCGAAAAAGCCGGCGATCAGACGCTGGAGCTGCGGGCCGCGAAGAAGGCCAAGGGCGCCGTCATGGACGTGCGCCTGGTCAGGCTGGTCCCCGAATGAGCGGCCCCCGGGTCTGGCTCGCGCGCCACGGGCAGACGGAGTGGTCCGTCGCCGGCCGCCACACGGGACGGAACGACATCCCGCTCACCGCTTTCGGCGAGGAAGAGGCGCGCAAGCTGGGCGAACGCCTCCGGAAATCCGCCTTTACCCTGGTCCTCGCCAGCCCGCTGCGGCGCGCGAAGCAGACCTGCGACCTGGCCGGCTACGGGGCCGTCGCCAAGCCCGATCCCGACCTCATGGAGTGGAACTACGGCGCCTTCGAGGGCCTGAAGTTCGCCGAGATCCAGGCTCAGCGTCCCGGCTGGAGGCTTTTCCGCGACGGCTGTCCCGGCGGGGAAGCGCTGGCCGACGTGGTCGCGCGCGCCGACCGCGTCATCGCCCGGCTGAGGGCGGCGACGGGCGATGCGCTCGTCTTCTCCCACGGCCATTTCCTGCGGGTGCTGGCCGTCCGCTGGGCGGGTCTCGCCCCCGAATCCGGCGCGCGCCTCGGCCTGTCCACGGCGGCGCTGAGTCTTCTGGGCCAGGACTTCAGCACCGGGGATCCGATCATCGACCGCTGGAACGACAACACCCACCTGGCTTGAACCGCGCCTAGCGGCCCCGGAGATCGGCTTCGAACTCGATGCGCTGACCCGGCACCAGCCGGTCGCACTCGATCGTGACCTTCTCCCCCGAAGCCGCGACGTCGCAGTCGCGGCGTTCGCCCGGAGCGATCCCCTTCAGAGACGTCTTCGAGCGCACGCCGTTCACGGCGACGAAGAAGTCGTAGTAGGGGGGCGCGACGCCGTCGTTCGTCACGGTGAGCTTCGAGCGGCCGGCGCCCCTCTGAACTTCCGTCACCCGGAGACGATAGCCGCAGGCCAGGCCCGCCTCCCGGATGCGGTCCATCTTGCGATGGTTCGGCTGGTCGTTGCCGATGATGAACGTCAGGTGGAACTCCCGCGCGGCTTTCTCGAAGGGCACCCCGTACGGCCCCGCGGCCGAAAGCGCCTCCTTCTGGTCGTGTTCCGTGTAGTAACTCAGCTCGCCTCCCGCCGGGGCCCGAAGGAAACGCCGGCGGCCGAAGAACGCCCAGTGGGGCTCGTTCTCCGCCGCATGCTCCTTGCAGAGGAAGGAGTCGTCGAAGACCCCGAACGGCAGGTCGATCAACTCCCGCCGATCCGTGAACGGAGCCCAGTCCTCCGCCGCATCCACGGAGATCATCCAGGGGGTCTGCTTGAAGCCCGCCGCCATCTGCTTCAGGAACTTCTCCTGGAAGTCCTTGTCGGGAAACGTCCTGCCCGGCTTCATCGGGCCGTCGTAGATGTGGTACTCCGACCAGAGCCCGAAGCCGACCTCCAGGAAGGCGATCCGGGGGTCCCGGTCGACTTTCTCCGCGAGCTTCGAGTAGAACTCGAGGAAGAACCTCTTCCACTCCGCATGAGACCAGTCCGGAAAATCGGTCGGCTTCTTTTCGCTGACCCCGCTCGTCTCCTTGTAGTCGGGCAGCTTGCGCAGATACTCGGGCACCGTCGTCTTCTGCCCGACGTAGGTGTCGTAAAACCGCAGGACCGCCTGGTGACCGCGCGCCGCAATCGCGGCGAGCAGGCGCTCGACGACGCCCCAGTCGTATTCGCCGGCCCGCGCGACCACGTCGCCGTACTTCAGATAGGAGAATTCCAGCTGGACGGCGTCGGTGCGGACGTGCTCGGAGTCGGCCCAGAACACCAGCCCCGTCATCGGCTGGACGTGCGTGATCCGGGACTGCAGCGGCGCCGGGCGGAGCGCGTCCTCCTGGAGGAGCAGGGCCGCGAGCAGAGCGAGGATCAATGCCGCGCGCCCTCGTACGCGGCGCCGCCGCGGAGGATCTTCTGCGTGCGGGAGCGGACCTCCGTCGCGACCGCGGCGGCCTTTGGGTCGGTCGCGATCAGCAGGCCCGCCTTCTGGCGCAGCGCCTTCACGACCCAGCGGCATTCGCCGACCATCTCGTCCTGCTCGCCGCCGATCGCGGTGAGCGGATCCGTGTATTCCTTCTTCAGCCGTTCCTTCCAGTCGGCGCCGTCGTAGCCCAGCAGCGTCTTCTGGAACGTGCGATTGAGCGCGGCGGCCAGCGCCGGCGGGGTGGTTTCCTCCTTGCGCTCCGCCACCTCCGCCGCGAACGGCGCCAGCCGGGGATTCTTCGCCATCGACTCCATTCGCGCCTCGACGCGCGTGTCGATCTCCTTCGCGATCGCCTCGAGCGATTCGATCGCCGCGGCCGCCTCCGGATGGGCCGCGCGCTGCGCCGCCAGATGCGCCCGCAGCTCGCGCCCGAACTCCTGGTAGGCGAGGATGCGCTTGCGGATGTGGGTCACGAAGTCCAGGCCGTCGTCCAGGTAGTGCTCGATGTCCGCGCGGCGCGCCTTCTGCTGTCCCGCGCCGTACGTCTCGTTGAGGAGGGTCCGCACGTGGCAGGTCGCGCGGCCCACGTGCTCCTGCTTCTGGCCCTCGACGTCCAGCAGGTACTGGCAGGGGCCGACGCCCAGCGTGTTGCGGACGATGTCGACGGGCGTGTACCACTCCACCGGAGTGTCCGCCAGGCGGTTCATCGGATAGAGCACGACGGGGCCGCTGAACGTCACCTTCTTGTGGTCGAGCGGCTGCAGGAAGCCCTTGCGCTCGAGATCCGTCCAGCACGGATACGAAATCTGGCCCAGCACGGTCGTCCAGCGCTTCCGCTCCGGCCCCAGGCGGTCGGACGCCGGTCCGCCCGGTTTGTACGCGTCGCGATCGACCTCGCCCGTCGAGGTCTTCGTCGCCTCGCTGATCTTCCCGTCCTGGGCGAGCCACGACGGCTTGATGAAGCCGTTCCCGTCCGGCGCGGGAAGCAGGAGGTCCCAGCTGTCCGTCAAGTCGTCCTTGCGGGTGAAGTCCACGCGCCACTGCGCGACGAACGGCATCGACCAGTCCAGCGGCAGGATCTGCTTCTTCTGCTCGGGCGTAATGTCGATGGCATGCCAGATCCCGGGTCCTTCGAGCACCGAGACCCAGACCTTCCGTCCCTTCTGGCCGTAGGCGATCTCGGAGCCCGTGATCGCGCGCTCCTGCTCCTTCCCGGCGAGCGTGATGCGGACCTCCTGGTCGCGATTCTCGAAGACTCCCATGACGATCGCGTCCTGCCTGCCGGCGAAATGCAGGATGAAGTTCTCGCTCGGCAGATCGGCGCGGTCGAGCGGCAGCCGGCGGGCGTCGACGAGGATGTCGTCGGCGAAGAAGTCGGGCAGCATCACGAAGCGGCCGGGACAGTCGATGCGAAGCGGCGCGTCCCCCGAGAGCGACTCCGACTCGACGAACGGCTGCCCTTTGCCCAGGCGGAACCGCGCGGAGGCGTCCTTCCAGGCCACTTCAATCACCGCGCCGCCCCGGCCGGATTCCGCGAGCGAGACGGCGGTCATCGGGCCGCCGCCGCGCTCCAGCCGCGCGCGGTAGACCGGGCTGCCGGAGCGGAGCGAGTAGAGCTCCAGTCCGGCGCCCCGCTTTCTCGCGACGGCGAGAAGCGTGCCGTTCGAGACCACGAGGTCCCCCTGAAGCGCGGCGCCGGGTTCCGCGCGCCTGCCGCCCGAAGCCGCCTTGAGGCGGTTCGCCGTCAGCGGCTCATCGGAGCAAGTCCCCAGGTCGAGCACGGTCATCGCCGCGCGGGGCGGGTCCTGGGCGGCCGCCACCAGGACGAGGGCGGCTGCGAGAAGGGTCGCCATCGGGCACCTCTACTTGGCGGCCGCGAGGAAGCCGCCCGTCACCAGTTCCTTCGCCAGCAGCGCGTAGCCCGCGCTGAGCGGATGGCTCGCGTCGCCGTACTGCTCGCTCGGCAGGGGAGCCGGCGCGACGTGCGGAATCTTCCGCTCCTGAAGCCAGTCCTCGATGCCCCGCTTGAGCTCCAGGTACTTTACGCGGCTCGGATCGGTCAGGAGGTGCTCGTTGAACGGACCGACGACGACCAGGACGGTGTTCCCCCTCCGCTGGAGCAGGTCCACCGCGCGCTGGAACGACTTCCACTGCAGCGAGCCGGCGAGATCCACCCAGGGCATGTTCTGCTTCGTGATGCCCCGCGCGCTCCACGAGATCGGCTCCTTGCGCAGCTCGTCGCTGGGCGGCGGCAGCTTGCACGTCACCGCCCGGAGCGGATTCTCGTACGGATGCTCGAGGGTCCACATCGGGATGGTGCGCGGCGTCTCCCCTTCGCCGAAATAGGCGTACTGCAGGTGGTTCGTCCAGCCGTGCATCGCGACGTTGCGGTCGATGACCCGCCCGATCCGGTTGGAAATCGGGTCGCGGTAACTGGGAATCGCGGGCGAGAACTGCGGCGCGAGCTCCCAGTCGCTGAATGAGCCGCTCTCTTCCTTCTCGCGCAGGTCGTACTTCGCCGAGCTCATCCAGAGCGGATTGCAGTGCAGGACGACGCGCTTGTTCCGGATCGCTCCGCCGTAGTGCTCGATCAGGCCGGCCAGCGCGACGGGCTGCTTGCCGTTCACCCCGAGGTTGCCGTAGCGGTCGCCGCCTTCAAGGGCGTTCAGGTAGTGCGACAGCGTCTCGGCCGGCTTGACGTAGACGCCCCAGACGACCGAGTCGCCGATCACCAGCGTGTCGTGCGTCGCGGCCTCCTGGGCGGCGACCCGGCCCCAGAGCCAGTAGTCGCTGTTGAGCTCGAACGGGATCCGGTAGTCGGGGCCGGTCTCGAGCTTCTCGACCCGCTGCCAGGCGACGGGGATCAGCACGTAGATCGCGACCGCGAAGAGGCCGACCCCCATCCACTGCCGGCCCGTGAGCCGGAAGGCGTTCGACGTCGTGGGTTCCTGATCGTCGTTCATATCAGAAGTCGAAGTAGATGAAAGCCTTCGTGCTGGGCACGGCGATGACGGCGAGCCAGACGATCATCAGCACGGCGAGGGCGACTCGGCCCGGCTCCAGCTCCAGCAGGCGGCGCGTGCGCGGGCCCCGCGAGAAGAGGTCCTCGTAGATCCAGACCGCGAGCAGCATCAGGCCCATCAGGACCGGGAACTTCGGGTCGCCCCACGGCTTCGTGAAGATGCCGCTCAGGATGGTCCACGCGTCGCCGACCGTCTTCGCGCGGAAGAAGATCCACGCCAGGCAGACGAACGCGAAGACCAGGACCTGCTTCAGGAAGCGCGGCACGCGGTCGCGGTACCACGCGGCGGTCTCCAGCTCGCGGGTCACGATGCGGCCGATCGCATGGAGCAGGCCCCAAATGACGAAGGTCCAGGCTGCGCCGTGCCAGATGCCCGAGACGAACATCGTGAGGAACATGTTGAAGTACGTCCGGGCCTTGCCCTTGCGGTTGCCGCCGAGGGGGAAGTAGACGTAGTCCTTGAACCAGGTCGACAGACTGATGTGCCAGCGGCTCCAGAAGTCTCCCAGGCCGGTGGCGACGTAGGGGTTGTTGAAGTTGAGCATGAGGCGAAAGCCCATGAACTGCGCCAGGCCGCGCGCCATGTCGGTGTAGCCGCTGAAGTCGAAGTAGATCTGCCAGGCGAACGCGATCGTCGCCAGGACCAGCGCGCCCGAGCCGAAATCCCCCGGCGCGTCGTAGACCTTGTCGACGTAGAGCGCCAGGTAGTCCGCCAGGGCGACCTTCTTGAAATAGCCCACGAGGAAGAGCGAGGCGCCGTCGGTGAGATCGTCCTTGGTGATGACCGGCGTCTTCTGGAGCTGCGGCAGCAGGTTGGACGAGCGTTCGATCGGCCCCGCCACCAGCTGGGGGAAGAACGACACGAACGTGAGGAAGCGGACGAAGCTCCGCTCGGTCTGGATGCGCCCGTAGTACGCGTCGATCGTGTAGCTCATCGACTGGAAGGTGTGGAACGAGATGCCGATGGGCAGGACCACGCGTGCGAAAAGGTCGCTTCCCTTCGCGCCGAAGAGCGAAATCGCGGCGTTCGGGTAGGCCACGGGATCCGGCAGCCGGAACGCGCAGTGCAGATGCTCGAAGACCCAGTTGAGGTTGTCGGTCAGGAAGTAGGAGTACTTGAAGAACGCGAGGAAGCCGAAGTTGCTGACGAGGCTGATGATCAGCCAGAGTTTTCGCTTCCCGGGAGTCGCGCTGCGCTCCATGAAGACGACCATCAGGTAGTCGATGGCCGACGTCCCGAACAGCAGGAGGAGGTACGACTTGTTCCACCAGCCGTAGAAGACGTACGACGCGATCATCAGCCACCAGTTCATCAGCCGGTTGTTCTTGCGGACCAGCAGATAGACCGGGAAGACGATCAGGAAGAAGATCCGGAAGACGGGCTCGTGAAACAGCATCGTCCTAAGACCTCATTCCCCGCGGACTCCAACCGCAACACGAAGGCCGGCAGATCTTCATTCCATCAGCGCGCGGACGTGCGCCTCGACCGAGTCCGCGAGCGCGTCCAGGTTGTAACCGCCCTCGAGCATCGAGACGATGCGGCCCTTGCAGCACGCGTCCGCGATCTCGCGCACCTTCCGGGTCATCGCCGCATAGCCCTCGGGCGTCAGGTCCAGCCGGCCGAGCTTGTCGGCGCGGGCGGAATCGAAGCCGGCCGAGATAAGGATGAAGTCGGGCTTGAACGCGAGCGCCGCGGGCTTGAGCTTCTCGTCGTAGATCTTCCGGAAGACGTCGTCGCCCGCACCTTTTTCGAGAGGAACGTTGACGATGCAGCCTTCTCCCTTCCCCTTGCCGCGCTCCTCCGCCGATCCGCTGCCCGGATAGAACGGCGACTGATGGGTGCTGAAGTACATCACCCGCCCGTCCTCGTAGAACTCGTCCTGCGTGCCGTTGCCGTGGTGGACGTCCCAGTCGATGATCAGGACCTTGCCGAGCCGGTGCTTGTTCAGGAGGTGCCGCGCCGCGATCGCGACGTTGTTGAAGAGGCAGAAGCCCATCGCCTTCTCGCGCAGCGCGTGGTGGCCGGGGGGCCGCACCGCGCAGAACGCGTTGCGGATCCGGCCTTCCATGACCGCGTCGACCGCCGCGACGACGCCGCCCACGGCGTTCACCGCCGACTCGTACGACTTCGCCGAGATCGGCATGTCGCCGGTATCGATATGGTCCGTCTTCTCGCCGAGCCCCTCGCAGGCCTTCTTCACCCGCTCGATGTACGCGGGACTGTGGCAGGCGGCGATGATCTCGGTCGCCGCCGGCGCGGGCTGGATCGGCGTCAGCTCCTGGAGCAGGCCTTTGTCCTTCAGGCGCTTGACGATCGCCTCGAGGCGGGCCGGCCTCTCCGGAAAGCCTTCGGGGGTCTTGTGCTCGAGGAAGAGGTCCGACGTCACGAAGCCCGTGGCTTTGCCGGCCGACGCTTTGGCCGGGGCGGGTTTGCGCACGCAGCGGAAGCCCATCGTGTCGGGAGCGAGGCAGGCGTCCGAGAAGCCCGGGTTTTCCGCCACGCGGTGGAACGACGTCAGCACCTCCGCGCTGCCTTTCCAGGAGCCGCCGCGCAGGACGTACATCTCGCCGTCGCCGGGCCCGCGAGGGTTCCGCGCGATCGCGGTCTTGTAGTAGTCCTTCCCGAAGATGTCGTTGCACCACTCGGCGACGTTGCCGTGCATGTCGTAGAGGCCCCAGGGATTCGGCTTCTTCTGGCCGACGGGATGGGTCTTCTTCCCGGAGTTCTCGGCGAACCACCCGTAGTCGGCCAACCGGCGCCCGTCGGCGCCGAACGAGTAGTCGCTCTTCGTCCCCGCCCGGCACGCGTACTCCCACTCCGCTTCGGTGGGGAGGCGGTAGCCGTTCTTCGAGAAGTCGCACTCCGCCGTGTCTTCGTTGTAGCAGGGCTCGAGGTTCTCCGCCTTCGAGCGGACGTTGCAGAAGAGGGCCGCCTTGGTCCACGGGATCATCTCGACGGGCAGGGCGGCGCCCTTGAAGCGCGACGGATTGGGCAGCTTGAACTTCTCGTACTGCTCCTGGGTGACCTCGGTGCGGTCCATCAGGAAGGCGTCAACGTGGACCTTGTGGGCCGGCTGCTCCACGTCGCGGCCGCGCTCGCTGCCCATGTCGAAGTCGCCTTCCGGGATGAGGACCATCTCGACGCCGCCGTCGGTCTTCACCGTCGGCAGCGACGCGCCGGAAGGGGCGGGCTCCTCGCCCGGGGCGCACGCGGAGAGCGCCAGGAGCGCCGACAGCAGGGCGGGGCGGATCATTTCACGAACACCCAGTCGGGCTCCTTGCAGGACTTCCCGTCGCTCGTGACCGGGACGTAGGTGTTCTTCTTCGAGGTGTCGGCCACCGTCACGTTCCAGCCGGGCGCTTCGACCCCCGGGAACTCGGGCAGCAGGCCCTTCAGGTTTTTGCCGTGGTGCTTCGGGCCCATGCTGAACGCGACGAATCTGCCGTCCGGCGACCAGTCGACGTGATAGGTCTCGACCGGGTCCTTGCTCTCGACGATGTTCCGCACGTTCGTCGCCTTGGGCGGGACCGACGAGAAGTCGAGGTCCGCGACGCCGACCGCGTAGTCGCCGTGGCCCCAGGCGATCTGCTTCCCGTCGGGACTCACGTCGGGGCGGCAGCCGCCCAGGTTGAGGTCGTAGACGCCGTCGCCTTCCGCCTCGAGGGCGAGGATGCCGTGCTTGAAGCCCATGCCGCCGTGCACGGTGGCGACGAACCACTTGCCGTCCGGGGTCCAGTTGAGCGTGTAGAGGTGCTCGATCTTCTTGTTGGGATGCTGGCGGATCTGGCCCGTGGCCAGGTCGCAGGTGAAGATGCCCTTGGTCGCGAAGTCCGAGTAGGAGAACTTGTCGAACTCGCCGCGAAGGAACGCGACCTTCGTCCCGTCGCCGCTCCAGCACGGCTCGCGCGAGTTGTCGGCGATCTTCGTCCGCTTGGAACCGTCGATGTTCATGACGTACAGGTTGCGGACCTTTTCGTCGCCCTTGCCCTCATCGGCGCAGAAGACGATCTTCGTCCCGTCGGGCGACGCCTTCGGGTAGAGCTCGTCGACGTCGGGCGTGTTGGTCAAGTTGACGGGGTTCGTGCCGTCGGCGTTCATCAGCCACAGGTCCCAGTTGCCGCTGCGGTTGCTTTCGCAGAGGATCTTGTGGCGCGAGCCCTTGAGGAGGGCCAGAACCTCGTCGGGCGTCCCCTGCGGAAGCGCGGCGGGCGCGGGCTCGGGGGAGGGCAGCAGGATCGCGTAGAGCGCGGCGAGCAGCAGGGCCGCCGCGGCCAGCGAGATCGCGTCGCGCCGGAACGACGGGCCGCGGCGCTCGACGGTCTTGCCCGACTGGATGCGGTCCCACAACGCCTCGGGGGCGCGGGCGGGACGCAGCTCCGCCAGACGGTCTTCCAGGTCACTCATGGTCCAGGCCTCCCAACTTCTCCTTGAGCGCGGCCAGGCCGCGGTAGTACCGGTGTTCGAAGGTCTTCTCGGTCACGCCCGCCACGGCGGCCGCCTCCGGCATCGAGAGGTCGCCCCAGATCTTGAGGACGACGGCTTCGCGCTCCTCGGGGCTGAGCCGCAGCAGGACCTGCTCGACCTGCTTCCCGCGCTCCTTGAGCTCCGCCGACTCGCGCGGGTCCTCCGCGACGTCGTCGAAGAGCGGGGAGAACGCGCGCGCGGCCAGGCGGCGGGAGCGGATGGAGTTCAGCGCCTCGTTGCGGACGGCGCGGAAGAGGTAGCCCGCCTCCGAGTCGATGTCCTCCGGCGGCGAGGCCATGAGGCGGACGAACACGTTCTGCAGGGCGTCCTCGGCCGCCGCGCGGTCCGACAGGACGGTCGTGGCGTAGAGGAGCAGCCGGTCGGCATGCCGTCGCCACAGCTCTTCGCAGCGGAGCGAATCCATGAGGAGGGTCTGCTCCATCGCCAGAAGGACACGTCAGGAACCCGAAACTCCCCGGAATTCTACCGATTTGCGACGCCGCCGGGCGACCCCTATCGGCGGCGGGCTCATTTACTACTTGACTCGTATAATACGACTCTCGTAGTATTTGGGCATGACGAAAGCCACGGGCGCCGTGCTGGACCTGGACCATGCCCTCACCGACCTGGCGAAGCTGTACCAGTTCCGCAGCCTGGAGGAGCGCCTCTACGGGGGGCTGACCGTCTCGCAGTCCTACGCGATGCGCTCGCTCTACTTCCGGGGACCCCAGCCGATGGGCGCGCTCGCCGCCGAGCTGGGCGTCCGCCTGAGCACGATGACCGGGGTCGTCGACCAGATCGAGCGCAAGGGCCTGGTCGAGCGGGTGGATCATCCCGAAGACCGGCGCAGCCTGCAGGTGCGCCTCACGCCCGCCGGCCGGAAGCGGTACCGCTCGGCCCACGAGGCGTTCCTGTCCCATCTGGCGCCGCTCGTCGAGGGCCGGCCGCCCGCGGAATGCGAGAAGATCCTGTCCTTCCTGGCCGAGGTCACCCGGACGATCCGCCGTTGGCGCGAGACCGTCCGCCGAAAGGAGCGCCGCCATGGATAGCCGGATCCGCAGCGCGAGCATCGCGGACGCGCGCGCCGTCCGCGACATCTATGCTCCGTTCGTCACCGACAGCGCGACCTCGTTCGAGGCCGAGGCGCCCGACGCCGCGGCCATGGAGCAACGCATCCGCGACGTCCAGGCGAAGCATCCGTGGCTGGTCTTCGAGGCCGCCGGAGAAGTCCTGGGCTATGCGTACGCCTCGACCCACCGGGCCCGCCAGGCCTATCAGTGGTGCGCCGAGGTCTCCGTCTACGTCCACGCCCGGGCGCGCCACCGCGGCATCGGAGGCGCCCTTTATCGAGCGCTCTTCGACCTGCTGCGACGGCAGGGATACATCAATGCGTATGCCGGGATCACCTTGCCGAACCCGGCGAGCGTCGGGCTGCACGAGTCCCTGGGGTTCCGGCCGGTGGGGGTTTACACCCGCATCGGCTACAAGTTCGGCGCCTGGCACGACGTCGGCTGGTTCCAGCTGCGCCTCCAGGATCCGGCCGTGCCGGTCGCGGAGCTGAGGCCTGCCTCGACGCTGCTGGGGGAGCCGGACGTGCCCGCGCTCTTCGAGGCTCACGCGCGGCGCGCGAAGGTCGGCTAGGGATGTTCCAGTACTACGGTCTCGACTGGATCGGGACGATCCTCGGCCTGGCCTCGATCTACTACATCGGCCGTCGGAACCGCCTGGCGCTCGGCCTGCGGATCGCCGCGTCGCTCTTCTGGACGGCCTTCGCCGTCATCGCCTGGACGCCCGCCGGGATCGTCGCCAACCTCGCCGCGATCCTGCTGTGCCTCCGCGGCATTGACCGACGGAAGTCCCGCCCCGAAACCGAGGCCTGAGGTCTACTTCAGGATCCCCTGCGCCATCAGCTCCAGCTCCTGGCGGTTCGTGACCACCTCGGCGAGCTGCTTCTGGTAGCCGGCGATCATCTTCTCGCGCGTGCGGCGGTCCTCCTGGGCCTCCTTGATGCGGTCCTCCACCGCGGCGTCGCTCAGCTCGCGGTTCCGGGCCGCCTCGGAGAGCTTGTCCCGCGACGACTTGACGAAGTCCTCGAGCTCGTACTGGGCCTTCACGATCTTCGCGACCAGGTCCGCGACGACCGACCGCTCGTCGTCCTTCTCGATCTTGAGCGCGGCGACGACTGCCTTCGTGCGGTCCTCGACGCTGGGACGCGGCGCCGGCGCGCCGCCCCGGCCGCCCTGGTTCATCAGGTTCGGGATCAGGCGCATCATGCCCGTGGCGCGCTCGACCAGGCCGTCGAGCTTCGTCTTCTGCTCGTCCGTCAGGTGGACCTTCACCTTCTCGGCGAGCCCCTTGAGGCTGTCCTGGTACTTCTGCATCTCCTCGCCGATGTTGAGGCCCTGGAAGCCCTTCTCGCGCAGCTCGTCGGCCCGCTTCTGCAGGTTCGCATTGAACTCGTCGTAGAGCGGCTTGATCTTCTCGACCTGCTCGTCCGTCAGGCCGAGCTCGCGCTTCACGTCCTCGATCTGCACGGCGCCCATCGGCCCGCGCGCGCCGCCGCCGGGGCCTCCGAACTGGAAGTTGCCGCCGCCCCCGCCGAAGCCCCGGTTGCCGCCTCGCTGGTTGGCGCGCATCTCCTCGTAGAGCTTCTTCTGGTCGGCATCGAGCAGCGCGGCGATCTTCTCCGATCGCGCGTCGTCCATCTTGGCGCGCTCTTCGGCTTCCTTCGTCAGGATCTCCTTCACCTTCGCGGCCTGGTCGTCGGAGAGCTTCAGCCGGTCCTTGAGCCGGTTGACCATGAACTCCGTCGCGCGGGTGTTGTCCTGCTGCGCGAGGACCGGGGACGCCATCAGCGCCAGAACCATCAGGACGCGCATCGCTACCTCCGTTCGAGAGTGCGGATCATCGACTCGATCTCCCCGGCCGCCACGTTGCCCGCCGCCAGCACCACCGTCCCCTCGAGCTCGAGGAGATAGGCGGTGCCGCCGCGGTCCGAAAACTTCCGGGCGACGACCTTTTCGCCGGCGGCGACCGTCGCCGCGGCCGGGATGAATCGCTTCAGGTGCTGCCACAGCTCCGACGACGCGGAGCATTCCACCACCGCGACCGCCGCCAGGCCGTCCGTGTAGGTGAAGTGGGCGACGGACGCCTCCAGGGTCGGCACGTCGAAGGGCAGGAACGGCTTGAGCGTGTCGCGCAGCTCCTTCGAGATCTCCGCCTTGACGCGGATCAGCTCCGAGCCGCGCAGCTCGAACCCCTTGGGGAGCTGGGCCGGGCGCAGCACGGAAAAGCCCGCCGCCTGTCCCATGCGTTCGACCGGAACCTCTTCCTGCGAGACGTTCAGCCAGTTCGGCCGGCGGCGCTCGTCGAAGGCGCCCGCGGGGAACACCGGGGCGTACTGAATCTCCGCGAAGTGCGTCTCGAAGACCCGGTTGCCGCCGGACAGGACCTCGAAGCGCAGGGGAAAGCGGTTCGTGATGTCGGCGGCGACGCGGTAGCTCGGACGTCCGTCGTACCGCGCCCGCGCCTCGACGATGTCGCACTCGCGGCCCGCGACGACCTCGCGGCCGACCGTGACGATGTCGTAATTGCGCACCGCGAGGACCGGATCCTTCACCTTGCGCTTCCACTGGTCGTGCCCGGGGCGGAGGAAGACCGGCAGGCCGCCGCCGAACGGCAGCCGCGCGGCTGCGGGCCGCGGAGCCGGGCGCGCGCCGCCTTCGACGCCGAGGAAATCGACCCGCTTGTGGCCGTCGCGCGACCAGACGCGCAGCTTGACGGTCTCGGATCCGCCCATGAGCCGGGTCCCGACGTAGGGGATGTTCTCCTCGGCCGCCTCGATCGAGGTGAGGACCGTCTGAAGCCGCGTCTCCCGGGCATCCGTCAGGACGCCCCAGGCGATCGCCCCCGCGGTGAGCAGGAAGGCCGCGACGCAGACGGGCAGCTTCGCTTTCATCTAATAGTCCGTCCGGAACATGGTGTCGACCATCGCGGTGGCGGCGTCCACGTCCTCGTAGCGCGGCACCAGCGTGCGGAACGCCCGCTGCGAGTCCGGACCCACCTCCTGGATGACCAGGTCGTACTTCGGAGCATGCTTCGGCGCGCCCGAAGAGGCGAGGAGGAGGGCGACCAGCAGGAGCGCGGCGGCCGCGGCGATCGCGGAAGCCGCGCGGATCAGGCGGAACGGGAGCGGGCGGCGTTCGCCGATGGCCGCGGCGATGCGGGGCCAGAGATCGGGCGGGGCCAGCGGCACCCGGGCGGCCGAAAGGATGCGCTCGTTCTCCCGGATGCCGGCCAGCGCCGCGGCGCAGGCGGGGCAGGAGGCTCGATGGGCCTCGAAGCCGTCGTCTGCGGGCAGCGTCCCCTGGAGGAAATCGAATGCCTGGTCGCGGAATGTCTCGCAGTTCATGCGTCGCCTTCCAGCGTCACGTCCTTCAACATCGGCCTCAGCGTCTCGTGGGCGAGGAACAGCCTCGACTTCACGGTCCCGATCGAAAGCTCCAGGATCTCGGCGATCTCTTCGTACGAGAGACCCTCGAGATACCGGAGGCTGATCACGATCCGGAGCTTGGGAGAGAGCTGCAGCAGCGCCCGCTGCACCTCGTCGTCGACCGGCCGGCCTTCCTTCGTGCCCCCCGGGTCGCCTTTCCCGTCCTTGCCGATCTTCTCGTGGATCCGGGCATGGCGGACGACCTCGCTCGACCGGTTGAGCGCGTGGTTCACCGTCACGCGGAAGAGCCACGTGGAGAACTTGCTCTCGAACTTGAAGTTCCGGAGCTCCCCGTGGACCTTGACGAAGACCTCCTGGACGAGGTCCGCGGCCGCGTGGTACTCGCCGACGATCCGGTACGCGGACGCGAACACCTTCTCCCCGTATTTTTCATAGAGCATGCGGAAGGCGTCGGGGTCGCCCGAGAGGTGTCTCCGCACCAGCTCGGCATCGTCCCCGCCCATCGCTTGTTCCGTCCTTTCCGACACGCGACCTCGGTGAAATGTTCGGAAGGATTATACGCAGGGGGGTCCGGGAGGGCAGGATAGAATGGACCCCATGGCCGCGGGCCGGATCCCTCTCGGGCTGAAGATCGGATGGACCGTCTGGGTGGCGGTCTGGGTCCCCCTCTATCTGCAGTACTACGGCCCGAGCACCTTCCTGTGGTTCTGCGACCTGGCGAACTTCGTGATCCTGGCCGGGCTCTGGCGGGAAAGCTCGCTCCTGCTTTCCTGGCAGGCCGTCTCGGTGCTGCTCTTCCAGATCGCCTACTCGCTCGACATCGCGGGCCGGCTGATCCTCGGCCGCCATCTCATCGGCGGCACGGAGTGGGTCTTCGACGATCCGTCGATTCCGCTGCGGGTGCGCCTCGCCTCCGTGTTCATGCACCTGGCCGCGCCGCCGCTGCTGGTCTGGAGCGTGCGGCGCCTGGGCTACGACCGCCGCGCGCTGCCTCTGCAGATCGCAACGACGGTCGTGCTCCTCCCGATCTGCTGGCTGGGATGGGATTCGAAGCTGAACCTGAACTGGGTGTACAAGCCGTTCAACCGGGAGCAGAAATGGATGGCCCCGGCCCTCTACCTGATCGTCTGCATCGTCGGCTACACGGTCCTGTTGTTCCTGCCGACGCACCTCGCGCTGCGGCAGCTCTTCGGCAAGCGCCCCGCGGAGCCGGTGAAGTCCCAGGGATAGTCCTATCGACCCGCAATCTCCGCCGACCGCTCCCCGAGAAGCTGCCTCAGGAAGTCCCCCTCGAACTCGTCCCGCAGCAGGTAGTCCTCGAAGCTGTGGAATTCGCTGCCCGACAGATCGACCATCCGCGCCACGGCGCGGCCGCGGTTGAGGATCGGCGCGACCTCCTTCTCGAACAGGTCGGGCCGGTGGCCGAGCGAGCATCCCGCCAGCCACGAGAGGCCGCCGGCCTTGAGGGCGACGTCGTCCGAGTTGATGCCCAGGATGATCCGGTCGACGGGGGAGGTCGGGACGTACGACTCGAACTCCACCGGCCTCAAGGCGGGCGCGAGGAGCCCGATCCGGAGATCCTGGAGGAGGGGAAGGGCGATCGCCTTCTGTGCCTCCTCGTAGCGGCGATCCTCGCCGGCCTTGCCCCGCATGGGGATGTTCCAGAGGGCCGAGCAGATGACCGCCGCGCCCCGGCTGTGGGTCAGGACCCGCACCGGGATGCGCGGATCCAGTTCGTTCATCAACGCCCGAAGGCCCAGTCCCGTCCACTTGGAGTTGACCATCGCCTCCGGCCAGCAGGCCATCGGATCCCCGTAGAGGCCGTCCCAGTACACCTCGAGGAACGCGAACCGGCCGGCGGGATGGAGCTGACGGACCTGGAGCCGCGCGAGCTTGTAGGCCCGGCAGGCCTCGGGGCCGCTGATGTTGAAGCCGTGGATCAGCACGATCAGCGTCCGGCCGTCTTCGCAATCGCGGGAGACCCGGCGGGAGAAGCTCTCCTCGTCGCAGTCCTGGGACCCGGCCTCGACCGGCCGCCATTCGCCGCCGGGGGTGATGAAAACGCGGGTCACCAGGGGCTCGGAGGCCGGCCTCAGGTCCTTCATGCCGACATTGAACTTGCTAGGGGAATTCCCTAGGCTGATGGCGGTGCAACCCCCCGACGCCGCCGTCAGCGCCAGGGTCAGCACCACACAAAACTTGTGAACTCGGTTCCGCACCGTAGACTGGTTAGGAACCCATGGAAGACCGTTTTTCGAAAAATGAACTCGATTCCAAGGCGCAGGGCCGGCGGGATCTTCCCACGACCCGCTGGAGCCTGGTCGCCGGGATCCAGGCGGCGTCCGAGGAGGCGCGCCGCGCGGCGCTGGGACACTTGTTCGAGCGCTACAAGAAGCCGATCTACCACTATTTCCGCCTGAGATGGCGGATGAAGCCCGAGGAGGCCCAGGACCTCACCCTGGACTTCTTCGCGATGCTCCTCCAGAGCGACGCCCTGCAGAAATACCAGCCCGGCCGCTCCAGCTTCCGTACCTACCTGAAAGGGATCCTGAAGAACTTCACCCAAGACCAGATCGACCGCCTCCGGGCCGAGAAGCGCGGCGGCAAGGTAGCCATCATTTCCACCGGGGATTTCGGCGGGGACCCTCCGGCCGCCGCCGCGGTCAGCCCCGAGGCCGCCCTGGACTGGTCCTGGAGGATGACGGTGCTCGAACGGGCGATCGACGCGACCCGGACCTGGTTCCGGGAGCAGAAGCGGGAGAGCCAGTTCCGGACCTTCGAGTCGGCCGTCCTGGATCTGAAGGGGGAACGCCCCACGGATGCCCAGATGGCGGAGAAACTGGGGGTCACGGAGTCGACGGTGGGGAACCACATCAACGTCGTCCGGGTGAAGCTGCGGGAAATGGTCCGGATCGAGCTCATCCAGACGGTGCTCGACAAGGATCAGCTGGAGGAGGAATACCTCCAGATCATCGGGAAAATCTGAGCGAATTCGGTCGAATTTTCCAATCGCCGGCGCGCCGGCTCCTAATAGGCCAGCAGGGGATCTGGGAGGGAAAGGTATGTCCGGGGACGGACTCCCGCACTGGCTGGACCGCGTTTCCGAGTCGCTCCGGGAGCATGAGGACCGTCGCAGCTCGATCTTGAGCGCGCCCCCGCGCTACGAGATCCTGGGCGAGATCAGCCGCGGCGGCATGGGCATCGTCTACCGCGCCTGGGATCCCCAGCTCGGCCGCAATGTCGCCCTCAAGGTGCTCCGGCCGGAGGACGGCCGGGCGGCGGAAGCCCACGAGCGCTTCGAGCGCGAGGCGAAGCTCGCGGCGGGGCTCCACCACCCGCACATCGTCCAGATCTTCGACACCGGCACCTGGGAAGGCCAGGACTACATCGCCATGCAGCTGATCGAGGGCACGACCCTCGACCAGGCGAAGCCGGACCGGCGGCAGGCCCTGACCTGCATCCGCGACGCCGCGCGCGCGCTCCACTACGCGCACCAGCAGGGCATCGTCCACCGGGACGTGAAGCCCGGCAACCTGCTGGTCGACGCGGCCGGCCGGGTCTACGTCACCGACTTCGGCGTCGCGCGCCACGCGGTGGTCTCGGCGACCATCACGAGTCCCGGCACCGTGGTGGGGACGCCGGCCTACATGTCGCCCGAGCAGGCGCTGGGAATGCCGACGGACGCCCGGTCGGATGTCTATTCGCTGGGCGCGACGCTCTACGAACTGGTGACGGGCAAACCGGCGGCGCGGGGCCGGGACGCCATGGAAGTGCTCGAGGCGGTGCGGACGAAGGATCCGGAACTCCCGACCGTGGCGGCGCCGGACCTGTCCAAGAACGTGGAGTCGATCCTGCTGGGCGCGATGGAGCGCCATCCCGGAGACCGCTACGCGACGGCGGCGGAGCTGGCGGAGGACATCGACCGTTACCTGGCGGGCGAGCGGCCGCTGCGCCGTCCGAGAGGGGTCAGCTACCGGGTGCGGCGCGAGTTCGTGCGCCATCCCTGGCGTTCGACGGCGACGATCGTGCTGTGCGCGCTCCTGCTGGGCGCCGGGGTTTTCCTGGGATACTTCGTCCGCGCCTACCAGTCCCTTCAGCACGGCCTCCGATCGACGAGTGCCGAGGAGCGGAAGCGGGATTTCACCGTCGCGTCCTCCTTCTTCCCGCAGGCGCGCGTCGAATTGGAGGCGATCGAGCACGACGAGCGGAGCCGGCTGCTGGCCGAGGCCAACGCCAGGGCGGAATTGCAGCGAACTCGCGACCAGGAGGAGCTCCGAAAGGCCGCCGAGCAGAAACAGAAGGAGATCGAACGGAACATCGCCGACTTGAACAAGACGTCCGACCTGCAGAAGCACCAGCTGCTCGTCGGCGAGCTCAGCCAGAAGTTCCTGGACGCGCTCAGCGACGGAGCCTTGCCCGCCGCCCGAAAATCCCTGGAGGAATTGAAGGAGATCGATCCCGACAAGCACCGGGAGCTGCTCCCCAAGCTGAAGGCCCGGGAGTTTTCGGCGGGGATCGCCGAGCTGGAGCGGCTTGCGCTTTCCGACACCCCGGGTTCCTTCGATCCGCTCTTCTCGGAACTGGAGGGGAAGAAGTACCAGGACCAGAAGGACCGGCGGCCCCTTCTGGCGAACGCGGCGTGGCTCCGGGCGCTGACGCTGGAGCGGCTCGACCACCCGCGCGAGGCGGTGAGCTGGTTCGACCGGGCGGACTCCCTTGGGAGGGCGGACGCGGCCTTGAACGAACACCGCGGTCTCTGTCTGCTGCGCCTGGAGGATTGGAAGCGGGCCGCCAAGGACCGGGACGACCTGCTCCTCCGCCGCCGGGACCCGCTGCCGCCTCCGCCTTTCGCCGAGCTCTACTATCGCCAGGGCGTCGAGTACATGGCCGACAAGAACTGGAAGGCGGCCATCGGGGAGTTCACGATCGCCATCAAACTCGATCCCCAGCATGCCCGGGCGTACCATGATTCGGGAATTGTGCGTTTCCGCTCCCTGGGCCTGGCCCGCGAGGCCCTGACCCAGGATCTGGACAAGGCGCTGGAGATCACGCCGTCGCTCAAGCCGGGTCCGGCGTACCGCGAGATCGCGCTCGCGTTCGCCCGCGACCAGGCGGAAATCCATTGGAAGGACGAGAAGGCCGAGGATCGTTCGGCGGCCTGGACCCTGACCGTCCTCTGGCTGTCGCGCATCCTCGACCGGACGGCCCCGGACGACCCGGAATTGCTCCTGGAGCGCGGGGGCATGCTCCGACGCCTGGGAGATCTCGAGGCCGCGCGGCGGGACGTGCAGCGGTCAGCGGAGCTTCGACCCGTGGCGGAAAGCCTGAAGGCCCTCGGCATCCTGACCTATCTTCAGGCCCATTCGCAAAACAAGAACCGCGAGCTGATGCAGGCCTCGCTGGACGCCCTGAGCGCCGCGGAAACCCGGTTTCCGGGGACGGCGCGACTTCCCTATTGGAAGGGCATCTGCCGGCGCTATCTCAGCGAGAAGGAATGGGCGGCAAGCCTCGAGGATTTCCGCGCGGCGGAGACGGCCGGACTCCAGTCTCCCTATCTCTGGGCGGTCATGGCCAGGGTCCTGCTGGAACTTGGAAAACCGGAAGAAGCCGCGGATTATGCTCGGCGGAGCCGGGACCAGATCGACCTCCTCTCGGAGGAGGACCTCCTCGCCGGCTACCCATTGCAGAAGCGGTCGCGGACCGAGGCGATCGGATTGCTGTCCCATGAGGCCCGGCTGTTCCAGGCCCAGGCCCATCTCGCCGGGAAGAAGTACGCGATCTGCATCGACGAATGTGGGCAATTGCTCCGGCTGGATCCCGGAAACGCCACCGCGCTGCTGTGCCGGGGCATCGCGCGGTGCTCGGACAATCGGCCCAAGGAAGCCCAGGAAGATCTGAAGGAAGCCCTCCGACTGACCACCCATCCCTCGGAAAGGAAGAAGGCCGCTCAATGGCTCGATACATGTCAGAGTATGCTCAATCGCTAGCGGCGGCATTCCTGGCCGCGGTGATCTTCCTTGCCGGACCGTCGGCCGCGCTGCAGGCCCGGCAGGACGCGAAAGAGGCAAAGGAGCCTTCCCAGCAGAAGCCGCCTCCGGATCCCAACGATCCGTGGCTTCCCCCGCCCCCGCCGCAGCAGGCCACCAATCTCACGCCCACGCTCCTGGACCGCGCGTCGGCGACCGTCAGCGTCATCACCGGCCAGGACCTTCGGACACTGGGCGTCCGCAGCCTCACCGACTCCCTCCGGATCATTCCCGGCCTCGAGGTGCAGAAGATCTCCGCGACGGAATCCGGCGTCAGCGTCCGGGGATACTCCGGGCCCGGCTCCGCGCGGCAGGGCATCCTCGGACTCGTCGACGGCCGGCAGGTCTACAACGAGTTCTTCGGCGGCGTGTTCTGGGAGAGCCTGCCGGTCTGCATGGAGGAGATCAAGGCGATCGAAGTCATCCGCGGCCCCAGCTCGTTCCTGTACGGCCCGAACGCCATGCACGGTTTCGTGAACATCGTGACGAAATCGCCGCTGGACTATTCCGAGGGAGCCACCGCCCACCACGAGGTCTTCCTCTCCGCCGCCGGCGGATCCTACGCATCGAACGTGGAATCGATGACGTACGTGAAGCGCGAGGGCGACTCCGGGCTGAAGGTGACCATCGCCCACGACGACATCGATCAGTTCGAAGGAAGCGGCGACACGCGAAACAAGGTCTTCGCCGACCTCCGTTTCAAGACGCGGCTCGACGAGCATCAGGAGCTGGAGCTTTCGGGCGGCATCAGCCATCAGAAGTTCGACGTCTACTTCCCGCCCATCTTCCTCAGCCCGACCGTCCAGCTTCACGAGGGCACCTTCACGGTCCGCGCGAACGAGTTCTACCTCAAGGCGAACTACTCGGCCTTCGATTTCCTCAAGGTTCAGGCAAGCTGGACCCGCTTCGTCGCCGACGGCCGGCCCGATTTCGTCTATCTCCCCTTCACGGTGTTCGTGGACGCTGCCGACGTGGACGTCCAGGCGGTCTTCTCTCCCATCGAGTGCCATCGCCTCACCCTGGGCACGGGGTACCGCTTCACGGGCTTCAATTCGGAGGACGAGGATATCTCCCTCGGACGACATTCAACCGGCCTCGCCTGGGTCTTCGTCCAGGACGAGATCACCATCAGCCGGGAATTCTTCCTGACGCTCGGCGCGCGCGTGGACGGCCACTCGGAGTCCGGGACGTCCGTCTCGCCGCGGGCGGCCCTGGTGTGGGAATTCGTCGCGCCGACGACCCAGATCGTGGACGGCCTCCCGGTCTGGGAGCCCGGTCAGTCGTTCCGGGCGACCGTCGGCTACGGCTTCCGGGACCCGAGCCTCCGCGATCTCTGGTTCGACATGTCCATCGATCCCACGGGAACGACGACGCCGGTGCAGGGCGGGCTTCCGAAAGTCGTCGGCAACCTCGATCTCAAACCGGAGGAGATCCGCTCGTTCGAGATCGGCTACTGGGGCCGCCCGACGCAGCGTCTGCAGGCCGATTGCAGTCTCTTCTACAACCTCGGAGATCACCTGTTCGCGTTCCAGGAGAACCACCTTCCCGGCACGATGACGCCGGACGGCACGGCTTCCCGGCACAACTCCGGGAGCGAAAGCACGTGGGGCGTCGAGGCGAACGCCGAGTATCAGCTCACGAACGAGGTCTACACGTTCGCGAATTACGCCTTCGAGGTCCGCTGGGACCGCCGGAACCACGATTGGATTCCCGACGCGCCCCGGCACAAGGCGAATGCCGGAGTCCGGGTGATCAACAAGGACCAGCTCAGCGGAATGCTGTGGATCAACTTCTTCGACCGGACGGAGTTCGTGGACAAGGGCAGCAAGAAGCTGATCGGAACGGTCCCGTCCTACGTGCTGGTCAATGCGTCGATCTGGTATCCGATCCGCGTGGGCCGGGCGGACGGCCGGGTGTTTCTCCAGGCCTTCAATCTACTCGACCACGTCCACCGCGAGTACATCCAGACCGACGCCTACGGGATCCTCGCCCTCGCCGGCGTCGAGATCGCCTGGTAGCGCCGAATTCCCCAAACGATCCCGCGGCGGCGCAAATCCGGATTCGTATCCCCTGAGATTTTCTTGTACCCGCGTCGGGGACGTTTTACCTAGAATGCGGACCCCCAGGGGAAGGAAAGGAAAGGAGATCCGTATGACCGAAACGCGTTCGCTGCCCAAGATCGGGGACCAGGCCCCGGACTTCACCGCCCAGACCACGCAGGGCGAGATCACCCTCTCGAACTGGCAGGAAGGGAAGTGGGTGGTCCTGTTCTCCCATCCCGCCGACTTCACCCCCGTCTGCTCCACCGAGCTCACCGAATTCGGCCGCCGCGCCAAGGAGTTCGATCAGCGCGGCGTCAAGCTGATCGGGATCTCGGTCGACTCGATCCATTCGCACCTTGCCTGGCACCAGAATCTGACCAAGATCCTCGGCGTCTCGCTGCCGTATCCGATGATCGCCGACTCCACTCGCGCGGTCAGCGAGCTCTACGGCATGATCCACCCGGGCGCCTCCGCCACCGTGACCGTGCGCGCCCTCTTCGTCATCGATCCCAAGCGCGTCGTCCGCGCCCTGATCTACTATCCGTTGAACGTCGGCCGCAACGTCGACGAGGTGGTGCGCCTGATCGACGCCCTCCAGACCGCCGACAAGAACGGCGTCGCCTGCCCGGTCAACTGGAAGCCCGGCGAGAAGGTCATCGTTCCGCCGCCCAAGACCGAAAAGGAGGTCGCCGACCGCCTGGCGCTCCAGAACGTCGAACGGCTGGACTTCTACCTCACGAAGAAGTCGCTCTAGACCGCCGAGTTGGATTTGAAACGGGGCCGCTCCCTCCGCGGGGGGATCGGCCCCTTTTTTTTCTACTTCGCCGGCAGGAAGAGCGCCTGGAAGGACTTCTCGAGGGCCGAGACGGCCTCGCCCCCGGGCTTCGCGGACGCGGAAGCCCCTTTCGGGCCGCCCCGGTACACGATGACGGTCTGCACCTCGCCCGTCCGCGACACCAGGAGCATCCGGACGGTGACGGGATCCGGCCGCTGGACCTCGGTTTCCGAATCCGAAGTGCGCGGCTCTTCCTTCGGGATGACGAGGGGCATCGTCCATTCCGAGGTCCCCGCAGGCAGCGCGGCGAACCGTGCCACGATCTCGTCCCGCTGCCCGGACGTCACCGGCACGACCCGGCGCTGACGGCGCGGCACGGAACCCTCGCGGACCAGGGCGTTGACGAGTCCGCTCTTCCCCCGGGTTCCCAGCTCCGACCGGACCTCCGCTTCGCCGCCCCGGGTGACGACGATGCTGACCCGGGTGCCTTCCTCGCCCTCCGAATAGCGGAGGGCCAGCACGTCCCGTCGGACGCGTTCCTGCGCGTCGGTGAGGAGAATCTCCTCGTCGCGCGGCCCCGGCGTCCCGCATCCGGCCGCCGCCAGGAAAACCCCGATCACCAGCGCTTTCACGGTCTCAAGATCGCACGCCGGGCTCCGAAGGTCACGAATATTTTGTAACGGACGCTAGCGGATTCTTCTCGGGAGAGTAGAGTTAGGAAGCCACGATTGGAGGATCCATGGCGAAGACCTTCACCGCCCTCGAGAAGAACATCCTGAAATCCAAGGGCCTTTCCGACGCCCAGCTCAAGAAGCTGGCCAAGGCCGGCATCAACACGCGCGAGGACTTCAAGACCGTCGGCGACGCCGCCACCCTGGCGGACCTGGTCGCCGGCATCAACAAGGACGTCGCGGCGGCGGTCATCGCCTGGGCCACCGGCGGCGCGGCGGGCGCGTCAGCCGGCGGGGGCGGCGGCGGTTCCACGAGCGTCGTCGTCGACTCCCCCGACGCCGTCTACTGCATCCACTGCCGCACCAAGCAGCCCAAGGACTACAACAGCGGCGACCTCTGCGTGTCCTGCGGCAAGCAGGCGGAGCCCATCCTCTCGTGCTACTGGTGCTCCTCCAGCGGCCCCGGCAAGTTCTGCCGCCAGTGCGGCGCCGAGTTCGTCTCCACGTCGGAGCTCGACCTCGCCGTCCATCTCAAGCGCGAAGGCAATTCCAAGGAGGAAGTGCCCAAGAAGCTCAAGGCCATGAGCGCCGCCGAGAAGGACGCCCTCTGGGGCCGGATCCGCAAGTCGCGCGGATAACGGATGCGCGCCCTGTGCGAGGGGTGCGGAAAAGCCCAGCCGCCCGACTGGAAGGCCGGCGACCTCTGCTCCTTCTGCGGCAAGGCCGTCCGCCATGACGTCCGCTGCTACTGGTGCGCCAAGTGGGTGCCCGCGGCGAAGTTCTGCCGCTCCTGCGGCGCCCAGGTCGTCGACGAGAAGCTCTACGGCGCCGCCCGCATGCTCAAGGACGCGGGCACCGACCGCTTCACGATTCCCAAGCAGCTCAAGGAATTCGATCCCGACCAGATCGAGAACTTCTCCCGCATCTACCAGCGCCACGCGATCGCCGTCGCGCGGCACGTCGACGAACTGCGCTTCCTCGAGCGCTTCCTCCACCACCGACACTGGAGCGCCGTCCTCGAAGACCACCTGATTCCGCAGCTGCCGTGGAACGAGGACACGCTGGCGGCGATGTCCGCGCCGCCGCAACCGCCCGGCGACGACCTCGCGACCGCGACCCTCATCGGGAAGAAGTCGCCCTTCGAGGTGACCCGCACGCTCGCCGTGCTGGCGCGCCTGAACCTCCGCGACTGGTCGGTCTACAAGGAAGCGATCTCGACCTTCCACAGCGGCGATCCGAAGATCAAGGCCGAAGCGGCCCTCGCGCTCACCGGCTGGCGGGTGCGGGCGACCTTCGGCGTTCCGCGGGAGTGGTCGCACCAGCTCCTCGAGGAGCTTCAGAAGTCGCCCTTCAAGCTCGAGGCGGGCGTGCGCCTCGCCATGATGGCTCCGGGAGACCCCGGGCTTCTCCAGGACGCGCTCTCGTCGAACGATCCGGACATCGCCTTCTCCGCCGCCCTCGTGCTGGGGGACGTCGACCGCCTCCAGGCCGCTCTGAAAGGCGACGAGCTCCAGAAGATCGCCGCCGGTCGGAAACTCATCGACCTCGGCATCCTGAAGGAGGTCGTCCGGACCGTCGAGAAGAGCCCCCTCGAGGTGCAGCAGGAGCTCGTGTCGTCGCTCCTGGGCCGCAAGGGACCGGCTCCCGAAGCCGCGCAGACGCTCCTGGAGATCGTCGAGACGACCCCGGACGGCACCCTGCGCGAACGTGCGGCGCGGATCCTGTGCCGCGAGCTCCGGCCGGCATGGGTCCTGCGGATCGCGCGCGCCGCGAAGGACGACCGATCGATGATCCAGTCGCTCCTCCAGGCGCCGAACCTGGAACCCGGCTCGGCGCAGGAGCTCGGCGACTTCCTGATCGAGCGCGGCAGGTTCTCGATGAACCAGTACGGGATGTCGACCCTCGCCGAGAACGGCACGATGCCCGAGACGTTCGTCCCGACCCGGTTTTCCCGAGCGGACGAGAAAACGCAGAAGGAGCTGCTCCGCTTCGCCGAGATCCAGCTGGAGAAAAGGAATGACGACGCCCTCCACCGCTTCGTCCTGGAGGCGGTCTTCGGCGCTCATCCCGCCGAGGTGCGGGCCGCGGCGTGGTGGACGCTGCACCGGTGGTACCGGCACCAGGGAGAGCACCGCGGGGAAGGACCCTTCAAGCTGCAGAAGGAAGTCGTCTCCCGGTTCTTCGGGTCCGTCGGCGCCTTCCTTCCGAAGCTCGCGGCGGTCCTGCGCGACCCCGCGACGCTCAAGGAGGTCGGCTACTACGAGATGATCGCGAACGTGCTCCGGACCGCGGACGACGACATGATCGCCGCGATCCACGCGGAGCCGGCCGCCGCCGACGACCTGGTGGAGGCCCTTTCCGAGGGGGCCAGGGGCGACTACTGGCCCAACACCGTCGAGTCGATGGTGGTCCTCCTGTCGCAGATTGGCACGGGGCAACGCTGGCGCGACCGGGCGCTCGCCGGCCTGCGCGCGCTGAACAAGAAGGGCAACTACCACTATGACCGCGCGCTGCGGCGGCTCGAACTCTCGGCGTACGGCATCCCCGAGGAGTCGGCGTGGAACGAGGTCCCGCTCGATTTCGCGGTCGACCGCATCCGCGGCGTCGACGCGGCGGGCCAGGCGGAGTATCTCAAGCTGATCGAACACCAGCTCATTCACCGGAAGGACGGAGTCCCTCCCGATCCGGGCCTCCTGCGGGCGCTGCTCCAGGTCGCGCTGCGGCCCGGCGACGGGGCCGTTCGGCGCGAGGCGCTCGGGATCTTCGCGGAACGGGCCCGCAACGACTCCTTCCCCTTCCGACGGGCGGAGGTGGAGCAGGCGTTCGGTCCGGTCTCCGAGTTCCTCCCGCTCGTGACGGGGCTCCTGCGGGACCGGGAACTCCTGAACGAACCCCGGTTCCTGAACTTCCTCGACGGCCTGTTCGAATCTCCGCAGGAGGACGGCGCCGCCCTGATCGCGGCGGAAGGGGAGGCGGGGAAGGACCTGATCACGGCGCTGCTCGACTTCGCGGCCGAGCCGTCCCCGGACACCCGGCGGAACAACGTCCGCCGCACGGCGCTCCGGTTTCTCGAGAAGGTCGGCGGCCACAAAGCGTGGAAGAAGGAGGTCGTCCAGGTCCTGGAAGCGCTCCAGAAGAAGCCGGGCTACGACCTCGCGTCGGAGTGCTCGCGCATCGCGGGCATCCTCCATCCGCCGAAGCCGCCCAAGCCCGCCCACCCGCGCCGCGCGCCGCATCCCAAGGAAGAGGGCGAGCCCCTGCCCGAGCCCCCGGGTCCCGAACCCGCGGTCGTCGACTACGCGGAGAAGGGGCGGATCGCCCAGCAGATGGGCGCGGAACTGCAGGCGGCGATCTTCAAGCTCATGGCCGGCGCCGCCACGCCCGAGGAGAAGATGCGCGAGGCGACCCGGATGAGCGAGGAGTACCAGGCGAAGATCAAGGCCCTCTACAACAGTCCCTGACCGTTCAGCTTTCCCTCCCGAATGCCGATCTACCTTCACGGGGGTCGGAGTGCGCTCGGACCCCGGTGAAGGAGAGAGAGGGTGGACGCCGCCGCGCAGGCCCGGGGGGCCTATTACACCCCGACGGTGCTCGCCGAGCCGCTCGCCCGCTGGGCGGTGCGGCAGGCGACGGATACCGTCTTCGATCCCTCGTGCGGGGACGGCGCGTTCCTGCTCTGCGGGCTCGACCGCCTCCAGGCCCTCGGCGCGTCGCCGCGGACGTTTCCCGACCAGATCGCCGGCGTCGAGGTCGACGTCAAGGCCGTCGCCCGCGCGCGCGGCCAGCTGCTCTCCCGCCATCCCAGCCTGCGCTGGGGCCGGCTCGCCCAGGACGACTTCTTCCTCTTCGCCAAGGAGAACCTCGGGAAGGTCGCCTTCGACGCCGTCGTCGGCAACCCGCCGTATCTCCGCACCCAGGGACGCTCCGACGCGGCGAAGCGGCGAGCCCTCGACGTCGCCCGCGGCTGCGGGGCGGACCTGACCGCCGACGCCAGCGCCTGGGCGCCGTTCATCGCGGCGGCGACGGGCTTCGTCAAGCCCGGCGGCCGGCTCGCCATGGTCGTCCCGCGTGAGGCTCTCTTCACCAACTACACGCGGCCGCTCCTCGCCATGCTCGAGCGCCGCTTTGCGAACGTCAACCTCATCGCGCTCGACGAGTACTGGTTCGAAGGCGCCATGGTGAAAGTCGCGCTGCTGCTCGCCGAGGGCATCGGCCCCGGGGTCCTGCGCCTGCACGAGGCCCGCGAGCTGGGCAACCTCGACCGCCTCATCGAGTCGGCGCCCGCGCCGGTGTCCGCATCGTCGTGGGTCTGGTCGCGGATCCCGGCCGACTGCCGCCCCGCCGCGACGCGCGCGCTCGAGACGCCGTCGCTCGTGCCGTTCACGGAGCTCGCGAGCCTGCGGATCGGCGTGGTCACGGGCGAGAAGGACTACTTCCTGCTGCCCGGGACGAAGGTCCGCGACCTCGGGATTCCTGAGGAGTACCTCCAGACGGCGCTCTCGAAGCCCTCGCAGCTCTCCGGCGCGACGTTCACCCGCCGCGACGCGTCGGCGCTCGAATCCTCCGGCGACGCCTGCCGGCTGCTGACCATCCCGCTCGAATACCGGGGCGGCTGCATGCCGCTCGACTCGTACATCGCGAGCGGCGCAAAGCAGGGCCTCGATCGCAATTACAAGTGTCGCACGCGCAAGCCGTGGTACTCCGTGCGCCGCCAGCTGCCGCCGCCCGACGCGCTGCTCGGCTACCTGGTCAAGCGCCGGCCGCGGCTCGCCGCGAACCCCGCGGGCGTGCACTCCACGAACAACCTCCACCGCGTCTACCTGAAGGCGGAATGGGGCGGCGCCGCGGGGCTGCTCGCGGCGGCGTCGATGAACGCGGCGACGATGCTGTCGGTCGAGCTGCTGGGCCGCATCGGCGCGGCGGGCGTGCTGAAGATCGAGCCGGGCGACGCTCCGAAGATCCGGATGATCCATCCCGAGGCGCTCGCCCGCACGGCCGGCGCGAAGGAAAGCGCGGCGGGGATTGACCGGGCGCTGCGCGAGGAGCGCGACGCCGACGCGTTCGCGATCGCCGACGACCTCGCCTCGAAGGCGCTGGGCTGGAATCCGCGCGACATGGCGCGCCTGCGCCGCGCCCAGTCGGCGCTGCGCGACGCGCGCCTCAAGCCGGCCTGAGACGGAACGCCTTCGATAAAAAAAGCCCACCCGGAATCCCTCGTGTCTCCCCCCGGGTGGGCTTTATGAAGTTGCGCGCTCTTATTTATTCCGCCAGCTTCACCAGCTTGCGCGAGAGCTTCGCGGCTTCGGCCTTGATCGCCGCGACGTTGCGGCCGGCGAAGAAGCGCTTGTACATCAGCAGCTCGTCGGCCTTCTCGTTCCAGTGCTTGATCAGGTAGGTCCAGTCCGCCAGGATGCGGTCGAGGTCCTCCGGCGCCTTCACCTTGCGGCCCTTCATCAGCTTGCGCGCCTTCTCCTCGACGCGCTCGGGCTCGACGAGGCGACCCTTCATGACTTCCTTGCGGACGGTGTTGCGGACGTCGGCGTCGGGGATCGAGCGGACCTTCTTGGCGATCGCGCTGATCTTGTGGACGGGGAGCTTGTGCTCGACGGCGGTCGCCACCATCTGCTTGCCGCCGAAGCGGTGCGCCTCGAGGGCGGTGCGGCCGGCGATCTTGCGGTCGCGGATCGCGCGCTGGACCGCGCCTTCCATGTCGAGCATCGAGAGCAGGTCGCGGATCCACGCTTCGGAGAGGCCGACGAACTTCGAGACGCGCTTCATCGCGTCGCTCTCGCTGACCTTCTGCTTGATGAGGAGGTCGACCATGACGTGCAGGCCCTGCGCCTTCTCGATGTCGCTCAGCCCCTCGCGCTGGAAGTTTTCCGCGAGGCCCTGGAGCGCCATGTCCTCGTCGGTGAGCTCGTCGACCTCGATCTCGACCTTGTCCCAGCCGAGGTGCTTGAGCGCCGCGAGGCGGCGATGGCCGTAGCAGAGCTCGACGTACGAGCCCTTCATGCGTCCGCGCAGCGAACCGGGCCAGAGGCCCGAAGCCTTGATCTCCTCGGCCAGGTTGCGGATGGCCTCGCGGTCCATCTTCTTGCGGGCCTGGTACGGATTCGGCAGGATATCTTTGATGGGAACGACGACTTTCATGACAACCCCTCCTCCTGAGCCCCAGCGGTCTTCGAATGAATGCTTGAACGGTTCTACCACGCGGGTGCTCGAGCTGTCAAACAATCGGGACCTGGCGCGATGAGCGGCGGAAAAATAATTTTCGAGCTCCGCGTCGCGCCGTCGACGATTCGGACGCGTTTTCTTCCGGCGCTTCCGTCGCGCGGGCCCCGAAACGCCTTCGCGCGCCGCGGAAAAATTCCGCGCGCGCGATCGCCGCTGCGCGCGTTGCGCTCCAAAGAATTTGACTCGAGCGAATCGCGGGCTAGAATACTCGAGCCTTCCGGAAGTTTGCCGCGCTCGTAGGGGAACGCGCGCGGCGTCGCGAGAGAGCAGGGGGAAGCTTCACGAATCTCTTGGCGACCGAGGGTTGGTATCGTTGTGGCACGGCTGCTGCTGGAATCGGGGCGAGAGAGGCGGGAGATCGTCGTCTCCGGGTCCATCACCGTGGGCCGCGAGCGCTCGGCCGGACTCTACCTCGACGACAAGACCCTCTCGCGCGAGCACACCAAGTTCTACGTCGAGAACGGCAAGCTCTTCGTGCGCGACCTCGAGAGCAAGAACGGCACCTTCCTCAACGGCGTGCAGATCCGGAACACGCAGACCCTCAAGCCCGGCGACCGCGTGAAGATCGGGCTGGCGACGTTCACGGTGCTGGCGGAGGCCGGCGCGATGCCCGCGGTCACCGCGCCGATCGCGGCGCCGCCGCGGCAGGCCGCGCCGGGAAAG
>JADMIO011298023.1_pt1 | contig 42248 bp, 34 predicted proteins | sample 8958161 | NCBI WGS metagenome assembly JADMIO01 (sample SAMN16585339, study PRJNA669376) | soil metagenome | isolation source: Crop rotation soil | place: USA: Cullars Rotation, Alabama | collected 2011 | reverse complement strand
CGGGGATGCAGGCGAGCTTCGCCCGCCAGCTCAACTCGCTGGGGCCCAATACGCTCTACGTGCACAAATGGGCCTGGGGCGTGAACGGCCGCGAGTGGTGGAAGCTCCGGAACCGCCCCGCCGTCGGGCAGATGGATTACCGCGCGCTCGTCAAGGGCACCAAGCTCCCCGTGGCCATCGCGCCGGTCGCCAACACCGAGGCGGTGGTGATGCGGGGCGAGAAGGAGCTGAAGAACATCGACGTCCGCGGCACCACCGAGGCCTTCCTCGACGCTGGGGGCTGGCAGCTCCGGCGCGGGCGCTTCATCAGCGATCTCGATCACGAGATCGGCTCCGACGCCTGCGTGATCGGCGCCGATCTCGAGGACGCTGCCTTCAAGAACCAGGACCCGGTGGGGCAGCGCCTCAAGGTCGGGCCCACCGCGCGCTGCACGATCGTGGGCTCGCTGGTGCGGAAGGGCAACGCCTTCGGCCGCTCGCAGGACGGGATCCTGGTCTTGCCGCTCAGCTCGTTCCTCCGCTCGTTCGGGCAGAAGCGGGGGATCACCATCGCGGTCGTGGCGCCCGACGGCAAGGTGATGGAGACCGAGGACGAGGTCGTCTCGGTGATGCGCGCCACCCGAAGGCTCGGGCCCGATCAAGACGATAACTTCTCGGTCAACCGGCAAGACAAAATCCTGGAGGGCTTCAACCAGACGATGATGGCCACCAACCTGGTCGGCATCCTGGTGGGGATCATCACCGCGGCCGTGGCGGGCATCGGGATCATGAACATTCTCCTGGTCTCGGTGAAGGAGCGGACGCGCGAGATCGGGATCCGCCGCGCGCTCGGCGCCCGCCGCACCACCATCCTGATGCAGTTCCTCTGCGAGGCGGTGATGGTGGCGCTCCTGGGCGGCGCGCTCGGCGTGGCCCTGGGCGCGGGCGCGGCGGCGCTGATCGACATCGTGAGCCCCATGCCCACCAGCATCGATCCCCGGGTGGTGATCGGGGGCGTGGTCGGCTCGTGTGTCCTCGGCGCGATCTTCGGCCTCTGGCCCGCGCTCTCGGCGGCGCTCCTCCACCCCATCGAGGCGCTGCGCCATGAGTGAGCCGCTCGGCAAGGTCCCCGCAGTCCGCTCCTTGCGCGCGAGGATCCGGGCCGGCGTGAGCGCCCGCCTCGACGATCTCAGCCTGGCGATGAGCGCCCTCACCGGCCATCGCCTCCGCTCGGGGCTGACGCTGCTCGGCATCGTCATCGGCGTCTTCACCGTGGTGGCGATGATGTCGCTGCTCAACGGCCTCCAGGCCTCGATCGACAAGAACATGGGCGGCCTCGGCGCCGACGTGTTCCAGATTCAGAGGCTCCCGAACTTTCATTTTGGCCAGCTCCCTCCCGAGATCCAGCGCCGAAAGAACCTGACGCTCTCCCAGGCGCTCGAGCTGCGCGAGGCGCTGCCCTTCGCCAAGCAGGTGGGCGGCGAGCTCTGGGAGGGCGGCAAAGAGGTCGTCGCCGGGAACAACATCGACGCGGGCGTGGAGGTCGGGGGCGGCACGCCGGAGTTCTTCACCAACAACAACCTCCCCATCGGGGTGGGCCGCGGCTACTCCGAGGCCGAGGCGATGGGCGGCGCGCGGGTGGTGATCCTGGGCGCGGCGGTGGTGGACGTGCTCTTCCCCGAGGGCAATAACCCCCTGGGCCAGCACGTGCGCCTGGGGAGGCTCAGCCTCGAGGTGATCGGCACCCTCGAGCGCCAGGGCGGAAGCCCCTTCTCGGGCAACCCCGACAACCTGATCTCGATCCCCATCGGCCTCTTCGTCGAGCTCTACGGGACCTCGCGCTCGGTCAACATCACGGTGATGGCGAAATCGCACGCGGACATGGCGCGCCTCACCGATCTCGCCATCGGCGCCTTCCGCACCGTCCGCGGCCTCGACGCGACCACCGAGAACGACTTCGACATCTTCTCGAACGACTCGGCCCGCTCGACCTTCGACGAGCTCGCCGGCACGGTGACCGCGGCGGGCCTGGTGATGTGCACCTTCACGCTCATCGTCGGCGGCATCGGGGTGATGAACATCATGCTGGTGGCGGTGACGGAGCGGACGCGGGAGATCGGGCTCCGCAAGGCCCTGGGCGCCCGGCGCGGACGGGTATTGATGCAGTTCGTGATCGAGGCGGTGCTGCTGGCCTTCTTCGGCGGGGTGATCGGGGTGGTGCTGGGGTTTCTGGCGACCTGGTTGGGGCGCTTCCTCGATTTCCCCGCCGAGGTCCCGATGTGGGCGGTGGTGCTCGGGCTCGGCGTCTCGAGCGGCATCGGTCTCCTCGCGGGAATCTACCCTGCCTGGCGAGCTTCGCGGCTGGTGGCTGCCGAGGCGCTGCGCGTCGAGTAGGCGCTCTCGGGAGCGGGGCTCGTGATAGCGTCGCCCCGCATGTTGCGCAAGAACAGCATTGGCATCGAGACGCAGTATGGATATCGAAGCTGCGAGCTCTACGAGGGCGACATCACGTCCCCCGACGCCGCCGCGGACCTGCTCGTCACCTCGGCCTTCGCCGGGGTCTACGACCTGGTCCCGGGGACGCTCTTCGCCGCCCTGCACCAGGCCTGGGCCCTCGATGTCGGCACCGTGGCGAGGGAGATCGACCTGCGCGTCCCCTTCTCCTTCTGGATCTCGACTCCCTTGATCGTCGGCCACTGCCGCCGGCTGCTCTGCGTGGAGCTCGTCGGAGGCAGCGTCGATCTCGCCCAGGCGATCGCCAACATCTTCGTCGGGGTGGCGATCCTGGAGGCGAGGGGCCATGGCCCGCGCACCATCACCATGCCACTCCTGGGCTCGGGGAATCAGAAGCTACCCCCGGAGACCGTGGTGGCGGAGCTCTTCCCGGCGGCGGAGAAGGCGCTCCGGCGCTTCCCCACGCTCGAGCGGGTCATGTTCGTCGACAAGGACCCCGTCAAGGTGGCGGGGATGGACGAGGCGCTGAATCAGCTCCTCCGCCGCTCGCGGGTGCTCCTGCCCCGGGGAGACCTCATGGGAAACCTCTGCGTGGAGATCTGCGCGGACATCGACGCGGCGGCGGCGTCCATCCCTCACCTGACCTGGCCCCTGTTCACCGAGATGAAGCGGATCCTCCGTGACGAGAAGGCGCGATCGTTCGAGGTCGGGATGCTGGCTCGCCGCCTCGTGGAGATCGTCGTCGACGACCTGCTCCAGGGGAGGAAAACATTGCCGGAGCTGGCGAGCAAAATCGAGAAGACGGTAGACGTCGGGGTCGCCCCGTGGATCCGCAGCTATATGCACCTGCTCCGGGTGCTCGGGAACGAGTCTGCGCACGAGAAGCTCTCGGACACCAGGCGACCGCTCTATGTCGCCGAGGACGATTTGACCGTGTGCCTGCTCTGTATGCAGCGGGTGCTGCGGTTCTGGATCCACTCGAAGCAAGCCACTCAGGGAGGGGGCGACTCCAAGGAGGCCGGGAGCTGAGACCTCCCGTCGACGAGCCTGGCGTCGCCGCTCAGTGGCGGTAATGGAAGATGCCCTGATTCTGGTAGACCGCATAGACATCGTCCGGCCCGCTGCCCCACAGGGCGTCGAAGGGCACCGTGAACGGGAAGAACATATTGGTCCATCCGGCTCCGTCGAAGTGCTGCACTCCGCCGAGGCCCTGGAACCGCCCTCCCTCGAACACGTCGTTCGCAGAGCTTCCCCAGATCGCGGCTGGCATGGAGTTTTGCTCCGCGCTGTTCGAGGACCAGGCAGCGCCGTCGAAATGGATCCTCGCCTCGTTGCCGACGACCCAGACATCGGCGGGGCCGCTGCCCCAGATCGCGCTGAGCCCGCTCGACTTCGGGACCGAGGCGGGTACGGCGCTTTGCCAGGCGCTGCCGTCGTAGTGCAGCAGAGCCCGGGGGACGCCGACCGCGTAAATGTCGGCTGGGCCGCTCCCCCAGATGGCCAGGAGGCTGTCGGTGACACCGCTGACCGATGGACTCCATGAGCTACCATCGTAGTGGAGGATGGTCCCGTTGTAGCCGACGGCAAACACATCGTTCGGGGCGCTGCCCCACACGCCCGTCAGCGTCTCGGTCACCCCGGACGAGAGCGGCGCCCAGCCCGCCTCATCGAGATGGACGATGGTCCCGTTGGCGCCGACCGCAAAGACGTCCTTCGGGCCGCTGCCCCACACCCCGATGAGGGTCCCCCGAGCGCTCGGAGCGGGCTGGGTCTTGATCCAACTCGAGCCGTCGAAATGAAGGACAGCCGGGATCGAATCGGCGGGGCTGGTGGAGGGCTTTCCGGTCATCGGATCGATCCCCAGCTCCGTGCCCGCGAAATAGACGTCTTTCGGGCCGCTGCCCCAGATCGCTCGCGGGGAGATGAACTGCGAGGAAGGCAGATCGAGGAGCTCCCAGCCGCGGGCGACGTCGACCTCGAAGGTCGCCGAGAGCTTCGTCCCGACGAGCTCGGCGCGGACTCGACACTTGCCGTCGGCGTCAGCCAGGATCTCGAAGGGTATGGGGCCGTAGGACGTGTAGGTGGAGCCGCCGTTGGGCAGGAAGCTGCACGTGTCCGGGGTCTCGATCACGAGGGATCGCTCCGCGTCGTCGAGGCAGGGGACCTTACCGTCGATCAGGCCAAGGGGGCGGAGCGTGACGTGCTGACCCACGTAGGGCGGCGGCGAGAAGGAGTGCAGATCGAGCTTGTCGAACAAGGACAGGTCGTAGAGCTGGAGGTCGAGCTTGAAGCCCGGATCGTCGGGCGAAGTCAAGGTCGCAGGGCCGGGGGCGCTCGCCGTCTTCATCGCTATACCGCCGCCCTGCTCCCCCACGATCGCGAGCCCCTTGGCCTCGACGGGGTAGTAGCCGTAGCCCGAGAGCAGCACGTCGCCCGCGTACAGGCTGAGGGAGAAGGTCACCGGGGTGTCCACGGGCAGATGCGCCTCGGAGACCGGGACGCCCGCGGCGTTCGCGTCGCCGGACGAATAGCAGAAGGGCCGCATCGTCACGTGATCGACCGCCTTGGCCTCGTAGAGCCCCTCGGCCGTGATCGTCTGGTCACCGAGGTCGAGGGTCGCTCGCAACGTGGCCTTCCCCGGGCTGTCGGCGCGCAGGGTGAATAGCCGCCCGTTCGTCGGGGAGGTCTCGAGCCCGAAGGCGGGCTCGCCGTCCAGCTTGACGTCCATGCTCTTGACATCGAGCCCGGTGCAGCCGGGGATGAACGACTCCGGGAGGGCGGCCAGCGCGTCGATGCGGCCGAACGACGAGAACACCGCAGCCGTGATGACCGGAAAGAGCGCGTCCCCGATGGTGAACTCCGTGCGGCACGCGGCGAGGACGACGTCCCTCCTCGCCCCGACGGCGATCGTGCCGAACGAGGGGATGAACTCGGCGTGAGGCCTATCGATCAGGCGAGTGTCGAAGCAGGCCGACGCGGTCGAGAGGAGCGCGGCGAGCGAGAGGAGCACGACAGCAGGGCGCAGCGGGCGGCGAGTAAGCATGATGTCCTCGATCATAGCCCCGCGTACCGGTTGAAGTCTGCCTCGGCGTCGCGACCGTGCTCTCGCGATTCCTGATCACGGGCTCCGCCCCTCGAACGCCCGAGCCACGACCGACAAGATCATCCCCAGCGTCGACCAGTCCACGCGCCCGTCCACGAGCAGCTCGCGCACGGTCCGCACCTCCGGGTACGTGCGCTCCCCGTCCTCCACGAGCCCGTGCGGCTCCCCCTCGCCTGCGCGGATCGCGGCGACCTCCGCCTCCGAGAGCTCGCCCGAGAAGAGGGCTGCCTGGTGGGCGAGCAGCGTCGCGGCCACCTGCCTCGCCTCGCCGGCGCGCAAGGCTCCGGGCTGGAAGCCCGTCTCCTCCTCGACCTCGTGACGCGCCACGTCCTCGGGCGCCTCGTCGCCGTCCCACGCGCTCCCGCCTGGCAGCTCGTGCACCATCCCGTCGGCGGTGCGCGCCGGGATCCGCACCTCGCGCACCAGCACGACCTCGGTGTCGAGCAGGGTGGGCCCGGGCCGGTAGAGCACCACCGAGGCGACGTCGGTGCGTCCGATCACCACCTCGCTCTTCTTGCGGTCCTCGCGCGGGACGTAGAGCGTGACCCGGAGCGCCCACGCGAAGAAGAAGCGGCGCTCAGGGCCGGCGAAGTACGACCAGAGCACGCGCGCGGCCTCGAGGCGGTGGCCCGCCCGCTGCTGCGCGGCGTACCACGCGCGAAAGGTCGGGTGCCTCCAGACCTGAATCGGCACCTCGCACTCGCCGCCCGAGCGGAGCGCTCCCTCTCCGGCGAGGCGCAGCGCCGCCGCCGCGACGCTGGCAAGATCGTGAGCGAGGGGGGCGCGGTACTTCTGCGCGTAGTGCCTCATATAACCCATGTGGGCCGCGCCCTCGGGCGCGCCGAGCACGACCTTGCCCGAGCCCGCCCAGGCCCCCCACTCCACGTTGGTGGTGAGCCCAGGCAGCGTCTTCATGTCGCGCGGCACCCAGAACAGGATCACGTCTGCGCGGTGCAGCCCGGCCTCTTCCCAGGCGATCTGCTCCTCGTACCCCGGGGCCCAGGCGCTGTCCCGGGGCTCGGGGACGAAGACCGCGCCGTCGAACCCCAGGCGCGCGAGCTCCTCGAGCGCGGCCGGGCGCCAGCTCGGGACCTCGGGCGATCGCGGCGTCGGCCCTGCGAGGAAGATCGACCGCGTGAGCGACTCGGGAAACGCCTCTCGGGCGTAGACGACCTGCATGGGACCGCGAGTCTACAAGCTCCCCGGTCACGATTGGAGATCGGCGGCGTCGACCATCCTCTCCCGGAGATCCACGGCGATCGTCGTCTGAAACCCCGGGCTCGGCAGAGCCCCGCCTTTGCCCGAGCGCAAGCTCACCACCATCTCTTCGTGCTCCCGCCACCACTGCCGCGCTCGGGGGGTCGTCCATTGCCCGGCATCGGCACAGGCAAGCAGCGCGTCATGCACGCTCTCGGCGCTCGCCGGCCTCCTGGCCGGGTCCTTCTCCAGACAGGCATACACGATCGCCTCCAGATCGGCAGGCACGGCCCTCCCCAGCCGCTCGGCGGGCGGCGTCGGCCGGGTGTGGAGGTGGTGACTGCACACCTCGACCAGCGTGGGCGCGTCGAAGGCGTGGACGCCGGTGAGCAGGAAATAGCCCACCGCGCCGAGGGCGTAGAGGTCGCTCTTCGGTCCCACGGTGTCCGCCGCCTTGATCGCCTCGGGCGAGAGATAGAGCGGCGTCCCGGTGATGGTGTTGACGTTGCTCAACATCGTGCTCTCCTGGGCGCCGAGCTCCTTGACCAGGCCGAAATCGACCACCTTGGCCACGTCGGGCTGCCCGCCCCGCTCGCAGAGGATGATGTTGGCGGGCTTGACGTCGCGGTGGACGATCCCCTTCTCGTGCGCCTCGGCGAGGGCGCCGGCCACCTGCTCTAGGATATGGATCCCCCGGCCAGGAGCCACCGGGCCCCCGTGCCCGACCAGCTCTTCGAGGGTCAGACCCTCGAGGTATTCCATCGCGTAATAGAAGATGTTGTCCGGGGTCCGGCCGAAATCGAAGATGGCGACGGTGTTGGGGTGGGTGAGCCGGCTCGTGAGCTGCACCTCGCGCTCGAAGCGGGCGATGGTGGTGGCACCGGCCTTGTCCGCCGGGAGGAGCTTCACCGCCGTGGGGCGGCGGAGCATGGCGTGGCTGGCCTTGTAGACGGCGCCCATCCCTCCTTCGCCGATCTTCTCTTCGAGGGTGTACTGGCCGAGCTTCATCGCCTCGCGCACCCTCTGCTGGAGGCCGTAGATCACCTGGGAGAGCACGGTGGTGGCGGCGATCGCGACGGAGCACCAGAAGGCGATGAGGACCGTGGCGAAGCCCGGGCTCACCACCGCGGTGCTCTCTCCCTTCAAGGAATGGACGATGTAGGTCATCGGGACGAGCGGGAGGGCGACCTTGAGGCTTATCAGGAAGGTGCGGAGAGGGGTGCTCGGGATCAGCGCCGCCCGGCCGACCAGGATGTAGGTGATGGCCTGCATGATCACCAGCTCGGGCCGGTAGTGGGGCGCGATCCAGAGGATCATCAGGGCCGGCCCGGCGCCGAGGAAGAACATGCCGCCCGCGTCGAGCGCGTAGAGCAGATCGAGCGAGCGCGTCCCCTTGCGGCAGATCTGCCAGATGGCGAGCGAGACCAGGGTGATCGCTACGTTGATGAGGCGGTAGGGCCGGAAGAAGATATCCATGCTCTCTTTGCGAAAGAAGACGAGCAGGGGCGGGGTGATGAGGAAGGGGAAGATCGTGAGGACGAAGAGGAGCTTGGCGAAGAGGGCCAATCGCTGCTGGAAGAAGGCGCGCTGATCGTCCGAGCCGAGGGGGACGGTCGCGAAGCGGAAGAAGCCGAGCAGGGTCGAGGTCGAGGAGACCATGGTCGGGCTATGACGAGGGGGTTACGGGGGGCAGGGCGCGCCGTCGGCGATCCAGCGATCGACGTGCTTTACCAGCTCTGCGTGGGCGATAGGGGGGGCGGTGCGGCCGGGGCCAGGGTCCCACGCCCAGAGGACGAGGGCGTCCTTTGCAAAATGGGTGTGGAGGTCTGCCAGCGACTTTCCGCCGTTGTGCTTTGGATCTTTGAGCTGCTCGCAGAGGTCGTGGGCGCTCTTTCCTTCGAAGGGCAGGGGGTGCTCGGCGGAGGGCATGGCCCAGCCGGGCACGCCGGGAGGGCCGTGGAGGAAGGGAGCGTTCTTGCTGCGGTGGCAGGTCGAGCAGGGGAGGCCCGCGGGGGGGCTCCGGCGCGAGACGTTCATCCGGTGGAGCTTGCCGCTGTCACCGAGGTGGGGAGCGTCCCCGGAAGGGTGGCAGTTCTGGCAGCGGGGGGACTGGAGGACTTGATAGATCGGCGCGAAGGAGGCGGCGCTCACGGCCTTGTCTTCCGCGTGCGCGGAGAAGGTCGCGAAGGCGGCCAGGCCCAGCGCCGCCATGACGATGGCGTTTCGGCTCTTCATCGGGGCGGGTCCTTGGCGGTGAGGCCGCGGGTGAAGGGGAGGGCGCGCACCGGGCGGCCGGTGGCGGCGAGGATGGCGTTTGCCACCGCGGGGGCCACGGGGGGCAGCCCCGGCTCGCCGATGCCGGTGGGGTGCTCGGTGCTCGGCACGATGTGCACCTCGATCTCCGGGGTCTCGTGCATCCGGAGCGGCTCGAAGTCGTGGAAGTTACTCTGCTCGACGGCGCCCTTCTTCCAGGTGATCTCCTGGCGGAGCGCGGCCCCGAGGCCGAAGATGACCGCCGACTCGACCTGGGCGCGCACCAGATCGGGGTTGACCACCACCCCGCAGTCCACCGCGGCGACGATGCGGTGGACGCGGACGTCGGTTCCTTCGACGCTCACCTCGGCGACCTGGGCGCAGTAGCTCTCGAACGATTTCGACTGGGCGATCCCCCGGAATCGCCCCTTGGGGAGGGGCTTGGCCCAGCCGGCCTTCTCGGCCGCGAGCTCGAGCACTCCGCGGTAGCGAGGCGATTTCGAGAGGAGCTCGCGCCGGAGCGCATAGGGGTCTTTTCCGCCGGCCCGGGCGAGCTCGTCGAAGAAGGCCTCGGTCGTGTAGACGTTCTGGGAGTTCCCGACCGAGCGCCACGGGGCGACGGGGACGGGGTGGTTCATCGTCGCGTGCTCGAAGCGGAGGTTGGGGATCTCGTAGGCCAGGTTGGCCGCGCCCTCGACGCTCGTGGGATCGACGATGCCGCTCCCGCCGATGAGGCCGCGCCCGATCTGCCCGCCGAGGAGCTTCATCGCCAAAGGGACGCCGCCCGGGAGGACGGAGCCCACCCACTCGTGGCCCATGTTGGCGACGATGGATTGGCAGACGATGCGGTGATTCCAGGAGAGGATCGACCCGTGGGCGTCGACGGTGCCGCGCAGGAAGCTCAGCGACATCGGGCGGTAGGGGCTGTGCTGCATGTCGTCTTCGCGTGACCAGACGACCTTGACCGGCTTCTTTACCCTGAGGGCGATCTGCACCGCCTCTTCGACGAAGTCGTGCGCGCCGCGGCGGCCGAACCCGCCGCCGAGCAGCGTCTGGTGGACGATGATTGCCTCGTAGTCGAGGCCGGTGATCCGACGCACCACCTCGCGCACGAGGGCCGGGCTCTGGGTCGGCGCCCAGACCTCGCAGCGGCTCGCCGTGACGATCGCCACGGCGTTCTGGGGCTCCATCGTCGCGTGGGCGAGGTAGGGGAGCTCGTAGACGGCCTCGACGGTGCGCGTGGCCTCTTTCTCGGCGGAGGCGACGTTGCCGACGTTGCGCACCATCTTGGCGGGCTGCTTTGCCCGGTCGAGGTACATCGCGCGGAGCGCGCTGCTGTCGACCCAGACGGCCCCCTCGGTCCACTCGACCTTGACGGCCTTGGCCGCGCGCTGCGCCTGCCAGTAGCGCGAGGCGACGACCGCCACGCCCTGGGGGATGCGCACCACGTCGACCACGCCTGGGAGACCGCGCGCGGCGCGATCGTCGAACGAGACGACCTCGGCCCCGAGCCGGGGGGGGCGGAGGACGACCGCCGTGACCATATCGGGCACGCTCACGTCGAGGCCGAACACGCCCGAGCCGTCGACCTTCATCTTCGCGTCGAGGCGGGTAATCGATTTGCCGATCCAGGTGTGCTTCTCGTTGGGCTTGAGGGTCACCTCGGGGATCGGCTCGCGGGCCGCCTCCGCCGCGAGCTCGCCGTAGCGCAGGCGCCGTCCGGAGGGGACGTGGACGATCGTCCCCTCCTCGGCGCGGCACTCCTCGAGCGGAGCCGGGAAGCGCTTGGAAGCCGCTTTTCGCAGCATCTCGCGCGCCACGGCGCCCGCGCGGCGCAAGGGATCGTAGGACGACCTCACGCTGTTGCTCCCGCCCGTCACCTGCATGCCGACCGTGGGGTCCTGGTTATCGTAGCTGCGGTCTGCGCCGGCCAGCTCGATCACGAAGCGGGCGGGGTTGACCTCCAGCTCGTCGGCGAGGATTTGCGCGTGGGAGGTCATCGTCCCCTGGCCCATCTCGACCCGGTCGAGGGTGAAGATCACCCTGTCGTCGGGGGTGATGCGCAGCCAGGCGTTCGGCACGAAATCGCCGGGTTGCGCGCCCGGCTGCACCGGAGGAGGGAGCCCGACCGGGCCGCAGCCCACCCCGGCGACCTCGAGGAGGAACACGCCGCCCACGGCGAGCGAGGCGCGCAGCAGATCCCGACGGGTAGGTTGGCCGCTCATCGGGGTTTATCCTCATGCGCAGGCGCGCCGGCCAGGGCCTCGGCGGCGCGGGTGATGGCCCGGCGGATCCGCGGATAGGTCCCACAGCGGCAGATGTTGGCGCTGAGCACCGCGTCGATGTCTTCGTCGCTGGGCTTGGGTTTGGCCTTGAGCAGGGCCACGGTGCTGAGGATCTGCCCCGATTGACAGTAACCGCACTGGGGCACGTTCTCGGCGATCCAGGCCTTCTGCACCTCGTGCAGGGCCTTCTCTCCGAGGCCCTCGATGGTGAGCACCCGCTTGCCGGCCATCTCCCCCACCGGGGTAATGCAGGAGCGAACCGGGCTGTCGTCGACGTGGACCGTGCAGGCCCCGCAGAGGGCGATGCCGCAGCCGAACTTGGTGCCGGTGAGGCCCAGCTCTTCGCGGATCACCCAGAGGAGGGGGACGTCGTCGGGGACATCGACCGACCGGGGAACACCGTTGACGATGAAGGTAATCATGCTGCCTCCTTCACCAGAGCGCGAAGCTTGCCGCGAGCTGGACGCGTGGACCGAAGAGCTCGTCGACCGAGCTGAATGGGAAGACCATGCCCCCCTCGGCGTCGAGGATGAAGGAGCGGGTGTGGACGATGTAGACCCCGAGCGAGCCGTCGAGGATGGTGTTGTTCTTGAGGTGGGTCTCCCATACCCCGCCGATCGCCGCGCCAAAGTGGGGGATCAGGAAGCGCCGGCTGGCGTTGCCCTCGAAGGAGACCACGCCGCCGAAGCGGTAGAGCAGCGCCCGCCGGCTCTCGCTGAGGCTCGTGAGGAGCGAGGCGCTCCCGTAGAATTTGCCGTGCGAGGGCCCGTAGGCGTTGTTGTTGCTCGACCAGGAGAGGAAGGCCATCTCCACCCCTCCACCGAAGTAGGGGCCGTCGGCCTTGGCGGGGAAGTAGCCGGCGAAGGCCGCGGTCGGCACGAGCACGGATACGTAGGGGTCGCACACGGGGTCGCCGGGTACGTCGTTGGGGCAGGCGGCGAGGGCCGGGGCAGACGAGAGGAGGAGGCTCCCTGCGCAGGTAACGGCGATTTTTGTCCAGGCTCTGGGCACCAGCCCCGTTATCACGGGTTTCAGAGGACGCCAATTCGTCAAATCGAGACCGAGGTGCTTTGCCATCGAGGCGTCGCAATTTGCGCCCCATCTCGCGCGAGAGCGCCTCGCGCTGAGCGTGTACGCGGCCTGGAAGAGGCGGTAAAGAGAAGGGGAGGTGGCGCTGAATGAAGGTCTGCCGATTCGTGGGCGCGTTGATGTTCTGCCTCGCGCTCGGGCCTGCCCGCGCCCAGGCCGAAGACGCGCTCGGCCTGGAAGAAGCCTTGAAGCTAGCGTTGGCCAACAATGAGCGGGCGCTCAAGGCCCCGCTCCGGGTCGAGGTCGCCCAGGGTCAGCTCGAGCGGGCCCGCACGGCCTTCCTACCGACCTTGACCACCAACGCCGGGGTCACGTTCAGCCCGACCCTCAACAAGGGGGGGCGCGCCGCCGCGGGCAGCGGGACGATCACCCTCAACCAGCCCCTCTTGAACCCCTCGGCCTTCCCGCTCTACGCGCAGGCCCGGCATCAGCTCGAGGCGGAGCGCTGGGGGGCGGTCCAGGACAAGCGGATCGTCGTCTTCGACACCGCGCAGGCCTTCCTGGTCGTGCTCACCACCGAGCACCTGCTCGACGCGGCCCACCGGCGGCTCGAGCGCGCCGTCGCCACCCTCAAGAACATCGAGGCCCGCGCCGGGGCCCAGCTCGCCAGCTCGAACGACGTGACCCGCACCATGATCGAGACCACGGCGGCCCGGCGCGAGGTCGTCAGGGCCGAGGGGAACGTGGCGCGCGCCTATCTGGAGCTCAGCTTCCTCGTGGGCAAGGAGGTGAAGGGGCCCCTGGCGGAGTCGGATCGCACCACCCGCGCCGCCCAGAGCGGCGGGGTCCACACCGAGGAAGACGTGCGCTCCGCTGCGAGCCGGCGCGCGGACGTGCGCTCGTCGGAGGAGCGGACCCTGGCCCTGCGCGAGGCGGCCAAGGAGCCGCTCTATCGCCTCGCGCCGACGATCCAGGCCACCGCCCAGATGCGCGTCAACCCGGCCCCGATCGCGCCCGACAGCGCCCACGACGAGTCGCTCCAGCTCTCTCTCTCCTGGACCCTCTTCGACGCGGGCGTCCGCTACGCGGATCGCCGGACCCGGTCGGCCCAGGCCGAGAGCCAGGCCCTCGACGAGCGGCAGCTCCGGCGATCGATCGCCACCGACGTCGCCATCGCCACCGCGGCGCTCAAGGCGGCCCGCGAGGTCTACAAGCTCTCCGACGAGGCGGCCACCATCGCTCAACGGAACACCGCGGAGACCGAGGTGCTCTACGAGCACGGCCTCGCCCGGGCGATCGAGGTGGTCGACGCGACCGCCACCCGCTACGACGCCGAGGTCAGCCGGGAGACCGCGCGGCTGGCGATGGAACAGGCCTACCTCGACCTGCGCTTCGCCCTCGGGCTCGACCCGCTCGACGACGGAAAGAGCACGCCGGCTCCGAAGGACGGTGCGCCTTGAGAGCCGCGGTCTTCGTCCTCTGCACGTTCTTGCTCGCGGCCTGCAAATCGAGCGAGGCCCCGCCCGAGAAGGGGGGGCGCGGCGGGCGCGGCGGCCTCGCCTTCGCGGTCGACGTGATGCCCGTCGAGGCCAAGAACGTCACCTACCTGGTGACCGCCCCCGGGACCATCGAGGCCTTCGAGCGGGTGCAGGTCACCGCCCGCGTGCCCGGCGCCGTCGACCGGGTGGCCTTCACCGAGGGGCAGGAGGTGAAGAAGGGCGACACCCTGGTGGTCATCGACTCGGAGCGCTTCCGGGTCTCGGTGAGCAGCGCCAAGGCCGCGCTCGAGAAGGCCGAGGCCGCCGTGAAAGACGCCGACGCCCAGGTGGCGCGGCGGGAGGGCGCGACCGACAAGACCCCGGGGCTCATCACGGGTGAGGAGCTCGCGACCTACAAAACCAAGGCCGCCACCGCCAAGGCCGACCGGCAGGTCGCCGCCGAGGCCCTCCGGACCGCGCAGCTCAACCTGCGTGACTCGTCGGTGAAGGCGCCGATCGAGGGCGTCATCCAGACCCGCACCGTCGAGACCGGGCAGTACGTGCAGGCGGGGTACATCATGGCGACCCTGCTACGCCGCGATCCTCTCCTTCTTCGCTTCCAGGTCGAGACGCAAGACGCGGCCCGCCTCAAGGCCGGCCTCACGGCGACGTTCACGATGCGCGAGACGCAGCGCACCTACAACGCCTACATCACCCTGGTCTCGGGCGCGGCCGACCCGACGAGCCACATGGTGGCGGTGACGGCCCAGGTCGCCGAGGACGAGCACAAGTACTGGCTGCGTCCGGGCTCGTTTTGCGACGTCACCCTCGATCTCAGCCCGCAGCGAACCGCGCCGATCATCCCGCGGCTGGCGGCGCGGGCGACCGACCATGGCTACGTCGCCTACGTGATCGAGAACGACGTGGCCGTCGAGCGCCCGCTTACCCTGGGGATGAGCACCCGGGACGGCTGGGTCGAGGTGCGCTCGGGCCTCGCCGCGGGCGATCTCCTGGTCGTGCGCGGCGCCGAGGCCCTCACCGTCGGGGCGAAGGTGCGGCAGAACCGGGTGACGCCCGACTCCCTCAACACCGTCCCCGACCCCGACGCCGCGAGCGCCGCGAGCGGGGCCGCGACGGGATCGGCGGAGCCCGGGGCCCGCCGCCGCAAGGCGCCCCCGGAAGCGGCGAGCGCGGGGACGCCGCGATGAACATCACCGACGTCTCCATCAAGAACCCGGTCTTCGCCTGGATGCTCATGGCGAGCACGATCCTCTTCGGGATCGTGGCCCTCACCCGCGTGGGGATCAGCCAGTACCCCGACGTCGACTACCCCAACATCAGCGTGAGCGTCTCCTGGCCCGGCGCCTCCCCCTCGGCGGTCGAGCGCGAGGTGCTCGAGCCGCTGGAGCAGGCCATCGCCCAGGTCGAGGGCGTCAAGCAGATCTCGTCGTCGGCGCGCCAGGGCTCGGCCCGGGTCACGGCCACCTTCGACATCTCGCGCAACGTCGACCTCGCCCTCCAGGACGTGCAGGCCAAGGTCGCGCAGACCCAGCGCTCCCTCCCCACCGACGTGCCCGCCGCCACGATCTCCAAGTCGAACCCCGACGATACGCCGATCCTCACGGTGGGCGTCTCGGGCCCCTTCTCGCGCCAGCTCCTCTCGGACGTGGCGCGCTATCAGGTGCAGGAGAAATTGCAGACGGTCCCCGGCGTCGGGCAAATCACCCTGAACGGTTATCTGAACCGCAACGTCCGGATCTGGCTCGACACGAGCAAGCTCGCCCAGAAGAGCATCGCCGCCAGCGACATCATCTCGGCCATCCGCCGCGAGCACGTCGAGGTCCCTGGCGGGCAGCTCGACGCGGGCGGTCGCCAGCTCAACGTGCGCCTACTCGGCGAGGCCATCGACCTCGCCACCCTCCGCAAGCTGGTGATCCGCAAGACGCCCACCGCGTCGATCGAGCTCGAAGACGTGGCGATCGTCGAAGACGGCTTCGAGGACGTGAACTCGGTCGCCCGGCTCGACGGCGCGCCGCTCCAGGCCCTCGGTGTGCTCAAGCAGCGGGGCACCAACGCCGTCGGTGTGGCGACCGCGGTGCGCGCCAAGGTCGCCGAGATCCAGAAGAGCCTCCCCGAGGGGATGAAGGTGGAGATCCTCTCTGACACGACCACCTTCATCGAGGAGTCCGTCCACGAGATCGAGCTCGAGCTGGGGCTGGCCCTGATGCTGACGGCGGTGGTCTGCTGGCTCTTCCTCGGCTCGCTCTCCAGCACCGTCAACGTGGTCCTGGCGATCCCGATGTCCCTGCTCGGGACGATCGCCGTCATCTATTTTCTCGGCTTCACCCTCAACACCTTCACGCTGCTCGGCCTCTCGCTCGCCGTCGGCCTCGTCGTCGACGACGCGGTGATGGTGATGGAGAACATCTACCGGCACGCGGAGATGGGGAAGTCCCGCGCCGTCGCCGCCTCCGAGGGGACGAAGGAGATCACCTTCGCCGCGCTCGCCGCGACGCTGGCGGTCATCGCGATCTTCCTGCCGGTGGTCTTCATGGAGGGCGTGATCGGCCGCTTCTTCTTCCAGTTCGGGGTGACGCTCTCGGTGGCGGTGCTCCTCTCGTACTTCGAGGCGATCACCCTGGCCCCGGCCCGCTGCGCCCAGATCCTCAACACCTCGCGCGAGGGTCGGAGCGCGGTGGGCCGCGCGGTGGATCGCGCCTTCGCGGCGCTCGAGCGCGGCTACGCCCGGGTGCTCGGGATCGCGGTCGAGAACCCCTGGAAGGTGCTTGTGGCCTCGGTCGTCCTCCTCGCCGGCTCGGGGGCCCTCGTGCCGCGGATCCCCACCGAGTTCGTGCCCTCGCAGGATCAGAGCCGGCTCAACGTCCGGATCCAGACCGAGACGGGCACCAGCGTGACCGGCGCCGCTCCGCTGCTGGCGCGGGCCGAGCAGAAGCTCGCGGCTCGCCCGGAGATCGCCCGGATCCTCACCACGCTCCAGGGCTCCCAGGGCTCGATGACCCTGACGCTCGTGCCCCCGAGCAAGCGCAAGCTCTCGGCGCAGGCGCTCTCGGCCGAGCTCCGCAAAGACCTCCAGTCGATCGCCGGGATCCGGGCCTCGATCCAGGACCCTTCGCAGCAGGGCTTCGGCGTGGCCAAGGGCTACCCGGTCGATTTCACGGTGCGCGGCGCGGACTGGGACAAGCTGGTCACCGAGGCGATGAAGCTCAAGGCCGAGCTCGAGAAGACGGGCTTCGTGACCGACCTCACGACCGACTACCAGGTCGGCGCGGCCGAGGTGCAGGTCATCCCCGATCGCAGGCGCGCCAGCGATCTCGGCGTATCGATCAGCGATCTGGCGAGCACGGTCAGCGCCCTGGTCGGGGGCAACGTCGTCGGGAAATTCTCGACCGAGGGCCGCCGCATCGACATGCGGATGCGCCTGCTCGCCGCGGAGCGCTCGCGCCCCGAGGATCTGGGGCAGATCCGGGTGCGGTCCGATAAAGGGGAGATGATCCCGATCTCGCTCCTCGTGACCCAGCGCGAGAGCACGGTGCTCCAGTCGATCAACCGCCTTGACCGCGAGCGGGCGATCGGGATCTCGGGCAACGTCGCCGCCGGGCACTCGCAGACCGAGGCCATGGCCAAGGTCCTCGAGCTCTCGAAAGAGCTTCCGCTCGGCTATCGCACGGTGCCGAGCGGGCAGGCCTCGCAGCTCGACGAGACCACGGGCGGGCTCTTCTTCGCGCTGGGGATCGGGATCCTCGTCGCGTACATGGTGCTCGCCAGCCAGTTCAACTCGTTTTTGCACCCGGTCACGGTGTTGACCATCTTGCCGCTGGCCCTTTCGGGGGCGGCGATCGGGCTTTTGGTCACGGGGAAGACGCTCAACGTCTTCAGCATGATTGGCGTGCTCTTGCTGATGGGGATCGTCAAGAAGAACTCGATTCTTCTGGTCGAGTATGCAAACCAGGTGGCGGAGCACGAGGGGCTCGATGCGATCTCGGCGATACGGAAGGCCGGGCCTTTGCGGCTCCGGCCGATCTTGATGACCACGGTGGCGACGATGATGGCGGCGGTTCCGCCGGTGCTGGGGATTGGGCCGGGGACGGAGACGCGTAGCCCGATGGCTGCGGTCGTGCTCGGGGGGCTCACCGTCTCGACGGTGCTCAGCTTGCTGGTCGTTCCGGCGTTTTATGTGGTTTCGGATCGCTTGAAGGGGAAGCTCGGGATGCGGACGGTGGTCGCGGCTGTTCCGCCGGCTGTCGAAGGTAGCCACTAAACCGCGCCCATCTTGAGAACCGTAGAAATCGGCGACGGCGACGGCGACGGCAACGGCAACGTTAAACGGCAACGGCAACGGCAACGGCAACGGGCCGGATCTGTGGTTCTCGAACTGGCTGCGGTTTAAATCGACGGGAGGAGGTAATCCGGGCGCTCCGACCTCTTCTCATCCCTGGGGTGACGCCGCCGCAAGCGCCATCCCAGGAGGGACAGACCGAGCACGAGGGCGCTGAAGGGCGACGCCTCGCCGCCGGGAGACGCCGTGCAGAAGAAGGTATCGTGACATTCGCCCGAGGGGATGGGGTTATCGCCCAGGAGTCGCGGGCACTCGGGGCTGAGCATGACGGACAGCGCTACCGTCGAGGAGATGCGGAAAGGCTTGGGGGCTTCCTTGCACAAGATCGTGTCCTTGGCGTCGATCTCCGCGGATTGGGTCATCTCCTCGTTCCACTCGGGATCGCTGGGTTCACAATCCGTGTCGTCCGGGTCGTCTCCACACCAGGCGATCGAGGTCCCGAGGATCCGTGTGCCCTTGGTGGTCGTGACCATGCCGTCGAAGTCGGAATCGGGGACGCGGACGGTGACGACGTCGCCCACCGAGAACCGGCTCCGCCGATCACCTTGCACGGCGATTTCGTCGATTGTTGCCGTGGCCTTGAAGACCGCGCCGTCGCCGAACTCATCCTCGATCGACTGGACGGTGGCGGCGAATGCGGCTGCGTAGCGCGGAGACCTGCAGATGCACGGCTCCGGCGGAGCGATGCACGAGGCGTGCGCGTCGCTCCCGGGAGCGAAGGAGGCGAGGAGCAGCACGGCGAAAATCAGGTATCGCATGCGTGGAGGGTATCACGGTCGCGGATCGGCGAAGCTCGTGTACCATTCTCTGGACGTGCTCGGGGAGTTCGCCGAGAGAGCGCAGGGTGATCACGGCCGCGGCGTCGGATTGGCTCGTCTGCTGCTCGGCGATGCTCTGTACGTAGTCGCACAGATGGCCGAGGGAGACGACCAGCGCCAGCCGATTAGGCATGTCGTACCTACATTTCATGCATGTCGCACCTGGTACGACATGCATGAAATGTCGCTTGCCCGTGGTGGAGGAGACGCTTCGTGACAGGAACCGAAGCGCGCCTGGCAGGAACGAAAGCGCGCCTGGCAGGAACGAAAGCGCGCCTGGCAGGAACGAAAGCGCGCCTGGCAGGAACGAAAGCGCGCCTGGCAGGAACGAAAGCGCGCCTGGCAGGAACGAAAGCGCGCCTGGCAGGCGGCGAGGCCTCCTTATCCTGTCGGCAAGGGCGCCTGGCAGGCGGCGAGGCCTTCTTATCCTGTGCGCAAGGGCGCTTGCCAGGCGGCGAGGCTTTCTTATCCTGGCGGCAAGGGCGCCCGTCGGGGACCGAGACGCGCCCGTCGTGAACCGAAGCTTCCATGCTAGGGAGGCAAGGCCGCCCGCCGGGAACCGAGACCTCCTTATCCTGCGGGCAAGGGCGCCCACCAGGAACCGAGACCCTCTTATCCTGCGGGCAAGGGCGCCCACCAGGAACCGAGACCTTCTTATCCTGCAGGCAACCGCGCCTGGCAGGAGCGCGTGCATGCTTTCCAGGTCTCCTCCGCCCAACCTCGCCGTGGCGACAGCTTCAGCGCGGCTCCCGCTTTGCTCGCCACGTGATCGTTCGCCTCCTCGGCGAAGGCGACGTCACCGAGGTCTACGAGGTGATCGCGCTCGACGGGCGGCGCCGCGCGCTCAAGGTCGTCCGGCCCGATAGCCCGGAGAGGGCGGGGGTCGTACGCCTGGAGCACACATCGTGTGCGCTTCGGGATAGAGCGCTCTCCTATGCCGCCTTCTCGGCCTCTGGCTGCTGCCGGAGGCGTTGCAGGAGGCGCAGAGGAATGCGATCGCAAAGCCGCAGGCGAAGGCCGCGAAGCGGCCGGCGGTGGCTGCGAAGCGGCCGGCGAGAACAACGAAGCGGCCGGCGCAGCGGGCGTAGGACGGCGCCGCTGAGCTGAACCCCCTCCCGAATTTGCGCGGCAGGGTCAGCCCGTCGAGCATGCTACCCTTCATGCATGGAATCAACCACGGTCCAGCCCGCCCCCGATCGCCGTCCCTCGCAGCGCACGACGATCAAGGACTGGCTGGCGATCCCTGAGGAGAAGCGCGCCGAGCTCATCGACGGGGTCATCGTGTACCAGGGCATGCCCGGCCCACTCCATGGAGAGGTGCAGGGCAGGACGTTCTCCCTCGCGATTGGGCCCTTTGGTCGCCGGATCGGAGGGGGCGACCGTCCCGGCGGTTGGTGGATCTCTCTAGAAGTCGACATGGAGCTCGCCGGAATGGGGTGCCGGCCGGATGTCCTGGGCTGGCTACGGTCCAAGCATCCGCGCCGGCCGGAGCCCGATGAGCGAGGGGTGGTGACCGCCGTACCCGACTGGGTGTGCGAGGTGCTCTCGCCGTCGACCGCGTACATCGATCAGGGCAAGAAGCGCCGGGGGTATCATCGCGCGGGCGTTCAACATTACTGGCTCGTCGACCCCACGAACCGCACCCTCACCGTGCTCGAACGAACCGAGCGCGATTATCTCATCGTCCTCGTGGCCGGGGAAGATGACGTCGTGCGCGCCGCGCCCTTCGATGCGGTCGAGATCCCCATCACCGAGATGTTCGGCGACAACGAGGAGCCCGGGGCCGAGCCCGAAAGGCCCGAGGGGGAGCTCGCCTCGACGAAGGAGGAAGAGGCGGCTCAATCGAGATAGCCGGCCTCGGGGCTCTCTTGGGCCCTGGGCGATCGAGGCTTCGTGATAGATCTCGATCCATGATCGGGCCGCTCGTCTCGTTGCGTAGCAAGGGCGCCCCCGGGCCTTCACGCGAGCGCGCGCCGGCCGTCTCGACGCTGCTCGACGATGCGGATCTCGGCGGCGGTGAGCGGCTCCGGTGTGGCTTCTGTGGGCACCCGATCACCGCGGCGAGCACGCGGATGGAGGTCGACGGCGCGCACGAGCACCGGCGCGAGAACCCGGCCGGGTACGTGTTCCGGATCGGCTGCTTCCGCGCGGCGCCGGGCTGCGTGGGCCAGGGCGAGGCCACCGAGCACTGGAGCTGGTTCCCGGGCTACGCGTGGCAGGTCGCCCTCTGCCGGGGCTGCGGGGGGCACCTCGGCTGGTCGTTCCAGATGGAGGGCTCTCGCTTTCACGGGCTCATCGTGGATCGCCTGGTCTCGGGTGAGGAGAGGGGGCCGGCTGGCTGAGCTCGTCCATTACAAACCCGGAACAACCATGAAAGAGTCAGGTAAAGTCAACGTTCGCCGAACGCCTTGCCCATTTGCTGCCGCACGAAGCGCGGCCAGCCGCATGGGCGGGTTGGGCCGCGTCAGGCGAAGAGATCGGAGGCGCTCTTCGCTCCGAGGACGTTGTCGAACCATCGGTCGAGCATTCCACTGTCCGTGCAGGCCAGGATGCGGGCCCGGTCCTCTTCGGCGAGCGGCACCCCGACGTGCGCGACCAGGCGGAGGAGCGCTTCGATCTTGCCCTCGATCTTGCCCTCGATCTTACCCTCGATCTTGCTCTCGGCCCGGATGGCCTGGATGACAGGGTTCTTCTTCTTGTCGAGCGCCCGCGCCACCGCGTTGTCCGCTTCGGCGGCGTCCAGCAGGGCGCTGACCGGGATCGGGCGGACCAGGCACCGGTCGGTGATCGAGGCATTCGGAGAGAGGCGGAGGAACACGCCCTTACCCGCGTTCCATTCGTCGACCTCACGGCTCTTGACGAAGATGGCAAAGACCCGGCGCACCCCGCGCTTGATGAGGTCCTCCGCCTTGGCCGTCACGTCGGCGATGGATTGCTCGTTGACGACCTCGAAGGCCAGCTCTTCGAGGTAGCGCGTGCCGGTCGTGGGGTCGGTCCCTGCCTTGCGAACACAGGTGTCGGTCGCGAAATCCGAGCCCTGGTCGGCCCGGGTGAGGAGGTCTGTCGAGGCGACGAAGGCGGAGCGAACATTGGCCCGGAGGATATAGTCGAGCTCACAGTGGCGGTCGGCGTGCGGGTCGAGGGCGGGCTGGGCGAGGATCTTGCGACCGCGGAGCATTTCTTCGCGGGTTTCGGGGGTGACCAGGCGCTCGTCGAGGGAAGGGAGGGAGTCGGCGCTGGGGAGGCGCAGGGCGCTCGAGCCCGCAGGGCCGGGGGCCAGGAGCATCTCGGGGGAGCGGCTTCGCGGGGTCATGCGGGAGAAGGTAGCAGAAGGCGGCGGAGGGGTCTATCGGGGCGCTGGAGCCCCCGGGGCGGAGTTCTCTGCCCTCTTTCTTATCCCTATCCCTATTCCTATCCCGTACACTCGCGACGCGCTGGTTCTTATCCCGTCAATCGCATCCGGTCGGCCGGAGCCGGCAGTCGAAGGTGTGGTCCTGGCCGATGCGGCAGTTCGGCTCCGGGGTACCCGCTATTCCGCAGGTGTCTTTTTCGCAGAGGCAACCATGACACACAGACATTGGTAACCAGAGCGACTCGCTGGTAACCTTTTGCTCATCGTCGGTGGTAGCTCTCATGACGACATGGGCGATTACGGAGATCGATTGATTCGGCTGCGCCGACTCTATGCTGTTCACGAACGCAGGAGTCGTCGCAGCGTCGATGAGCGTCGTCCGGACCTCTGTAAATTTTATTTTATCTGGTCAGGAACGTATGGATCGACATCTCCCATGACCGGCTGGCTAAACCTTGCTGGCGTTCCATCCTTGCGCAGGATCACGTCTCCATGAGAAGAGAGGAGCTCAACGTCTGCCGCCTCGAGGTGCAACCGCCGCTGTTGCCTACACCCGCAGCCGGTATGCACCACGCGGAGGATGGTCCAATACTCTGTTGCATACTTGCTGTCCAAAATTCCAACATCCGCCAGATTACCGCTCGGATTTGGCGGTAAACATGTATCTTGAGGGAGCACGTAGGCACCGACGCTCGCGAAAGTACAAGTGCTTGGGAAGCACTCGTCGTCATCGGATAAACTGCTCCGGGCACCGCAGGTGCTCATCAGCCATCCGTAAAGAATCAGTCCCAGTGCTCTGGTGAGCCTTCGCATGTCAACCTCTACGAGGAGGATCTCACGGTCACGAGCCTCGAGTCAAGGTGGACGCGAAAAGTATGCCTATCGTCAGTGCTTCGCCGGCAATCGCCCGCCTGTTCTCGGTAGCCAAGTTGACGGGGAGGGATCGAGCCAGATGGTTTGGACTCGCTAAACGAGCCTCGATCAGGCGATCTACATCAATATATGCAGATATCTGAAAACGGACCCATGCACTCCATATCGTTCGTGCAACCGCAAGCACCTTGGTGGCATACCTCCTCCCCACAATCATCATTCTGTGCACAAGTAATTGGCAAGGGAATCTCGCCTGTGTCGATCACCATTATAGCATTAACCAGCCCCGTTGCCATCAGATCGATTTTCCCGCCATGCGCTTTGGCGCAATTCCCATAGGCCGTATCCTTGATCTTTCTCAACCATGATCTGGGTTGCCAGGGCTCGAAATTTACGCTATCGTCGGCTCGCGGCTGTCCGGGTCACCAGGAAGCAGTGGAGGTTCAAGCATGAACAAACACTTGAGAATCCATGCATCGCGCGCTTTTTCCGCCCTAGGCGTCGGGCTTGGAATCGCCACCGGATGCGGTTCTACCCCGCAGCCGATGGTCCTGATCGCGGTCTCACCGGAGCCTCCGTCTATTGCGACGAGAGCAATCGTTCCGACGAGTCTCAGCGCGATCGCAACGGAAGAGGAGACATGCCCGTCCATCGGGGTGCCACTATGTGACGCTTACCTGCGGACAGCCGCTGAGTGTTTCAAATATGTGCCGCGCACAACGCGTGGGGAGTTGAAGGACGCCTGGAGGCGCCATTGTACGGAGTGGAGGACGTCTGCCTCGAAGGAGCTATGGCACTCTTGCATGGACGCTTTGTGGAGCATCCTCGATGAGCCCGCATGCCAGTTGCAGGCTACGACGGCGCTGTCTTCCGCATTACCCGCTGCAGAGCCGTGGTGTATGGGAAAGTCGCCGACTCCGAAGCCCGACCCCTCTGGCCCATTTGAAGTTGTCGTACGAAGTAAAATGACTTGGCTTTACCCGATTCGAAGCGTTTCAGTCGCTATCGACGGTGTTGGCGTCCTCATGCGCAACCTGCGTCCTGATGACAAGGCGGATGCGCTCGATGGCGGCGTGTTGGGCACTTTCCGAGGACGGCTCGCTCCAGGTGACCACGATGTCCGGTTATTCGTAAGAGTGCGTCCAAGTCTCAATAATGCTCCGTCGAATTCCGCCATGCCTCTGGTTGTACTACAGAGCGAACAGTGCGTCACCGTCCTTGACAATACTGCGTTGACGGTTACCGCGACATTATATGATGACACCCGCAGCGCGGAGATCCCAATTCGGCCTCGCTTTGATGTGCATTGAAGTATATTATAATAGCTCTGCCCTTTTAGGATCACCATTTTTGAAGGTTATGCAATGATGTTTTACAGCATGCATCGTAATTTTTCAAAGCAGCAACGGGTTTCGTTGCGGTGGCTTGTGTCCATATCATCTTTGATTCAATCGGGTTGCACAAGTGTCATCGATAACTCTTGCCACAAGCAAGCAAGCGACACGTCAGAGTGTCAGCCGGTCGCGCTCACCTCCGCCCTGCCCGTTCCGATCGGGATCGCAGTCGACGAGGTCTCCGTCTACTGCACAATCGAGTCGGGTGCGGTGGTGAGGATTCCAAAAAATGGCGGTCCTCCGGTCGTGCTTGCGTCCGGCCCTCCTCTGGCGACCGAGATCACGACGGACGCTCTGAATGTTTATTGGGTCACGGGCGGCACAGTAATGAAGGCACCCAAAAGCGGTGGGGATTCGACCACCATGTTCGCCCTTGATGGAGGTGGTGCGTTTCGTCTCGCGGTGGACGAGGCCAATATTTATTGGGTCGATGTCGAATCTGATGACGGATCAATTATGAAGATTCCAATCAGCATGGGAGAGCCGATATCGCTGGCCAAGGGGCCCCTTCCATCGGGTATCGCCGTGGACGAGACGAGCGTTTACTGGTCCGATCAACTCAGCGGAACTATCATGAGCATACCGAAGACGGGCGGCGATGCCACGACATTATTCCCAGCCAACCCGAGCGGAACGTTCGACGTGGCGGTCGACGCCACCCATGTGTATTGGGGTTCAGCGAACGCTATAACCAAGATACCAAAGAATGGAGGGATGCCAGTGACGCTCACGGCCGAGGCGAAGGTTCCGGCGATCATCGCCGTAGATGACGCGAATGTCTACTGGGCTGACGCCGAGATCGCAGACGCGATTCCGGCTACCAAGATCATGAAGGTCTCCATCGACGGAGGCACACCCGTCCTGCTCGCCTCAGGGCAGCAGGAGATAGGGTTCATCGCTCTTGACGCGACCAGTATCTACTGGACGGATGCCGGGGCCGGTACCGTGATGAAGGTTGCCAAATGAATACCTGAGGCTCGTCCGCGAGGTCGCCGGTACCGCGACGGTAGGGCTCCGGAGGATCCAGACACCCGCGCTCCGAATTCTACCGCCTCGACCCGGATAGATGACGAGCGCGAGCGCGTTGACCATGGCCAAATCGAAGTGACCGCCCTTCCGCAGATCGTCGAGGGCGGCGATGCTCTCCGGCGTCATGCGCCGCTCCTTTGCTGGGCCCGGTCGTGCGCGAGGTCGACGTCTCGCGTGAACCGAGGCTCTGCGCGCAACGATACCGCCAACCCTCCCACGAGCGCGAACGGCCGCCCGAGCCGCTGTAGATGACGAACGATGTCCCCGAGGACACTCTCGAGCCTCGTCTCAGCCATCGCGGGTCAGCCACCGAGCGTCGCGGGCCAGCCACAGCCGTAAGCGCCGGTCGAGGTCTTCGTCCGTCGCTTCGGGGAAGCGCCTCCGAAGCGCGGACTGTTGCATCCGGATGCCAAGCTCCATCAGCTCGAGCGTCTGCCGTGCCTTTTCTCCCGGCGGCGTGCTTCGGGCGCGGTCGAGGTCATCTTGACGGAGGGGATCGATCGGCAAGCTCATCGTGCTGCGCTGATTCTACCCCTGGGCAGCCTCGGCGAAAGCCGCGCCGCCATGCTTCGCCCCGATGGTCTGCGAGCTCAACACGTTGGCCGCGAACGGCGTCAGCCCGATCAACGCCCGGCTCCCGATCGGAGGAAGCCTCAGAGCGCGGCGAGCTTGCGACGGTGTAGGGGATGGGTCCCCGCCTCGAGCGCAGCAAGCTCCGCAGCGACATCGTCGCCGTACAGCGCCTCCGCCTCGCGGTGCGCCTCGATTGACGCGAGCATCTGGGCCTCTTCCTCGGGTGTCATCGACACGAGGTGCCGGATGATCGCGTTGTCTCGGAGCTCGGGGGGGAGCTCGTCGATCGATCGGGCGTGCGCGTGTCGCTCGATCAGCTCATCGACGCGGCGGCGCTCGGAGGCCGGATACTCGGCAGAGGCTGGTGTAGGGGAGGGTTCGGCCTCGGCGGTGGAGTGGCGGAACATAGGGAAGAGGATAGCATCTGCGGCGGCAGACCCAAAGGACGCCGATCGCTCATGGAGAGCGCGTCGATCGGCCTGCGCCGCGTCCCCATGGCCCGGATCCCTCCGTTCGGATCAGAGCGCGACCCCACCCCAGAAGCGAGGCTCCCAGGTCGTCAAGACCCCGATGGTCTGCGAGCTCAGCACGTTGGCCGCGAAGGGCGTCAAGCCGAGCAAGGCCCGGCTCCCGATCGGGAATTGCATCCCGAGCTCGAAGCGCGTCCCCCAGGCGTTGGTCGCGGCGAAGAACGGAGAGTCGAAGAAGAGCCACGAGTGACCGATGGTCAGCTCGGTGGTGATCTCGAGATACTTGGAGGCCCCGAACACGAACTCGAGCGGGAGCCCGAGCCCGAAATGCGAGGCCTCGATGTTACGGAAGAAGCGCCCCTCCAGCCCGATCTCGAAGCGCACCGACTTGCTCACCGGGACCCGGTAGGTCCCCCCGAGCTCGAGCACGCCTCCAGTCGGGACATTGGGGTTTCCAAAGACGATCGCCGGGGCCGCGGCCAGGCGAAGAGTGACATAGCGACGAGGCACGACGGCTGGAGGAAGCGCATCGGGCGTCGCGCTCGCAGAAGGCGCGACCACCGGCGCAGGCGGGGGCGTCGCCGGCTCTGCGGAAGGCGGAGGCGTGACCAGCTCGGCCGGGGGCGGCGGCTCGATAGGCTTGGGCGCGCCAGGAACAGGCTTGGGCGCACCAGGAACGGGCTTGGGCGCGCTCGCCGCGGGTTTGGCCGCGCTTGCTCCAGGCTTTGGCGCGCTTGCTCCAGGCTTCGGCTGAGCCAGCGAGCTCCCCGCGGGGATCGCGACGAGCGTAAGCAACGCCGCAGCGGCGCCCACGAGGCGAGCCTGTCCGCTCCTGGCCCAGAGGAGCAGCCCGAGGACGATGGCGATCGAGACATATTGAGCGGTGCTCAGCCCGACATAGACGCCTCGCGAGGTGTCGCCCCGGAGCAGCTCCAATCCAAACCGCCCGACCGCATAGACCGCGAGCCAGGTGGCGAACGCCCGGCCGTCGCGGGTGCCGCGCCGCAGATAGACATAGGCGAGCGCCGTGGCGACCACTCCGAGCGCCGCCTCGTAGAGCTCGGTCGCGTGAACGGGCAGGCTCGGCGCGCCCGCCCTCACCCAGCCGAGCGCTGCGTGATCGAAGGCCGCGGGGCTGCCCGCCGGGAAACGCACGCCGAGCGCCGAGGCCGTGGGGCGGCCATAATCGCAGCCCGCGAGGAAGCAGCCGACCCGCACGCAGGCGAAGGTGATCCCGAGCAAGGGGGTGAGCCGATCGAGGAAGGGCGCGATCGGCTGGTTTTTCCGGCGCAGATAGAGCACCGGCACGCCGACGCCGAAGATCAGACCTCCATAGGCGGCGCGACCCGCACCGAGGACCGGCCACCACGAGCCCTGGGCGATCGCTACCGGGAGGGCGCGCAGGGCCTCGAAGACATATCCGCCGAGCAGCGCCGCCACGTAGCCGAGGGCGAGCGCCCTCGCCTGGAAGGGGACATCGGCGCCGTCTCTCTCGGCGAGGCGCAAAGCGACGATCGCTCCGAAGAGGCCCGCGAGGCCGACCAGGACCACATAGTCCGGGGCCAACCAGGCCGGGAACGCGTGGCGAAGGAGCCAATCGACGATCACCGGTCTCATGAGAGCCTCCGCGCGCGGCGGAACACATAGGCGAGCGGGGCCAGGAGCCAGGCGGCGTCCCCGATCGGCTCGACCGGGGACTGCTCCGTCTGGCATTTGCAGGCGGAGCTCGAGCCGCTGGACGACCCACCGCAGCCCTTGCAGCTCGAGCACGAGCCCGTGTTGCACGAGCCGCAGGAGCTCGATCCACCCCCGCTCCCCCCGCCCGAGCCTGAGCTCGATCCCCCGCCGGAGCCGGAGGACGCGGTGCCCGATCCGCTGCCCCCCGCGCCTGATCCTGATCCCGAGCCGGTGGTGGTCCCCGATCCCGATCCCGTCGTGGTTCCCGAGCCGGATCCGGTGGTGGTCCCCGATCCGGTCCCAGAGCTGGAGCTACTCGAGCCCGTCGACCCGCCCGAGCCACACGAGCCGCACGAGTTCCCGGTGTTGGTGCTCTTGCAGCTCGAGCACGAGGTGCACGATTGGTTGCCCGACCCGGTGCACGAGCGAGATTTGCAGGAATCATTGAGGCTGGTGAAGGCCGAGGCGCAGGCCGTGAAGGGGTTCTGGCAGCCGTCGGTCGAGACGTGGAGGTCGATGTTGGTGTTGCTCCCGCCCCCCTGGTCGGGCGACCCGCCAGAGAGGCAGGTCTCGAGCGCCTGGACGCAGCGATCTTCCGAGAGGAAGGCGATGGCCACCGAGAGCTCGCTGCTCGTATTGGTGACGCTGGGGAGCGAGCAGCTCGGGGCGCCGTCGCGCACGCAGGCGCTGACCGTCCCGATGCTGAGCAGCGCGAGGGCGCAGAGCTGCCGGGGGCGAGCCGGGTCTTCGGCGAGGAACCGGCACTCCTCTTCCCCGTTCGCGAAATCGGCGAGGGTGGGCCGGGGGTCGCACCCACCCGATTTGAGGCAGCTCTCACATCGCTGACTCACGTCAGTGGTGCAGGCTGCGAGCGAGCCATAGGTGAGATAGGGATTCCCACCCACCGACATGGGGCGATATATCGGTGGACCAGCGCTCTTCTTGGCCGGATCGCGGGGATCGAGGGACGAGAGGGCCACCAGCCAGGAGGCATTTACATAAACGACGTCATCCATGGCCACTGCGCCGGCCGGCCACTCGGAGACCCGCACCAGCCGGCTCGCCCCCGAGCTCTTGATCAGCTCGCCAAGAACGATGCCGGCCCGTCCGTCGAGCGCGCTCTCCTCGGCATCGGCGGTGGCCGCCTCGAGCGGGCCCTCGAGCGGAGGGAGGGTGAGCCCGGGATCGCGCCGCAGCTCTCCGGGAAAAGGCTGCCGGGAAAGGCCATTTCGGCCTCGCTCCAGGGTCGAGACCACGAGGATGTCGTCCCCGCGCAGCTCCCGAATCGCGTCGAAGGCCCTCACCTCTCCGGCGGGGGTCGGGTTCGGCCCGGGAGGCGCCGTGTCCGCATCGAACTGGGAAGCGCGAGCTTCTTCCAGGCGGGTCGCCAGCTCTCGCTGAGCCTCGGGGGGGAGGGCGGCGATCGCCTCCGGCGACGCGGTGAGCGCGTCTCGCAAAGGGAGCTCCTCGAAGGGCGGATCGGCGCCGGAGCAGCCGAGCCCCGTCGCGATTGCCATCCAAAAGAGCACGAGGAAACTCCCGCGATACGCGGATGGATTCATTGCATCTCTCCTCGATCCCCGCCCGAGCATCCCAGCACCTACTGCACCCTCAGGGTAGCCGCCGGTGAGCTTCGGGGTCCAGCAATAGCCGTACCTCAACGGTATTATTCTCAAATCCGCGGGTAAGCGCGACGATGGCCCGCGGCGGATGTGAACGGCCCTTCGCGCTCTCCCTGGAGCGCCGCGTACGCGTCCTGCTATGCTCGCGCCCCGTGCGAAAAGGCCTGGGAAATCCGGATCGCCGCGAGGCCCTCTTCGGGGGCCGGGGCGAGGTGCTCGTCTGGGATCTGATGGGCCGCGCCCGGTTCCCTCCCTTCACCGCCGTCCTCGCCTGCGAGCTCGCCCCCGGCGGGCGGGTGGGGACGCACCGGCAGGAGCGCTACCCGGAGATCGTCATCGTGACCGAGGGGGAGGGCCGGGTGGAGCTCGACGGGTCAGCGCTTACCGTCTCCGTCGGGGCGACGGTCGCCCTCCCGCTGGGATCGACGCTGGCGATCGAGAACCGATCGCCGGAGCACCCCCTCCGGTATTTGATCATCAAGGCCGAGGCCCCGGGGCCCGAGCCCCTCTCGGATGAGGGCGCCGGGTAGACATTTACAGCGGGCCCATCCTCTCGCCGCCTGAGGCGAATTGCCCCGGTCGACGAGGCCGGAGACGCGCAAATTCTCGCGCGTCCTCGAGCGGTCCCCCGAGCGCCCCGGGCATGTTTCTCGCTTCGAGCCCCCCCACTGGAGCGGCCCTCCTGGGGGAGTCGAATCAGGAGCAACGGGAGGCCAGCATGGAGACAGTCGGTGAAATCGTCAGGGAGAAGGGGCAGCTCGTCCACTCGACCTCGCCGGGGGCAACCATTTTCCAGGCCGTGGAGAAGATGTCGCTCCACCACATCGGCGCGCTCCTCGTAGAGGTCGGCGGCCCCCTGGTCGGGATCATCAGCGAGCGCGACATCATGACCCGCGTCATCCTCGCCAAGCGCGATCCGGCGACCACCCTGGTCAAGGAAGTGATGACGCGCGACGTGCTCTGCGTGGAGCCGAGCACGCGCGCTCGCGAGGCCATGGCGCTCATGACCGAGCACCGCTGCCGGCACCTGCCGCTGGTCGCGGGCGGACGCGTCGTCGGGATCATCGCCATCGGCGATCTGGTCCGCTGGGCGAGCCGGGAGCAGGAGTTCGAGCTCCGGATGGTTACGGACTATGTGCGCGGGGCTTACGCCTGAGCCTGAGCCTGAGCCTGAGCCTGGGGCGCAGCGGCAAGATCGCCACACATTGCCATCTTGCCACACATGCCGGCGAATGAAGAATTGGCGAATAAAAAATCAAGAATTCAAAAGTTTGCGGAATTTTGAATTCTTAATTTTTTTGTTCGCCAATTCCTCATTTCCGAATCTCCGGCATAGAGGCGTTGCCGCTCTATCTTCGGAGGATCCCCGAGCGCTCGCCAATCCAGCGATCGACCCGGCCCTCGAGCACCTCGAGCGTCACCGCGCCGCCGCCGAGGACAATGTCGTGAAAGGCCTTGAGCTCAAAGCGCTGGCCAAGGGCCTCCTCGGCCTTGCGGCGCAGCCTTCGGATCGTCAATTGCCCGACCTTGTAGCCAAGCGCCTGCCCGGGCCAAAAGATATAACGGTCGACCTCGTTCCGGATGTTGTTCTCGGCGAGCGCGGTGTGCGCGAGCATGAACGAGACGGCCTGCTCCCGCGTCCACCCCTTCTCGTGGATGCCGGTGTCGACCACCAGGCGTGAGGCGCGCCAGGCGTCGTAGCTGAGCATCCCCATCCGATCGAGATCCCCGTCGTAGAGCCCCATCTCGTCGGCGACCCGCTCGATGTAGAGGGCCCAGCCCTCGGTGAAGGCCGTGGGCGCGAAGAAGCGGCGGAACGCGGGCATCGCCGGGAGCTCGAAGGCGATGGCGATCTGGAGGTGATGGCCGGGGATCGACTCGTGAAACGCGAGGGCCGCGGCCTCGTAGCGGGGGCGGGTCTCGGGCGCGGACACGTTGATCATGTACTCACCCCCCTTCGAGCCGTCGGGGTTGGGCTCCCGGTAATAGGCCACGGTGGTGAAGGGCGCTTCGACCTCGGCGATCCGGTGAACCACGCAGTCCGTCCTGGGGAGGACGCCGAAATATTGCCCCATCTTGGCCTTGGCCGCGGCCAGGGTGCGCTGGGCCTTTTGATCGATCTCGTCGGCGCTCTGGAAATAGAGCGCGGGGTCGGTGCGGAGCCGCTTCAAAATAGACGAAAATTCGCGGGTCCCAAAGAGCTTCTCGCCGAGGGTGACCATCTCGGCGTTGATGCGCTCGATCTCCTGCAGGCCGAGCTGATGGAGCTCGTCGGCCGTCTTGTCGAGGCTGGTATGGGCGCGGATCTGGGTTTTGTAACAGCGCGCCCCGTCGGGGAGGTTGTTCACCCCCACCCGATCTTCGCCGCGGGCCCGGGGCAGGAGCTCTTTCTCGAGCGTGTCCCGGTAGCGCTTCAACGCGGGGCGAATCCCGCCCTCGATCGCGCCGAGGAGGTCTTTGGCAAAGGCCTTGCTCTCGGCCTCGGTAAAGCCCCCTCGTTTCTCCTTCACCGGCTCGGAGAGCTGCCAGCCCTCGGTGGGCTGGGCGAGCTGTTTGTCGACCATGGCGATGACCCGCTTCATCGACTCGGCGTTGGTGAGGCGCCCCTCCTCCGCGCCCCGACGGAGGTTGTCGAGATCGTCGTCGATCGCCCTGGGGATCTGCCGATAGCGGGCAATGAGGCTCTGACCGTCTCTCGGGGTCTTGACCTGATGATCTTCGGGCAGCGAGTTCCAGGTGCTGACGGGGTTGTTGGCGTAGGTGCCGATGTTCCAGGTCTCGAAGGCGCAGACCTCCGAGGCGACGCTCTCGTCGAGCGAGCCGGTGAAGAGGGCGAGCGTGACCCGATCGCGCTCTGTCTCCACCCGAAGGGCGCGGGCCTCGTCGAGGAAGGCATGGGTGACGCGGCGGCGCGCCTCGAGGTGGCTCGCGGAGTTGTCGTCGAGGCGATCATCGAAGCGGTGATCCCCGTACTTGGTCGCCCAGACCGGGCCCTCGCGCAGGGACCAATCCCAATGGCGGGACAGGAGATCGCGCAGGGACAGGCTGTCGACTCCCGTCCCGGCTGCGGCGACGACCTCGGCCGGGATCGGCGAAGGCGCCGGGGGAGGTGGCTCGATCGCCGGCGGAGTAGGGCCGCAGGCGCCCAGGAGAGCGAGGAGGGCGAGGGGCAAGAGCAGGAGGCGTCCGCGCATCGGAGGGGGAGGGTAGTCGATCTCGAGCGCCTTCGGTGCCGTGACGCTTGTATGACGACGAAGGCCTTGCCATGCTCCGGTCTCATGATCGATCCCTCGTCTCCTTTCGAGCATTCGTCCTCCTTCGAGCCGGGCGAAGCGTCCGGCGCCGTCCGCCTCGGGAAGTTCGAGGCCCACTACGAAGAGCTCTTCGCCGAGGTCATCGAGGACGGGGTGATCACCCCCGAAGAGCGGGCCCAGCTCGATCGCACCGCCGACGCCCTCGGCCTCGATCGCGCCCGCCTCCAGCAGCTCGAGCGGGCCCTCGAGGCCGCCTACGAGGCGCGCCACCGCGTCCGCATCCGCGATCTCACCGTCGGCCCTTCGATCACCGAGGGCGAAGACATCGTGAGCTCGGACGCCCGCTCCTCGCTCTCGCCCCTCGCCCCCTCGAACGACCCCCGGGTGAGCGGCATGGAGCGTCGGATCGTGCAGCTCGAGGCCCGCATCGCCGAGCTGGAAGAGGAGCTCGAAGAGGCGCGCTCCCACGTGGCCGTCGAGGTCGATCTCTCCGGCGTGGCCGCTATCGCCACCCGGTCCGAGGCCGTCGAGGATCCGGAGGAGCTGCTCCGTCACCTCCGCCACGACCCGCGCGACGTCGACATGCTCCACGCGCTCTACCGGGTCTTCGGGCGCCTCGGCGACGTCGATCGCCAGTTCTGCACGGCCCAGGTCCTGGCCTATTTGAAGGCCAGCCACGAAGATGAGCGCCGCCTCCACGCCCAGCTCCGTACCGAGACCCTGATCCGCCCCAGGGCCTCGATGGAGCGCGATAGCTGGCGGCGCCTGCTCTTCCACCCCGAGGAGGAGCCGCTCACCGGCGAGATCTTCGCCTGCGTGATCGGCCCGGTCCTGCTCGGCCGCCTCTCGGCCCTGCGCCGCGACAAGGCCCTGCCCCGCCTCGATCCGGCCCGGAAGCAGGATCCGTCCACGTCCACCCTCCAGGCCGTGCGCTGCTTTGCCTGGGGCGCGTCGATCCTGGGGATGCCGCTCCCGCCCCTCTACGCCGATCCCGAGCTTGCCTCCGCGGTGGAGATGGTGCCCGGGGTCACGCCCTCGTCGCGCCTCGGCCGCCAATCGCTCTCCGGTCGCAGCCCGGCCGAGCTGGCCTTCCTCTCGGGTCGCCACCTCACCTATTTCCGCGAAGACCATTTCGTCCGCGCCCTGCTCCCCTCGATCCCCGACCTCGAAGACATCTTCCTGGCTGCGCTCAGCATCGGGAACCCGGGCCTCCCGCTCTCTTCTGTCGTCAAGGCCCGGGTCACTCCGATCGCCCAGGCCATCGAGCCGATCCTCGATCCGATCCAGGTCGATCGCCTCCGCGGCTACTTCCTCCGCTTCGTCGAAGATGGAGGGCGCACCAACCTCCAGCGCTGGGCCGCCGCGGTCGACTGCACCGCGGCCCGGGCCGGGCTCCTGCTCTCCAGCGATCTCGAGGCGGCGCGGGCCATGTTTGCCCTGGAAGACCCGGCCACCGCCGAAGACAAGATGGACGACCTCCTCGTGTTCGCGACGAGCGAGCGCTACGCCAAGCTCCGCCGCCAGCTCGGGATCACGGTCGAGGCCTGAGTCGACGTCGATGCCGCCCCCGCTCTCCCCGCAGGTCTTTTCGCTCCTCGGCGCGCTGATCGAGGACTACGCGGGGATCCGCAGCGGCACGGGCGCGATCTCGCTCTTCGCCGATCGGGTGTCGATCCGGGCGAGCGAGGCCGGCTTCACCTCGCTGCTCGATTACTACTATTACCTCCGTCAAGACCCGGGCGGCGCCGAAGAGCTCGATACGCTGCTCGACGTGATCCTGGTCGGAGAGACCTACTTCTACCGCGAGGCCGATCAGCTCGAGGCCCTGCTCGACGGCGTCCTCCTCCCGAGGGCCGCCTCGTCGCGCAAGAAGCCGAAGGTGTGGTGCGCCGCCTGCTCGACCGGGGAAGAGCCGCTCACCCTGGCGATGCTCCTCGCCGAGCGGGACGCCCTCGGCAAGGTGGAGATCATCGCCAGCGATCTCAGCCGGAGCGCCCTCTCGCGCGCCAAGAAGGGCCTCTATGGATCGAGCTCGTTCCGGGTGCTCCCGGCCTCGGCGCGGCGCTGGTTCACGCTCGTCGGCGATCAGTACCGGGTCGATCCCGAGCTCCGGCGTTCCATCGGCTATTGTCGGGTGAACCTGGCCCGTCCCGCCGAGCTCCGGATGCTCGGGACCTTCGATGCCATCCTCTGCCGCAACGTGCTCATCTACTTCGGCGACGCGACCACCAGCCGCGTCGTCGAGGGGTTGACGAGCATGTTGCGGCCTCAAGGGCACCTGCTGGTGGGGGGGTCGGAGTCGCTCCTCCGCTTCGGGACGAAGCTCCGCTGCGAGCAGCGGAAGAGCGCGTTCTTCTATGTGAAGGCGCCGGGATCGAAGGGGGCGATCCCGGCGCAGGAAGCGATCGACGACGTGAAGGTGACGACCCGGCGCCGCTGATCCGGGTCGACTCTCGGAGCCTATCGGGAGTGCTTCAGGACAAGCGCGCGTGAGGCCCGCCGCGCCAGGGCGCCGAGCGCGAGGGCGAGCAAGCCCATCCCCACCAGATTCCCGCGCCGGGGGCCTCCTTTCCCACCCAGGTTGGGGACGATCCCCGCGCCGCAAGGCTTCCCGGACGAGCTCTCGGCGCGGATCCAGTTGTCGACCGGGAGCTGCTCGACGGCGGGCTTCAAGGTGAGATCGACCCCGAGCGCCGCGCGCGGGAGCTCTGCCTCGAGGCGGGTGAGCCAGACGTCTTTGGGGTGAAGGCCCCGGAGCGCCACCGCGAGGTCGTCGACGTCTCCGCAGGCCAGGGTGCGGGAATCGATCTCACCCAGGGCGACGTCCTGGCACGCCGGATCATTGCTCTTGGCCCCGAAGGGGCAGGGGTTCTTCACCACGTCGCTGCTCTCGGCCACCTGCGAGAAGACCTTGGTACACATCGTATCCAACGTCTCCCCGTTGGCCAGGGCGCGCGCGATATAGGCGCTGGCGATGGTGTCGAGCGGGGCGCCGTTGCCGGCGTTGTATTGCACCTGGAAGCCGAGGCCCGGGCTGTCGAAGCCGGAGAGGAGCGTGCGAGGCTGGGCATAGGGGGTGAGCCAGGCCTTGCCTTCGCTGACCCGGAGGGCGGTCTGGCGGAGCTCGGCGTAGTTGGAGGACTGCGTGGCGAAGTCCCAGACGATCAAGGGGCGAGGGATGATCGCCTCGGGGAAGTTGTCGGGGGCCATCCGGGCCTCGCTGACCGTAAAGAGGATGATCGACACCTCGGGCCCGGTGCCCGCGGCCACCATCCGGAGCGGGAGGAGCGGGGAGGCGCCCTCGCTGAGCACCCGGACCGGCTTCATCTGGGCCACACCCTTGCCGGGCTGGAGGCGGATGGCGATGAACTCGAAGGACTCCTTCACGTAGGCGTCGATGATCGGCTGCGTCGCCACGTCGATGTTGAAGCCGTGATCGCCGAGCCAGGCGTTGAGGGCGCCCGGCTTGTCGGTCTTCAGGGTCACGGTCTCGTAGGGGCCGACGGTGCCTTGATGGACCACGGTGACCCCGCCGCCGCTGTTGAGCTCGCTGAGGGAGGCGGACCCCCCCGCCGCGGCGCAACTGAAGCTGGCCGAGTTCGCGCAGCTCACCTGGGGCGAGAGGACGGTGGTGATGGTGGCGGCGTCGAGCGTCTCGAACCAGGCGTCGCTGGCCGTCTCGATCACGGCGCCGGGGCGCGTCGGGAGCACCCAGGCAAACTCCGAGGGGTCGCCGGAGTATTTGATTTGATCCCAGAGCACCGATTGATCGGGGGAGACCGAGAGCACCATCCGGTGGCCGGTCACCACGGTCGAGTCTTGCTGCTGGACGAAGCAGCCGCCGCAGGCGTTGGCCTCGCGGGCGGGGGTGAGCAGGGCGGCGGCGGAGAGGGCAAACAGCGCGGTAGGGAAGTAAAGTTTCATAGGGCCTCCAGGGTAGGCGAGGGCTCCCCGTATGCAAGGGATGCTCGTAGGCTACGCCAATTCGCGGCCGTGTTGGAGGATTCAGTCAGCAGCGATCCCTGGATCGATCTCTCAAGGATTCTTGACGGGAGCGGGCTCCTTGACCGGCACCGGTACGGGGGGCGGAGGCGCCTCGGCCTTCTTCAGCCGAGCGCGCTCGCCTTCGACCAGCCGGATCAGGTCTTTTTGGAGGTCCCCTTTGAGCGTGAGCCATTGCTCCTCGGCGAACGCGGCGGCGCTCTTGTCGTAGATCGTCGAGAACTCCTTGCCGCGTTTGTCGTCCTCGGTGATGTGCCCATAGAGGTAGCCGTTCCGGGTATCGATCACGAAGGCCTCGGCGTAGCCCTCTACGGTGTTGTCGAGGAAGGGCACGAACAGGACGGGCACGAGCAGCACGTCGAGCGCCGCGAGCGCGTTGGCGCCGCCGGTCTTGTAGCCGTGATCGACGATGATCAAGACGTCGGCGCGCGCCCGCGCGGCCAGGAGGCGGAGCTTCTTGACGCTGACCTCCTTGGGGGGCCCCCAAGAGCCGTCATTCTCGAAGCGTCGCTGTCCGGTGACCAGGAGCGGGGGAATCCGGTAGACGCTGGCCACGCCCGGCAAGCCGCCGAGCATGGCCTCGAGGTCTTTCGCGGTGGCCGGATCGAAGGTGTAATAAGCGACGTGGAGCCGCTCACCGAGCTGGGGCCTGGCGTCGAACGCTTTGCGCACGTCCTCGTCGTCGATCTGGGCGGTCGCGTCGATCTCGAAGGCGGTGTTGCGGCTCGGCTGATAGGCGCCGCCGCAGGCAGTGAGCCCGAGTAAGCCGAGGCCGAGCAGGGCGCACCGGAGGGCGCGCTGGGCGAGGGGGATCATGGAAGAGCTCCTTTGGTGCGCAGGGAACGGTTCGTCACCGGGGACCTTACTCCAGATCCTGGACGAGCTCGCGAGTCCGAAGAGGAGAGGCCCAGGGCGCGGCGTTCGGCTACGCTTCCCTCGTGTACCGCAGCGCCCCCCAGCCTACCCGCCTCGCCGTCGCCGCGCTCACCCACTCCGGCCTGAAGCGCAAGGGCAACCTCGACGGCTACCTCGTCACCGATTTCGAGCGCTGCGTGTCCCGGGACCCGGTGCCGTTCTACGCCGAGGTCGCGGGCCTCTCCGGCGTGGCCGTCGCGGTGCTGAGCGGCCACCTGCTCGACTGGAGCCGCGATCTTGGCAAGGTCGAGCGGGCGGCCGGGGCCGGCTTCAAGATCGCCCGCGTCGCCGGGGACGCCATCCTCGATCAGCTCGTGGGACAGCCGCCTGGGCGCAGCGACACCGGCCTGCGCCAGCGGCTGCTCGAGGTGCTCGGCGGCGCGGCCCGCGCGATCTATGGCGCGGCGCCCGATCGGCGCTTCATCGACACCGCCGCTTCAGCGACGCTCGCCGTGATCCAGGCTGATCGGATCGAGCTCGCCCAGGCCGGTGACACCCGGGCGATCCTGGTGCGCGGGGACTACCTGGCCCGCCTCAGCCTGGGCGAGACCTTCGACGGAGCGAGCGCTGGCGCCGCGTTTCCTGGAGGGATACCGACCAACCCGGTGGCGCGGGCGCTCGGGGCGCCGGTGCCCATCGAGCCTGCGCTGGTGTCGTCGTCGCTGCGGCCGGGGGACACGCTGCTCCTTTGCAGCCGCGGCCTCTCGATGCTCGATGATCGGCAGATCTTCGCGATGCTCCGCGCCAACCCCAGCCCCGCGGACGCTTGTCAGGCGCTCATCAATGCTGCTGTGCCTGCCCGGGGGGAGCATAACCTCACCGCGCTCGTGGCGAGGCCGATCGGTGAGAGGGCCGGCGGGTGAGGCAGAATTGTATACAAGGCTCAGGACCCCTTTGCCGACCCAGCGCTTCCCTCCTCATTACCTCTCTGGCGGTCAGCAGAGGCCTTGATCGCCCGCACCCTCTCCACCGCGTTGCGCGCCACGAAGATCGCCAGATCGGGGCTCAACCGGCTCAAGAACCAGAGCACCTTGGCGTGGCCGGTGATCACGATGGTCGAGCGGTTCTTCTCGACCCCTTCGAGGATCGCTTTGGCGCAGCGCTCGGGAGGCATGGGCTTCGGGATCAGGGCCAGCATCCGGGCCCGATCCAGGTTGGAGCGGATCTCGGACTTCTGAAGGATGGCGGTGTCGATGAAGCCGGGGCACACCACGCTGACCTTGACACCCAGGCTCGCGCCCTCGGCTCGTAAGCCGTGGGAGAGGCCCACCACGCCATATTTTGCCGCGGTGTACGAGATCTCCATCGAGCCGGGGAAGAGCCCGGCGATGGAGGCGGTGTTGACGATGTGTCCATGGCCCTGGCGCACCATCAAGGCGTAGGCCGCCCGCGTCCCGTGGACCACCCCGTGGAGGTCGATGTCGAGCACCCGCTTCCAGTCGTCGTCGGTGACCTCTACCTCTTCCCCCATGACGGCGATGCCGGCGTTGTTGAACATGTAGTCGAGGCGCCCGTGCTCCTCGGCGGTCGCCGCGATCAGCGCCCCGACGGCCGCAGCGTCGCGCACGTCGAGCGCCTTGGCCTCGGCGCGCCCGCCTCGCCCGGTGATGGCGCTCGCGACCTCCGTCGCGGCGGTGGCGTCGATGTCGGCCACGACCACCGTCGCTCCGCGTGAGGCGAGCCCTTCGCACACCGCTCGACCGATGCCCGAGGCGCCGCCGGTGATGATCGCCGTCTTTCCCTGGAATGTGCTCATGCGCTTCTCCGGCGCCGAGCCTACTCCCGAAGGGGGTCGTTGGGGGAGAGGCCGAGCGGAGGCGGAATGGATTAGAATGGTCGGCGATGATCTACTTGCGCGTGACCTACGCCCGAGGTGCCGAGCTGCAACGAGCGCTGGATCAGGAGCTCGGACGGGGGGCCCTGCTGGTCAGGGTCGCCCCCCCGGAAGAGCTCCAGTTTCGCGATGTGGTCATGCTCCAGCTCGTGGGGCCGAGCGGCGCGTGGACGCAAATGGAGACCGAGGTGATGAGCCTCCTGCCCGGGGTGGGCGTCGCGGTGGCTTTCCCGCCGGGCCGGATGGCCGAGGTGCGCGCCCTCCTCGGGGCGGGGCCCGATGAGGTCGACGCCGGGGAGGCGGTGCACGAGGTGCTGGTGCCCGAGGAGGAGCCCGAGGAGGAGGTCAAGGGGGCCGGGCCGCAGGCGCAGCCGAGCGAGGCGTCGAGCCCGGCGGATCGGATCAAGGTCGCGCTGCACGGCTCCCGGGACGAGCGGGCAGCGATCCTCCGGGACAAGAACCGGACGCTCCACGCCTATGTGCTGAAGAACCCCAACGTCGCGCTGGACGAGGTGGCGGCCTGGGCGAAAAACCCCCAGATGAGCGCCGATTTCCTGAGGCAGATCGCCGAGCGCAAAGAGTGGTTGTCCCGCCCGGCCATCGCGCTGGCGCTGGCGCGCAACCCGAGGACGCCAGGGGATCTCGCGGTGCGCGCGCTCGATCACGTGGCGATGGACGGGCTCCGTCAGATCGCCAAGGGGATCGGGGCGCCCCCCCACGTGGTCCAGGCTGCGCGCAAGAAGGTGATCACGCCCTGAGAGGGCCGAGCTCTACATGTCGACGGCGATGCCGACCACCCAGGTCGAGGTGCCGATGCGCATGCCCTTCGGGCTCGTGAGCGCGCCGAGGTTACTGTTGTTCATCCACTCGCCGAAGACGTAGACGTGGTTCACGCTGGTGGCCTCGTCGAGCCTCGCCGCGGCGCGCGGGTCGAGGAAGTTCAACGAGAGCATCCCCCCGAGCGCGAACTCGAGGCCCAGGGAGGAGCCCGTGCCTCGCGCGTAGCTGGGGATCGTCACCGGATCCTGGGTTTTGTCGAGCTGGTAGGTGTAGCCCGCCTTGGTGAACTTCGAGGTCCCGGCGCTGTCGGAGGCCCGCCAGAGGCCCAGGCCGAGGCCGACCTTTCCATAGGGCACGATCGGCACCCCGGTGCGGCGCATCAGCTCGTCGAAGCGCGCGACCAGCGAGAGGTGCATCGGCATGATCATGAGGGAGGTCTCGTCCTTCGAGGCCACCGTCGGCCTGTTGGTGAACTTGGCGAAGTCCGAGGCGTTCGTGTACCCCCACCCGAGGCCAGGGCCGATCGCCCCCACGTAGGGGATGCGCAGGGGGAGATAGTCGAACTCGAGGCCGAAATAGAAGCGGGTGTCCGAGCCGAAGACGCTCGAATAGGGCGTTGATCCGTTGGTGAACTCGCTGTCGATCTTCGGCGTGTACGCGCCGAAGCGGACCTCGAAGGCGAAGTTCTGGGACGACGAGGTCTTGGTGAGCGCCTCGACGCGATCGGTCTGGCGCCAGTTCGCCTCCGGGAGCTTCGAGATCTGGGCCTCGGCCGGGGTCGCGCCGAGGAGCGCGAGGCTCACGCCGCCTCCCGTCATCAGGGTCTTGAGCGAGCGGATCATTCTCCCTCCGGAGATTTACGGGCCGTACGGCGGCGCTGACTGCGCCGGCTCCGCCTCGCCAGGAGCCCGAAGGTCCCGAGGGCGCTCCAGGCGAGGACGGGCCAGGTGAAGTCGGTGGGGCCGTCGAAGCTACAGAATCCGCACCCGGAGTTGCAGGCCTCGCCCCCGCCTCGACAGTACTCCGAGAAGAAGTCGTTGACGGGCTCGGGCGCGCCGCAGGCGATCTTGGAGAGCTTACCGACGTTGCCGACCGCATCATAGGCGGCGACGAGGACCTGATAACATTTCCCGTTCTCGAGGTCGGAGAGCACGGTCTCGGTGCCGGCCGCTTCGCCCTTTCCACAGGTCGGATAGCCGTCCGGCGGACGAAACCCCGGCTTCAGGATCTCGGAGGTACAGATACATTCGCCGCCATCCGCGCCCGCGGTACCGGTGGTGCCGGTGGTGGCCGCGGTCGTCGTCCCGCTGCCTCCGGCGCCGCTGGTGCTCGTTCCCCCCGCGCTGCCTCCGCTCCCGCTGGTGGTGCCAGTGCCGACGGTGGTCGCGTCGTCCCCGGCGTCCATCCCCGCATCCATCGTTCCCCCCGCGCCGCCCGTTCCCCCTGTGCCGCTCTTACCCCCGGCGCCGCCCATTCCCCCGGAGCCGCCCATTCCCCCGGCACCGCCCATTCCCCCGGAG
>JADMIO011281661.1_pt1 | contig 42250 bp, 34 predicted proteins | sample 8958161 | NCBI WGS metagenome assembly JADMIO01 (sample SAMN16585339, study PRJNA669376) | soil metagenome | isolation source: Crop rotation soil | place: USA: Cullars Rotation, Alabama | collected 2011 | reverse complement strand
CGACAACTTGTCCACGTGGAATTCTAAGCTTAGGATCCCAATGTGCTGGAAAGGGACCAGCTCCAACCCGCGTGGGACGAATTTGTGGGATCGCACCCCAAGGGGAGCGTGTTTCATAGCTCGGCCATGGTTCAGGTGTTTCGGGCCGCGAAGGGCCACACGCCGCTGCCGCTCGCCGCGGTGGCCGAAAACGGCGAAATACTGTCGCTCCTCGTGGCGACGCGCGTGCAGACACTGCCCAATGTCTTCGGTGCCGTGTCCTCGCGGTCGATCTGGTATGCCGAGCCGCTCTGCTTCGACACGACGGAGAGCATCGACTCACTGTGCACACTCGTCGCGGAGCATGACCGCGCTTTGCGGCGACGCGTGCTATTCGCCGAAATACGCCCGCTTGGCCCCGAGGGGCCAGAACGCATCGCCCTGGAACGATGCGGTTACACGCACCTTGACTACCTGAATTACTTGCTAGATACGACCAAGCCGCGAGACGAACTATGGAAGTCGCTTCGCGGCTCGGCAAGATCGCACATCCGGCGCTGCGAGCGACGCGGCTTCGACGTCCGGCACCCAACAGAACCCGAACGCGTCGACGCATTGTACAACTGCCTTCGTCTTACGTACGGGCGGGCCGATGTTCCGCTCGCCGACCGCAGCCTTTTCGAGGCCGCGCATCGCATCTTGCATCCGCGCCGCATGATCGAATTCGTCCTTGTTTCAGATGGCGAACAACTGCTGGCGGCCGACGCCATGCTGCTGTACAAGCAGCGCGCCTTCGCCTGGTACGGCGGGTCTGTTCGTATGACGGGCGTCTCGCCGGCAGCATTTTTGCAATGGGACGAAATTGCCTGGAGTCATGAGCACGGCATCAAGCGTTATGACTTTGGCGGAGCAGGCTGGCCGGGCGTGCCGTATGGCGTTCGCGAGTTTAAGGCGGCATTTGGCGGCGAGCTCGTCTGCTATGGCCGCTACCGAAAAGTTTATTCGCGTTGGAAGATGGCCCTTGCCGAACGCGCCTACGAAATGGGCCGCACCGTCATATCGCCGAAGTAAACAAGTGTCTTCAACGAGACTGTCGAAAGGAGAGACCATGATTACCCTCGAAGAAACAAAGCCCGCTGAGCAAGAGACGGGAGTCGATGCGGTCGACACGATCGCTCCGGACGTCTTCAAACGCGAGTACATCGATACCAACTCGCCGCTGGTCATGCGAAAGGTGACGGCAAACTGGCCGGCAATGAAAAAGTGGTCGTTCGAATTCTTCGCCAATCTGCCGCTGTCGAAAAAAATCTACCTGGAGATGAACAACGTGCTGCAGGGAGGCGGCCAATACGAGATCATGGAGTACCGCGACTACATTCGTCGCATCGTCGACGAGGACGGCAGGTCGTCGAACCGTCCGGGCTATCTCTCCGTTTTTCGGATCTTCCGAAACTTTCCGCAGCTAGAGGCGGATGTCGATTTCTCAATCCTGTCGCGCCACAAAGTTAAGAATACGCCCTCCGGTTGGATCGGACCGGCCGGCACCGTGACCGGCTACCACGTCGATTGGGGTGATAATGTGCTGGCCCAAATCTGCGGCCGCAAAGAAGTGCGCCTCGTCTCCCCGCAAGATTCGAAGTACATGTACCCGTCCAAGAGGTTCGACCAGGGAACCATGTCGAGCGATATGGATGTGGACAACTACGATGAAAAACGTTTCCCACTATTCAAGAATGCCAGCGAGTACCGCATCGTCGTTCAGCCGGGCGAAATGCTGTTCATTCCGCGCGGGTGGTGGCATTATGTCCGCTCGCTCGATAAGTCGATCAGCGTGAGCAACATCGGTTACGACGCCAAAGGCATTGTGGTCGATTTGCTCTCGCAGCGCATCAAGCAGGTGCTGCACGACATTGGCTTATATCGTGTGCCATGCACTTGCCACATTCACCATAACGGCAAGCGAGTCCGCCGCGCGGTTTCGAACTAGACCGGAAAATCGCGCGAAATGAGCGGCATGCGATGAATGCATCAGCGAAGAAGCAGGATCTTGCAGTGGAATGCCGGTTTTTGGACAGCGAGCAATCGCTTAACGAGGTGTTTGCGGCCGCTGTGGCGAGCGACATGCGAAACGCTCAGCTTACCGCAGCGTTTCGCTTGTACTACCGGCTGCGCTCGTTTGTACCGCTGCCGCTGCGTCAGCTGCTGCAGCGCATGCGGCCCGTAGAAGCGGAGGCCGACTGGTACATGCCGCGGGTGTTCCTTGATGCGCTCTCGCGCAGCTTGAGCGACTTTGGCGAGGCTGTCACGACGATCCACCCATGGCCAGACGGCGCAAAATTGGCCTTCGTGCTCACGCACGATGTGGAAACCGCCGAGGGCATGCGGCGGATTGAGAAGATTGCCGAGCTCGAAGAACAGCTCGGCTTTCGCTCGTCCTGGAACATCGTGCCTTACAAGTACCGGATCGGTCGCGGGCTCGTCTGCGATTTGCGCCGGCGCGGATTCGAAATCGGGATCCACGGCTACAATCACGACGGTAAGCTGTTCACGAGCCGCAGAATCTTCGACAGCCGCGTTCCCGCTATCAATGCGGCGCTCGAATCGTATGGCGCAGTCGGCTTTCGCGCGCCGATGGTGCATCGAAATCTCGAATGGCTTCAGTCGCTCAATGTCGCGTACGATGCCTCGTGCTTTGATCGAGACCCGTACCAGGCAATGCCCGGCGGCGCCGGCAGCATTTGGCCCTTTATCGCGGGCCGCTTCGTCGAGTTGCCATACACTATGCCACAAGATCATACGCTGTTCGTTGCACTGAACGAGCGTGACGGACGGATCTGGGAGCAGAAGCTGCAGCTAGTCGAGCAGCTATCCGGGATGTCGCTCATCATCACGCACCCGGATTATTTGGACTCCGGCTACCGCCTCGATGCGTATCGGCGATTGCTTGAACGCGTGCGGGAAATGATTGGAGTCTGGCACGCACTGCCGCAGGAAGTCGCCGCATGGTGGCGCGATCGCGACGAATCGGCCGTACATCGCTCCCAAATGAATAGTTGGACGATTGAAGGCCCGGCCGCGGAACGTGGCCGGGTCGCAACCCTCCGATCCGTCCACGGCGAACAACGCTCAGACGGAAATAATCGCAACGCTTGTGCGGCATTTGCAGCGAGTGGAACTATCGAATGGGCCGAACTTCAGCTTCCCTCGACGTCCCTCGAGCAAGGCGCGGCATTCGCCAGCCGCGCGTTATGATTGTTTTCTGTACTTCGGCTTCTACGACTGTAGTTGTCGCCACGCGAAATACGGCGGCTTTCGCTAAGGCTGCTGCTAGCAGCCGTTCGACTTGGGGGATATAAAACCATCGGCTAAAATCGCCCGCGCGCCCGGCCGGCGGAAGACGATAAAGATTTATGCCGGTCCATCACGCCGCCCCGTCACAAGCCAATTCTGCTGAGGTTTTTGTCCCCCAACCATGGAGCTTTATCGTTTAACCCGATATGAACTGGAACTCATGGGCGTCCTTTGGCAGCTCGGCGAGGGCACCGTTCAGGATGTATGCGACAAGCTTGGCCGGCCGTTGGCCTATACGACGGTCATGACGACTCTTCGCCTGCTGCACAGCAAGAAAAAAGTTCTTAAGCGTGTTAAGCGCGGCCGCGCTCACGTGTATCAGCCAATCGTCACGCGCGATGATGTTAGCCGCTCCGTGATCCGCGACCTGCAATCGGTGCTGTTCGCCGACCGCCTTCCCACTCTTATGTTGGGCCTGCTCGAGAACGGCCAGTTTTCACAGGAGGACGTCGACTCCTTGAAGGCGGCACTGCAACGGGTGGAGGGGAGGGAAAACTTATCATGAGCTACTTGGCTACACTCGAATTGATTGCGTCGCTGACGGTCCAAGTGACTGTATTGATCGGGGCAGCCAGTGTTATTTCCAGGCGGAGGCATTTAAGCGCCAACGCAGATCGCTGCTGGGCGATTGCTCACGTCTGTATTCTGCTTGTGACGGCAGCCGCGATTTTTGCACCACATATACGTCTCACAACTTGGGCCACACTGCATCCAGGAGTGAATTACCCGCCCAACGGATCGACGCTTTCCTATCTCGGCGCGTTATGTATGTGGTTTTGGCCTGCCGGCGGCATTGTTGTGCTCACGGCCGGAATTATCGGCATGTTTAAAGCGACATCTCTCGTTCGCGCCGCGACGTTAGCCCCCGCTCTGCGCGACCGGCTGGCGCCGTCGGCGCGCGACGTCGCACCGTGTTCATTGCCCGTTGAAGTGCGAATTTCCGAACAATCTGCTGGAGCCTTCTGCTGGCAGATTCACCAGCCGATCGTCGTGCTGCCGGATGCGGTGCGCGAATTCCCCGAGGCTGAGCAAGCAGCGATCATGCGGCACGAGCTGGCCCATCTGCGGCGACAGCACCCGCTCCACCTATTCATGCAGCGAATGGTCGAGGCAATCTACTGGTTCCATCCACTCGTCTGGTGGGCTTCGCGTCAGGCCGCAGCCGCACGAGAAATCCGCTGCGATCGCGACGCGGTGGCGAGTCGCCGAGAGGTTGCCATTTACCTCCGAAGCTTGCTTCGGTTAGTGGAGCTTCGATTAACTTCTCCTACGCTACTCCCGGCCGGACTAGGATTCCTGAGCAAACCTTCGCTGCTGGGCCGACGCGCCAACTTGTTGGCCGATTCATTTGAACGGGATGACCGTCCCGTCTCACATTGGCGGCTATTTTGGTGCATGGGCGTAGCCGTCTTGGTATGCTCAATGCTCTGGCTGCCCATAAATCCACGAGCCTCACGCCGCTCTAGTTTTTCTCCCTGGCCAACCTGGTCGGCAACGGGACTGGGCGCGGTTGGAATGCCGGTCCGAGATTTTGAAATCGACGGCCACCGCCTTGATGGCCACGATGAACGCGGCGAATAGCTCGCTTGCTTCAATGGCTAGACTCGTTCAGCTTTCGCATGAGATCCACGGCCGTCGTGTGGCGCTCGTCCAGGAGCCGCATTTGCGATTGCTGCGAGATTGCGCGTCCGCGTACGAACTTGCGCAGCTCGCCATTCAAGCAAATCAGTCCCTGCAAACGGCGCTTGCGAGTCTAAATTCCGGCGACCAAATTCCATACGAGCAAGTCTATGAGGGTAAATCCGATTGGCGCCTTCTACTGCCGATCGACCATCCGGAGCCGAGCCGTTGCTTCGTCACCGGCACCGGCCTGACCCACAAAGGCAGCGCGGAGAATCGACAGTCGATGCACGCAACCGATGCCGCCGGTAGGGGCGCTGCATCTCACGCTCCTTCGTCGGAAGTTGTTCCTTCGCCGCTCACCGACAGCATGAAAATGTTCCAAATCGGTCTGGAAGGCGGCCGGCCCGGACCAGGATGCGTCGGCGCTTCGCCCGAGTGGTTTTATAAAGGCACGGGAACCATCATCCGTGCGCACGACGAACCGCTAACCGTGCCCTCGCACGGTTTCGATGGCGGCGAAGAAGCCGAGATCGTCGGTATCTACATCATCGGCCCCACCGGCACGCCGTATCGGATCGGACTGGCTCAGGGGAACGAGTTTTCCGATCACTTCTGGGAATCAAAGAACTATTTGTATCTGGCCCAATCGAAGCTTCGCGAATGCGCGCTCGGCCCCGAGCTCGTAATGGATCCAGATTTCGAAGACGTTCCGGGCTACGCGGCGATCGAGCGCGGGGGAAAAGTCATTTGGCAAGCGGTCCAGGCCAGCGGCGAGCGCCACATGTGCCATTCGCTCGCCAATCTGGAGCACCACCATTTCAAGCACGCGGAACATCGCCGCCCGGGCGACGTGCACGTTCACTTTTTCGGCGCCGATATGTTTAGCTTCAAGGATCGACTGCGCCTCGAAGAAGGCGATCAAATGGTCATCTCATTCGAAGGATTTGGGCGCCCACTGCGAAATTCGATCCACATCGACACGTCGTCCGAAGTGTTTGTGGCAGTTCGTCCCTTATAATGCCGATGAGACACTGGTTGGAAGCTCGCCGGTTTTTTTCGGCAGCTTCCGTTAACGCCGTAACATCGCGTCGCGCACCTCCGACGGCTTTCAACCGCAACAGCCGTCGGGTTAAACTGGTGGCATGAATCACGACCTTTGTGGCGAGCATTTTATAAACGGACATTGGTCTGCAAGTACCGGCGGGATATTCGACGCTTCCAATCCAGCAACCGGCGAATCGTTAAACCCGAAGTTTGCCGAAGCTACGGCCGGGGAAGTTGATGCGGCCGTTAGCGCCGCCCAGCACGCATTCCTTCAGACTAGGCGGCTCGATCCACGTTGGCCGGCCGCGTTGCTGGAAGCAATCGCTTCACAGATCGAAGCGCTCGGCGACGATTTGCCGGAGCGCGCCGAGCGTGAAACCGCCCTTCCACGAGCGCGGCTCACTGGCGAACGCGTGCGGACTTGCGGTCAGTTTCGCATGTTTGCCGAGATCGTTCGCGAAGGCTCTTGGGTCGAAGCGGTGATTGATACGGCCGACCCGAACCGCCAGCCGCTTCCCAAGCCGGACCTTCGCCGGCTGCTAGTGCCGCGCGGACCGGTTGCCGTCTTTGGGGCGAGCAATTTTCCGTTCGCTTTTGGCGCCTGCGGCGGCGACACCGCTTCCGCTCTCGCCGCCGGCAATCCTGTTGTAGTAAAGGGCCATCCGAGCCACCCTGGAACCAGTGAGCTATTCGCCCGGGCGGTCGCCGCAGCGATTAAGAAATGCGATTTGCCGGCTGGATTGTTTTCCCTGTTGCAGGGGCGCAGTCACGAGCTCGGCGCCTCGCTGGTTCAACATCCGTTTACGCAGGCCGTCGGCTTTACTGGCTCGCAGCGTGCGGGCCGCGCACTGTTTGACCTCGCCGCAAAACGACCATCCCCGATCCCTGTCTTTGGAGAGATGGGCAGCGTAAACCCTATTGTGGTGCTACCCGCTGCGCTTAAGGAACGCGGTGCGACAATCGCCAAGGAACTGTCCGCATCGCTGCTTCTTGGCGGCGGACAATTTTGTACCAAACCGGGAGTCGTGTTCATCGTCGGTGACCGCGAACATGGATTCGCCAGGCAATTGAAAGAGCACGTCGAAAACGCCGCGCCGGCCACCATGCTCAACTGCACGTTGCGCGATAACTTCGCCGAGCGAATTGCAGCGCACGCCAAATTATCTGGCGTCAAAACGCTTGTTTCCGCGCGGCCGTCTGGATCAGCTGCGATTTCTCCCGCACTCTTCGAGACGACCGCCGACGTGTTCCTACGCGAGCCCGAATTGCACGAAGAAGCGTTCGGCCCCGGCGGTGTTGTAGTCGATTGCGACAGCCCGGAAGAGGCCATCGCATGCGTCCAATCACTCGGCGGAAATCTTACGGGCAGTTTGCACATTGGGAAAGGCGACAACGAGCGACTTGCCGGCGATGTGCTACATACGCTCGAAAGCACCGTCGGCCGCGTGATCGTGAACGGCTATCCGACTGGCGTTGAAGTCGGAAACGCAATCGTTCACGGCGGCCCGTACCCGGCCACAACCGATTCCAGCACGACCTCGGTGGGCTCGGCCGCAATTCTCCGTTTTGTGCGGCCTGTGGCATACCAGAACACACCTCAACAACTGTTGCCGCCGGCGCTCCAAGACCCGAACCCGATGAAAATTCGCCGGCTGGTAAATGGCGAATGGACGACTCAGCCGATCGCCAGTCGAAGCTGAGGTTACGATAGAGTAGGGGAACGGAATAACCGCAGCCTGGCTTCTCAGACTACTCATTGATTCGTCGAAGGCATTCTAATGCTGCTCAAAGATCTAACGTGGCCGGAAGTTCAAACGCTCGACTTCGAGAAGCTTGTGGTCCTGTTTCCGACGGGCTCATTCGAGCAGCATGGCCCACATCTGCCATTTACGACCGACGCCGACATCGTCTCCGCAATTGCAGCCGCGATTGAAAATAAATTGCCAGATCGCGTGCTACTCGTTCCAACGCTTTGGCCGGGTCTGTCGACGCATCACATGCACTTTCCAGGTACGATCGATGTTCCTCAACCGATCTACATACAGCTAATCACGGAGCTCGGTAAATCTATCGTCAGCATGGGCGCGAAACGAGTCTTCATTCTCAATGGGCACGGCGGCAACGACACGCCGCTCCGCGCGGCGTTGCGCGAGCTCAAAACGGCCGTCCCGAAAACCCGGTTCGTTTTCGCGTCCTACTGGTCGCTCGCGGCAAAAACGCTCCAAGACGTCCGTGAATCCGAGCTCGGCGGAATGGGCCACGCCTGCGAAATGGAAACATCCGTCATGCTCCACCTGCACCCCGACCGCGTGAAGCTCGACCGCGCCATCCGCGACGGTCCCACGCATACCGATCCGTATCGCAAAGCCGACATGCAGTTCGCCCGCCCTGTCTTCTACGTCAACGAATTTGACGAAGTGACCAAAAGCGGCGTCATGGGGCACCCGGATCTCGCAACAGCAGAGAAGGGCCAGCGATTTTTGGACGGCATCGTTACGGAAGTCTCCGCGTTCGTCGAGCACTTTCTGACCTGGGAAGAAAACGTTTAATCCCATTGCGGCCGGCACATTCGCACGACATCAACCACGCCGCCGAATCGGACACGTCCCACATGAAAATTGTCCGAATCGAAACGATTCCCATTCGTGTGCCGATCAAACCAGAGCTTGCAATTCGCGGCGGGCGCGGCCTGTCTCACTCGGTCTCGCCGTTCTTGCTCGTGAAGATACACACGGACGACGGACTTACCGGTGTCGGCGAGGCGTCGTGCACTCCTCGCTGGAGCGGCGAAGACCAGGTCACCGCCGCACATTTTATCGACGCCTATTTTGCCCCGCATTTAGTCGGCGAGGAGCTCGATGAAGTCGCCCGGTTAAACGCCAAATTCGCATCTGCTGTTGCCGGCAACTATTTCACGAAGGCCGCCGTCGAAATGGCGCTCTGGGATCTACTCGGGAAAGAACAGGGCAAATCTGTGTGGCAGCTGCTCAGCTCGCGCAATCACTTCGATGCAAGCGCACAGGCAGCCGATCGCAACACGTCACGCCGGGCTGACTTGTCGGTGCCAAACAAATGGTCGGTCTCCGGCGTCGAACCGGCGAAAGCTGCCGAAATTGCGCGATGGGCCGTATCGCACGGCTTCTCGAAAATGAAAGTGAAGGTCGGCATCGAGCCCGATTCCGACGTGGCCCGCGTCCGCGCTGTTCGCGAAGCAGTTGGCCCAGCGGTTAGGCTGGGCGTCGACGCGAACGGCGGATGGCAATCGCCGAGAATTGCCATCGACGCGATTCGGCGTCTCGCCGACGAATGTGACATCTACTTCGCCGAGCAGCCAGTGAAAGCTGGCGACAATGAGGCCCTCGCCGAGGTCCGCCACAACGTGCCGGTTCCGATCATTGCTGACGAAAGCGTCTATACTCTCGACGACGCCAAGATGCTGGCCCGCGCGCAGGCTGCCGATGCCCTCTCGATTTACATCGGCAAAGCCGGCGGCATCGGACCGGCGCTTGAGATCGCCGAGTTCGCCAGCTCCGTCGGAATTAAATGCACAATCGGCAGCAATCTCGAGCTTGGCGTCGGCAGTGCCGCTATGATCCACGTCGCCTTGAGCGCACTGGCAATCGATGCCGTGACTTATCCCTGCGACATCATCGGGCCTCTCTTCTACGACGACGATGTACTCGCCAACCCGCTGCAAATCACCGGGGGCTCCGCCAAACTTCATGACCGCCCCGGACTGGGGGTCGCATTAGATGATGCGAAAGTTGAAAAGTATCGCGTCAAGTAAGCAGCAATCCCCCGCGCTGCCGACCTAAGCCCGTTCAATTCGCATCAATTGCGGGCCTTCCTGGCGCGACTTGCGGCACGCGTCGCGGAATGCCGTCCAGTCGTACTTCCAATCGCCCGGAACTCGCGCAAAAAGACTTGCCGTTGTCGGCGTTCCCTCTGCGCCGCGCAAAAACACGCCGCGGTTATAGACGAAGCAAATTTCCGCAATGGGCTTGGGCGGATTGAGAACGTTTTTGCTCGCGTCGTAAAAGTAAAGCAATTCGCCCGGCAATGGGATCTGCGTGAGCGATTCCGCCGGCGCTGGCTGCGGATTATCGAGCAGCACAAACACCTCCGCCCCGCTGAACTGCCCATGGAGGGTTTTATTTTCAACGGGCAGCAAATCCCAAACAAGCCGGCACACTTCCGGTGCTTCGTCATCCAGCATCTCGGCCAGCACCGACTCGCCGCTTTTCACGAACGTCAATCGAATCTTGCGTCGTTCCATGATCGTGCCAGACGTGATTCCTCGACGATAAAGCAGAGGTTTGCTTAGGATACCGACTGCCGGCTGCTTTCAGTAGCCCCAGCCACTTGTCCAATAAGCCGGTGCACTTCGTCTGTGACCCGCTGTTCGACGCCAGCCGCAAAGGGCGCCGGGATCGGGCTCCACAAAGTCGCCCGGCCGCCCTCATAACCGCCCTCCGCTTGAATCCGGTCGGTCGGCAGGTACCCATACATGTCATTGCAATACCCGGCAGCCCAAACGTTTGGCCACCCGGTTTGCGGTTGATCGTTTCCACTTGGCTTCGCGCGTGCTTCGAACTCGTGTTTAAGCTTGTGCGCCCAATCAACCACCGGCTCGCCGCTCAGGGCAACCAGCAACAACTCGCGCCCAAACCGCACAACCTGGATGCGAACCGAGTACGATTCGATCAGCCGTTCCCCGCGTTGGATGGCAGCTTGAAGGAACTTTCCCTTCACTCGCTTCGCACGATCGTCGCTGTCCACCATTTGTCGAACAGAATCCTCTGTGACGCGCTCCAACGGCAGTTGCACGTCGTCAATCTCGGAGTTGAGCGAGCCTGCAATCTCCGTCCCGCGTTCCTGCAGCGATTGTTGAACAGCCTTCGCAATCTCGCGGCCATGTTGCATTGAAAGGTCCAGCGACCCATTGGGCTCCGGGTCCTGATCAGCGCCAGCGCCGGCCACAAAGATCGGCGTTACGCCCGGAAAAGCCGCGCGTAGTTCGTCGCATGCAAATCCGGCCCAGTCGCCGCAATAGCGGCAATCGGCCCATGGAATAGTCGTGTTATGACAGGCATATCCAAAGACAATCGCCTTCCGTCGGCCGCCTTCATCCACGCACTCTAGCACCGGCACATCATGATCGACGATGTCCTCAGTCGATGGCGTGCCCTCCACAACGCCGCGCCGGCGGCGATTGTGCGCAAAGGCAGCGGTAGTCCTTCGCACAAACAGCCGCACCGGTTCGAGCTCCGAATATGCCTCGTTAATCGCTTGGACCAGCGCCGAAACAAGCCTCGCAGCAACTTCCGGCAGCTTTGCGGCAAAGTCCGCCGGAATGTTGAAAAAGACGTGCTTGGCTGCCCGATACTCCGGAGCGTAATGCGTATGCGTCGCCCCCAAAAGTATTTGACGCCGCGGAAGACCATGCTGCTTTTGCGCCCGTTCAGCGACAGCTTCCGCGATATCCTGCGTAATCGCGATTACATCCGCCGAAGCAATTACCAGCCGCTCGCCGTTCTGATCGTCGAGCACGAGCGCGCTGACAAATAAGTCGGAGATCTTCCCCGTCGCGGGCGCGGTACGTGCCGCGTACCCCGCCAGCCAAAGCGATTCGCTTGGCGTAATGCAAACGCTCGCCGCACCCGCTCGAAAGTCACAAGATCGAGAGCTCATTCAGCAAGCCGGCCGCGCTGCCGCAGCAGCATCTCCTAAAACGCCGTCCACCCGCCATCGACCGGCAACGCCACGCCCGTAATATACGACGCCTCATCCGAGGCCAAAAACAAAGCCGCTCGCGCGACCTCCACCGGTTCCCCTGTCCGTGCCAGCATTGTCTTGGCGATCTGCCGCTGGTGCATCTCGCTGCCCAGCGGCGGCGAAATCCGCGTGCGAATCGGCCCGGGACAAATCGCATTCACGCGAATTCCCTGCGGACCAAAATCCAGCGCGGTGCTCCGCGTCAGCCCAATCAGCCCATGCTTCATGGTCGTGTACACTGCCGAATTCCGACCCGCCACAAGCCCCTGCATCGAAGCCACATTGATGATCAACCCGCACTTCTGCGGCAGCATCCACGGCAAAACGGCCCGCGTGAAAGCGGCCGCCCCGCCCAGTGTTACCGCATAACTATATTCCCATTGCTCAACCGTCGCCTGCTGCACGTCCAGCCAGTCGCCTAGATGGGCCGCGTTATTGACCAACACGTCAACCCGCCCCGCCTGGTCCGACGCAAGTTTCACCGCCCGCTCAACATCGTCGCTCGACGTAACATCCGTTTTTACAAAGCGAGAACGTCCGCCGGCTTCACCGATGCCGCGCGCAACGGTCTCGCCGGCTTCCTCATCCACGTCGGCGACAAGCACCCACGCCCCTTCGGCTGCAAAAAGCTCCGCGATGGACCTGCCGATCCCGTGCGCAGCCCCCGTCACGATTGCCACTTTGTTCGCAAGCCGCGGCATCCCTCTAGTGTAGTCCGCGCGCGGGTGCCAGCAAATGTGCCGCACGAAAGCGCACAACAAGTGACGAAGAGAGCACGAGCTTCTATTAGCGATTCAACAAATTCACCAGCGACTGCCCCGGAACCCCGATTTTTGTCCGTGCAATCGTGTAGCGCCCCAGATTGGCGACGAATATCTCGTCAAAGTCTTTGCCCCCAAACGTCAGATTCGTCGGCCGCCCCAGCAAAATCCCCCACCGATCGTGCGCCAGAAGCGATTTAGCACCGCGCGCGTCGATGCGCCAAATCTCATCCGACGCATAGCAGCACACGTAAAGATTGCCGTCAGCATCGAGCGCCAATCCATCGGGCAGTCGTCCAACTTCCTTCGCAAACACGCTCGCCTCGCCGATTCGATCCGCCTCGTCAAGCTCGAATCGAAGCACCGAATCCGTATCGCTCTCGACCATGAACAACGACCGCTCATCGGCCGTTAAAGCCAAGCCGTTTGCATAACCAAACGGCCCCGCCAACACCGCGCCGCGACCATCGGCCTCGAAGCGCAGAAGGAACCCATTGCGTTTCATCCAATTCCCACTGTCCGTAAGATAGATCCGTCCTCGACGGTCGAACAGTAAATAATTCGGCGCCACAATCTTGTGTTCACCCGCATGCGTTGCGAAAACCGAATGCTGCCCGTCTCTGCCAACGCGGACCACGCCAACGCCCGAAACGCACACAAACAGTACGCTATCATCCGGCGGAAAAGCCACAGCGCAACAAAACCCGCCGACGTTCGCCACCGTCTCCACGCGTCCGGCCGAGTCGATCCGATAAATCTGCCCCGCCTCGCCGCCCGCCCAAAGATTGCACTCGCGATCAAACGCGCAGCACTCCGGGTGATCGAGCCCCGTCGCGAAAACCTCAAACCGCTCGATCGGTATTAGGGGCTGCATCATCGCGACTCAACTCCCTGCCACCGCTCCCGTGATCTCGCCCGACGCGATCTCTATCCGCCCGCTCGCAGCATCGACCGCCAGTGCATTCACCGGCCCGCCCATGTCCGCCTCGCGCTGTACCGCATGTCCAGATTTTTCGAGCCGGCGGACCACTTCCGCCGGCATCTGCTCCGACACAAGCAGCGGCTCCGCCCCATCCGTGTGCAGCCGCGGTGCCGCTACCGCGTCCGCCGCGCTGCTGCCGAACGCAATGGTATCGACTGCAAGCTGCGCGGTCGCCGTGACAATCTTCGGCCCGCCTGGCAGTCCGTAAGCAAACGCCGCCCGTCCATTGCGTAGCGCAATCATGGGCGCCATGTTGTGCTGCATACGCTTCCCGGCCGCCGGCGCATTCGGGTGCCCCGGCACATAGTCAAACCGCGACATCCCATGATTGAGCACGAGTCCCAGACCCTCAACGACCAGGTGCGACCCGTACATCCAACCTTGCGTCGCCGTCACCGAAACGAGCGTTCCCTCAGCATCAGCAGCAATCACATTCGCGGTGTGCGGCGACTGATTTCCCGCCGGCGTTCCCGCACCACTCTTAGCTCTCCGAATAGCGATAGCGCGGGCCTCTGCCGCTCGCCGTGACACTAGCTCTTCCACCGAAACATCCACAAATTCGGGGTCGCCAAGCTTGCTGTGCCGCTCGCGCCAGCACAGTTTCGCAGCCTCGGCGAAAGCAAGAAAAAACTCGGCGCTACCTCGCTCCATGCGCGAGGCATCCAGCTGCTCGAGCGTTTGAATAATTGCCAGCGAAGTAATTCCGCCTGAAGGCGGCGGCGGTGTATACATCGTAACCGCCCCGTCCACAGACTCGGCGAAACACTCAACCGCAACCGCTTCCGTGACCTCCGGCCGATACTGCTCGAAATCTTCAATGCTGAGAATCCCGTCACGTTCGCGAACATAGCGCACGATTCGCTCCGGAATTTCGCCCTCATAGAATGCCTGCGGGCCCTCCTCCGCCAGCTTATTCAGCAGACGCGCCAAATCCGGCTGTCGCCAAATATCTCCAATGCCCGGAATCCTGCCTCCAGGGAAAAGACTCCCAAGCGACTGCCCATTAAACTTTGGAGCACATCGCTCCGCATGTCGCCGGTGTTCCGAATCAAACTCAATCCCTTGCTCCGCCAGCCGAATCGCCGGCCGGGAAACATCCGTCCACGACTTCGCGCCAAACTCCTGCAGAATTAAATCCAACCCCGCAACGACGGCCGGCACCGTCACTGCCCGGGCACCATAATAATTCGACTCGCGGTCGGCCGTCACATCGCCTTCACGAAAACCAAGCGGCGCGCGTGAATCGAAATCAATCGCAACGGTACGCTTCGAGGGCCCATGGTGAACCACTGCGCTGCCGCCGTAGCCGCCAATACCAACCGAGCCCGGCACCACGACGCACATAGCCAGCATCGCCGCTACTGCCGCGTCGACCGCATTCCCGCCGGCCTGCAGAAGCTCCAAACCAGCAGCCGCGCCAAGCGGATGTCCCGTCGCGATCGCTGCCTTCTCGGCCGTGAGATGCATGTCGGCAGAACCCGAGCGGCTCAATCCAAGTACACGAATTCGTTCAAGTTCACGAGCGCTCGACACAACTCCGCCAACCCACGAGCGGCCAACAGCCGCTCACAGGCTTTTCGCTCGACTTCATCCGGCACCCGCTGCAGCCCCAGCTCAAATGCCCGCCGCACCTGCTGCCCGCGCTCCTTTCCGACTTCTTTCTCCACGCGCGCTGCAAACGCCCGCGCGGTCTCCGCCGTCAACGGATCGTTGAGAAGCATTAACGCCTGAGGAGCAATCGTCGACACCTGCCGCCGCGGGCACGAGATCGAATTCTCCGGCAAGTCGAACGACTCCAAGAGCGGCGTCCGAGTATTTCGCTTCTGAATCAGGAACAAGCTGCGGCAAAATTGGTCCGCCTTCGGCGATGGATACCAACCCTTCGTCTTCTCCGGATTGTCGTCGAAAAACGATGGATTCGAATCCAACACTTCCTTCGGCAAATCCGGCCACACCGGCGGTCCATCCGATTTCGCCGTCAACAGGCCGCTCACATAGAGCATCGAGTCGCGAAGCTCCTCCGCACGCAGCCGCCGCGGCGAGCGCAAACCGAAATCACCCCGATCGAATGCCGGAACCTGCCGATACGCGGCACTCGTAACGATCTCGCGCACCAGTTTCTTAACCGACCAGCCGTTCTCCACAAAATCGCTCGCCAGCCAGTCGAGCAGCTTTTGATCTTCCGGCCGAGCGCCCGCCAGGCCGAAATCGTTCGGCGTCGACACAATCGGCCGACCCATGAAGCTGTCCCAAACCCGATTCACGAACACCCGCGCCGTCAGCGGATTCTGCGGCGATGCAATCCAATTCGCGAGCGTCAGCCGCCGCCCCGTTGTCTTCTTACTCGCCGGCTTCACGAGCTTCGCCGGCTGCGGATCAAACATCGTCGGAACACCCGCCTCGACCACCGCGCGGGGCGCCTTGTGGTCGCCCTGAAATAGCACCTGCGTGGCGGCGACATTCGCCGCGTTGTCCGTCATCAGAAGCCCATGCGTGAACGCGCGGCGCTTCTTTTCGACGGCTGCCGCCTGCTTCTCAAGTGCCTCGCGTCCGCTCTTGTCCGTTTGCGGGAGCGAAGCGAGCTTCGCCCGCAACCCCTTCGCTTGTTCCTCGATCTTCTGGTTCTCACCCTTGATCGCTGCCTGCTCGTTGGCAAGCTCGAGCGGCACATCGTCCGCAAACCGCATCGCCGCAAAGAACGCCCGAAACCGATAATGATCCGCCTGCGACAGCGGATCATACTTGTGATCGTGGCACCGGCAACAAGTCATCGTCATACCCAGGAACGCGCCGGCAGTCGTCTCCGTCACATCCGCCATCAGCTCGGCCCGGCTGCGGTCCTGCTCATTAAAAAGTCCTGCCGCGTTGTCGTGCGGACCAAGCCGCAGGTAGCCTGTCGCAATCAAGCAGTCGCGCTCGGCGTCTGTCTTCGGCTCACCGTCCACAAGCTCGTCGCCGGCGAGCTGCTCGCGTGTGAACTGATCGAAGGGCTTGTCCGCATTGAACGAGCGGACGACATAATCCCGATACCGCCAGGCCTGCGGCCGAAACTCATCCCAATCAAATCCATTGCTGTCGCTATACCGCACGACATCCAGCCACAGCTGCGCAAAATGCTCGCCAAACCGCGGGCTAGCGACGGTTTTGTCGACCAGCGCCCCGACCGCCGCATCCGCCCCTTTGTCCTTCGCCGACTTCTCCAGCGTACGCACTTGTTCGGCCGTCGGCGGCAAACCAGTCAGATCAAAATAGAGCCGCCGTGCGACGGTGCGGGCATCTGCCATAGCCGGCGGCGAAATACGATCCGCCTCGAGCCGCGCGAGCACGAATGAATCAAAGTCGCGCTTCACCCACGAGCCATTTTTAACTACCGGCAACGCTGGCCGCTTCACCGGTTGCAGCGACCACAGATCGAGCCGCTGCCCACCGAATAATTGCACAATAGGGTTTCGCCGATCCCGCCATGCATCACCAATCGGGTCGCCAGCCTTCCCACCGGGACGCTCCACCTTCGCCTCATCCGCCGGCCAGGATGCGCCCTCTCGTATCCATCGCTCCAGCGTCGCGATGTCGCGCGACGAAAGCTTGTCCTTCGGCGGCATCTCCAAAACTTTGTGCGTCCGCTTGACGGCGAGCAACAAAAGCGATTCATCTGGCTTGCCCGGCACGAGTGCGGGCCCCGTGTCGCCGCCCTTGATCGCCGCAGCACGAGAATCGAGTCGTAGTCCGCCATCAATTTTTTCGGCGCCATGGCAACTCCAGCACCGCGAGCTCAGAAGCGGCTTCACGCTCTCGACAAAGAGCCGATCACCCGCGTTGCCCTTTGCAGCAGCGCCCGCAGCCGCGGTGTACGTCTCTAGAACTAATACCGCGAGCCCCGCAGCGAACAATACCGCTATGTGTGGACGCTCTCTCACGCGAGCACTCCCGGAATCACCTTCGCGCTCCCAGCGACACCCGTCAGCCGTTCTTGCCGCCCATTGACGTGAAACGCAAGCTCCTCATGATTGAGGCCGAGCGCCGTCAGCATCGTCGCGTGCAAATCCCGAAATGGCATCGGCCGCTCCACCGCCAGATAGCCAATCTCATCCGTCGCCCCAATCCGCTGCCCCGGCTTCACTCCGCCCCCGGCGAGCCAAATCGTGAACCCCGCCGCATTATGATTCCGCCCGCGATCACCCTGCATCAGCGGCGTCCGCCCGAACTCGCTGCCAAAGATTACGAGCGTCTCATCCAGCAACCCGCGATCGTGCAGGTCCGCAAGCAGCGCCGCAACCGGCTGATCGACTGAATGTGCGAGCGGCGCATGGTTCTCCTTGAGCTTGCCGTGCGCGTCCCAGCCGTTTTTGTCGGGCATGTCGTACAACTGCACGAATCGCACGCCCCGCTCCACAAGCCGCCGGGCAAGCAAACACTTGCGCCCGAAGTTCCGCAGCTTTTCATCCGCATCATCCAAGCCATACGCCCGCTTGGTACCGGCTGCCTCTTGTTCCAAGTTGCCAACCTCGAGCGCGCTCGATTGCATCCGATACGCCAGCTCGTAACTCGCAATCCGCGCATCAAGCTCGGAAAACCCTTCGCGCGCCTGTCGGTGCTTCAAATTCAGCTCTCGAATCAAGTCGAGCGATTGCCGCTGCCCCGCCGCGAATTCCGCCGGCGGCAAAAGATCGAGCACCGGCGTGCCGTTGTCGCGCAGCCGCGTCGGCTGAAACGCCGCCGGCAAGAAGCCATTCGAATAATTCGCCGCGCCGCCCAGCGGACCCGTATCAAACAGAACAACATACCCCGGCAGGTCCTGGTTCTCGGAACCAAGACCGTATGTTGTCCACGATCCAAGACTCGCCTTCCCGGCACGAATATCACCCGTGTGAAACTGGTAGCTCGCCGGCGCATGATTGTTCGAATCCGCCTGCATCGAATGGATGAAGCACAGCGTATCTACGTGCCGCGCCATCTGTGGAAACAGCTCGCTGACCCACATGCCCGATTCGCCATACTGCTGCCAAGTGTATGGACTGCCCAGCAGCTTCGCCTCGCAGCCATGCGTCACATTCGCGAACTTGGTCCGCTCAATCGCACGGCGAATCGAATCGGGCAATGGCTGCCCGTCCAGCCGTTGCAGTGCCGGCTTGTAGTCGAAGGTATCGACCTGCGACGGCCCGCCCACGAGATACACAAAGATGACCGACTTCGCCCGAGCCGCGAAATGCGGCGCCCGCGGTGTAAACGGCCGAAGCGGATCGATCGCCGGCGGTTTGCCATTCTCGCGCGCCCGCGCCTCCTGCCGCATCAGCGCTTCAACCGCCAACAGCCCGAACCCGCCGCCCAGCCGTCCCAAAAACCCGCGTCGCGAACAGTCGCAGCTGGCATTCGTCATCGTTATGAGCAGCCATCAACCCGGAGGAAAACCGATGGCTGCAATATACCACGACGACGGGCCTTAGGCGAAATGCAGGGCCCCTGTTCGGCGACTATCGAAGCGACGCACATAAACTGCGCTATTTCTTCGCGGCCTTGCTTTCGGTGGTGACGTCGAAGTCGAAGTTATTGTCGCGCGGTTTGACGTCGGCCCGCAGCTCCGATTTTGAATTGAACTTGGCGGCAATAATGGGCGGATTCGATACCAATTCGTGTGATACGGTGATCTCAACCGTATGTTTTCCTACTACGGCGCCCGGCTCGCCGCGCTTGTACATCAGCTCGTATCGCCCTTCTTTATCGGTCCGGCCGACCGAAGGCCTCGGTGAGTCTTCGGGCTGAAACCTGACATCCGCATTGAAAAGCGGTCGACCGTCGAGCGTGACGATTCCGTGAACCGGCGCAACTTGCTGCCCGCCTTTGCCGCACCCCGCGATCAAAACCAAAAACGTAGCCACGAACCTTCCGCGATACGTTAACAACTTTGCTCCTTAACCGTGGGACTATCCTGAGCGGAGCGATGATCTCATCTACCGCTGGCGAGTTTCGCTGCTACTCTCCGAACGCGTGGAACGCCTGCCAGATTTTGAAAACACAAGCGACGCGGCACCTAATACGCAGAATCGTCAACTTGCAGTCCATCATCGCGCCATGAAAGCCGTTGATAAACGCCGATGCTAAACGTCCCAAACTGCGCAATGCAATACTCCGAATTCGACTTGATCGCATAGCAGGCCTTGTTGGGCTTCGGTACTACTGAAAGGATATCGTCCTTGATGAATCGCACCGAGCCATCGCAGAACGCGAAAAATCCGCCGCCTTTGTGCGCGCTGCTGAAACCTTCGGTGCACGTTTCGTAATCCATCGTGGTCGGATTGTTAAGTTCAAACGACGTATGGGCGACGGTCCACAGCGAGCTATGCATCTGGTCACCGGAGTTCGGATTTCGCGCGCCGATCCAGGTGCCCGCTAAACAGAATCGGTCGCGCTCGCCAAGCAAGAACGTCGTGCCCGTTCCGTCGGTGATTTGCTTCAATGTAACCCTACTGTCGGCGAAAAAGATACCGTTGCTGGGGCAACGCACAGGGTCTGGGACCCACGGATTACCACTCCCTCCGCATCCGGCGTCAATCGTTCCTTTGTTGCCAACGTAGTTTGAGGTCGATGGCAGAAAGTCTTTGGTATTGGCGCCCCCGGCCTTCCATCCGTCGCCTTCGCGGAAGCTCCGCCACCATAAATCCCCGGTGTCCGTTTGGGGTCCTTTCGGATTTTTATCGGCGGCACACGCGCCACCGCCGTGATCGCAGGGCACGAGATCGGGAGTGCTGTCCGACGGACAGCGGTACACCGAGATTGGAGTCTGCAGCGGTATAAGCTCCTTGGCATTGGAACCTGCAGCTGCGAGCACATCGCACAAATTACGTTGTCCTGTCCGCGCGGCGTTTACGGCGGTCGGGTTCTGCTCAAACTTTTCCGACGGCCTCAATTGGTCATAAATACCTTGCTCTTCAATGTACGGCAGGATGTAAACGCCCCAACCCCACGACTCGATCGCTCCCGGGCCAGTACCCAAAAACCCAATCGGTAAGCGCTTTTTCGCCGATTCGTAATTCAGGCACGCCAGCCCGAGATTGTGCAAATTGCTCTGGCACTTGGCGCGGCGCGCCGCCTCCCGCGCTGCCTGAATCGCCGGCAACAAAAGGGCGACCAAAATCCCGATAATCGCGATCACCACCAATAGCTCGACAAGCGTAAACGCCCTCGGGCGCGACGACAAACCATAGCGGCCTAGCATAAAAACTCTCCCATTGCATTGCCGCACGCCGCGCTCTTGCAGCATGCGGTCGAGTTTTAACTCGCCTGCTTCCCGAATCCTTCTTCCACAACGGCCCGCGCCCGTCGCTATCCCAAGTCGTTCCTGCAACCCTATTCGCCGGCAACGCTCCGTTATCGCTTACGGCGAACACACAGTGTCGAACAAATCATCCCTAAACCAATGAGCAAAGTCGTCGGCTCGGGAACCGCCGCGCCGCCCAGGCTGGTGCCGGCCCCTGGACCACCCGCGCCGAAGTTCGACCGCCACGTGTTGTATCCGGCCGGATCGCCGCCGAACGCACCGGGATTCTTTCGCCACGTCACGTAATCGGCCGCGTCCACTTTACCGTCGTTGTTATAGTCGCCCGACAAGCTCGTAGCCGTGGTCACATTCAAAAGGCCCGTGCCGCTGATAAGCGGCGTGATATGCGCCGCACCAGAGCCCGTGCCGCCCCATGTACCGGTGGCCTGCCCGACGCCGTCAATGAACAGCGAGCGAATCGTATCCGTTGCCGCGAAGTTCAAATTGAAAAGCGAGCCCGTTGCAAGGTAAACGTCGGCCGCATCGGCTAGATACGCACTGGAGATGCTGAGCGTTCCGCCGAGGTCCTTCGTATCGCCCGTGTAGGTGTTCGCGCCCGTCAATATCTGCGTACCAGTCCCGTTCTTCACGAAGTTCAAGTTTCCGCTGATAACGCCAGCGAACGTCTTCGCCGAGACCGCATTGCTCATATTGACCGTGAGCGTTTTCGCGGAGCCTCCCGCTGAGTTCGTAATGGTGCCGAGGTTCCCGGTAACTCCGGTCGGCGCTGTTAGTGCAACTCCAGCGACCGTTTGATTAAACCCATTTAGATCAAACGTGCCAGTGCCGCCAGAGACGACGCCATTAATGTTAAGTTGCGAACTTGTAGGTAGTGCGTTGTCGGCGCCAATTTTGAGCGTCGAGGCTTCGGCTCCGAGGCCGCCTTTGACAATCGTGGTGCCGCTATAGGTACTGGAACCGCTTAATAGCAGCGTGCCGCCACCGGTTGCGGTAATGCCACCCGCGCCGGAGATCACGCCGCCATACGTCAGTGTCGTGCCTGCAGCAGCACTAATATTGCCGCTGTTAGCTGTCGTGGTGATGCTGCGATTCGTGTTGAGCGTAAATGTGGCGGTGGTCGCGAGCGTGCCGCCATTGAGCACGATGGAATTTGCCGTGGCGCCTAGATTGTTATCAGCCGCTACCGACAGCGTGCCTGCCTTGCTAGCCGCTCCGTTTGTAGTAGTGGTAAAATCTGCGTTTATTGTGTTAGTGCCGGTATACGTGTTCGCACCGGCCAGGACAAGCGTCCCGCCGTTGACCGTCACGCCGGTGGCCGCAGTGATGGCGCCATTGATGGTCGTGGTGCCGGTCCCCGATTTATTGCTGACGAGCGGTCCAGCGCCCGTGTAATTGTTGCCAATCGTCACGTTCCCGGTGCCACTCAAGAACAGCCCACTACTGCCGCCGAGGCTGCTGCCTTTGATATCGCCGCCAGAAAACGTGTAACTCACGCTGTTGTTTGCAATCGTGACGATGTTGGGTTGCACGCCGCCCGCGGCGACGGCAATCGTCGTATTCGAGCCCGTGTCGTCAAAGGTAACGTTGTCATTCGCTGCGAACGAAACGCCGGCGGCGCCGGTCCCAAGATTCTTGAAATTGCCTTCGCTCGTGTTCCAATTGCCGCTTGCCGTGCCTTGCCACAGCAAAGCGTTCGGCCCGCCACTCACAATGGCAATTACCCGCGTCGCTAGGCTTGGCGTCCCGTCCTGGATCGTGTTACTGTCGTCGGCCAAGTGATACGCGATCGTCGAGCCATTGAGGCTGTTGGTGCTCGGGAGCGAGCCTGTAAAAAATGCACTCACGCTGCCCGTGAACTGACCCGCCGCGAAGCTCATAATCCTATACGTACCATTTCCCGCGGCGCCGCCCGTGGCATCGCTCAGATTAACGCCAACGCTGTTCGCCGCGCCAGGCACTGTGATGGCAGCAGATGGCAACTCGAGACGATCACTGACGCTTGCAGTAACCGTCGGATCCGGAGCGCCCAGGTCGATATCAAGCTTCGAGCCGCTATTGAACGTCGTACCGCCCGAAGAGGTTAAAGTAGCGACGGGACCTGTAGTGGTAGTAATACCAAGAGGAGTGGTAGCCGTAGTTAAGTTGAAAAATGACGGCGCAATATGACCGCCGGACGCAACCGTTATCGGTCCGCCAACGCCGCCATTGCCGCCCAGTGTGCCACCATTGTTGACCGCCACTGCCCCCGTCCCGGTTGACGATCCGAATGGGTCACTAGCCGCGATCAGCCTGCCGCCGTTGATCGTCGTACCGCCCCCGTACGTATTGCCCGTAAATCGAGTGAGGTTCAGCGTGCCCGTATTCGTCGCTGCCAGAACCAAAGCGATGTTGTCATTCGTGCCTGAGAGAGTGCTGGTGCCGATGTTGCCCATAAAATTCGAGACAACATTCCCGTCAATTGTTAGCGTCGACATCGTCCCGCCGGAGTTCGTGATCCCGCCCAAGCTCGCTGTCGTCGTCACGTTGATGCCAGCCAGTTTTTGGTTGAAGCCGGCCATGTCGAAGGCACCCACGTTGGCGGTGTTCGTTGTGGGGCCACCAAAAGTGAGTGTAGTTGCCGGAAGGGCATTATTGGTCGCCAGTCGGATGGCTCCGCCAGATGCGGAGCCGAGTGTGAGGACGTACGTATTGCCCGTATAGGTCTCATTGTTCCCCAGAACCATGATTCCGTTGCCGCCATTCGCTCCGACTCGAAAGTACAGATCGGAATTACCGGAAATGACGCCGCCCAGCGTGATCACCGACCCGGCGTTAGCGGAGCCGATGCCGTTGCTCGCTATGCCCGTGCCCGACGAAGTCAGTCCGATCCCGTCATTGAGAATGATGTTGTTGTTGAACGTCTGCGTGTAAGGGTTGGTGCCAGCGGCGCCGGCGGCGGTAAACAGAAGTTGGACGTTGTCCCGTTGCATTCTTACCGTCGCAGTCGCCGGCAACGCCACCGAGTTGTTGATACCGATCTGCTCCCACGTGCTGTCTTTAAAGCCCGTCCCGGTGCCAGCCGCGATCAAATCGCCAGTAAACGTATTTGGATTTGCCGTCGAATTGTTGTCGCCGATGTCGATCCGCCCGCTTAAGACATTCGTATTCGCGAAATCGGCCACGATGGTGATGTTTCCTCCGCTAATTGCTGAGTTGATCATCTCCGCCCGCGCCGAACCGCCGATTGTCTGGGTTAGGATCACGATGGAACGGTTGGGGTTGGCTATGTTAATCGTGCCGCCCGTAATGCTGTAGTTTCCGGACGCCGGCTGGATTATGAGCGAGTTGACATTGGCCGTGCCGCTCAGCGTGACTCTCCCGTTCGTACCGCCGAGACCGGCTTGGCCTGCCACAAAGGCGCCCGGTGCGCCGCCAAACGCCGCGTCCACTGTTCCATCGTTCGGGAACCACTTTGCGTCCGGCGCACCCGCTGTGTTCGTCGTCTTCCAGTTCTGCGTCGTGTTTATGTCCCACGTTCCCGTGCCCGCGAGACTACTGTTCGCGTCCCAAAAAAGCGTAACCGCGTTGGCAACCGATGAGAGCGCCAGCACCGCGAGAACGGCGCCGACGACGCGGGACGTGAACGGCGTAGAAATAGTGAGTGAGCGCAACGACATCGCTGGATCCTCTTGGGTGGTAAGCAGGAGATGGATTGGGTCGAAAAGTGTCGCGTTTGAACTACAACGTAGGACTCGCTATCCGTTAGCGAGACACTTGCCAGCGGGCGGTGGGAAATCCCGCCTCTCGAAACTGCCATCTCTCTGTTCCGCGAATTTGAAACCTGCAGGTTTGCCGAACCCAAGTTCGCCCAACTAGGGAAATACATTACCTGCGCGGTAAACAACGATTCTAGGCTAAATTGCGGAGGGCTGTCAAACTTTTTCTCGCTCTGGCGATCGGAATCGAGGCTGTTCAAAGCCACACCAGTCGCGTCGTTTTGCCGGCTTTCGCGCGTGGCCCGCTAACTAGTTCACTGAACTGCGGCAACGATACGAGTGAGTTTACCATCCTGATTTGCAATCACCTACCAGGCCGTCGCGAACAAGGAGAAAAATACATCATCGCGATCTCGGCCCAGAGACATTCTTGCAAGTTGACCAAAAATACATATGGACAAAAGTACAGTTATCTGCTATGCTGTTCCCTGGCGCCGCATACCAGACCGCCACAACAGCTATTGCGCTCCCACACGATCATGTACCTGTTGCTTACCCCGAGCGAACCGTTGCGACTCGCGCGAGTGGTCCCGAATATTGAAACAGAACATTCGAGTTGGCAACAATATGAGGCGACTTTTGCACAGTGCATTAATGAAACACACCGCGATTTTCCCTGTCGAACGCGGCTTCGATGCGCCAATATTAGCGAATATTGGAATAAAAAATCGACTTCGCACGCCGAGCGCAAAACCCTCGCCACGTTCTTGGACCGACCGCCACCCCGTTGTACACTGCTCACCATGACTGCCCCGTTGTTCCACTTCACCGGCGTTACCAAGACCTACGGCTCGCTCAGGGCGCTAGATAACCTCTCGCTCTCCGTCCCGACCGGCGCGATCGGCCTGCTAGGCCCTAACGGGTCCGGCAAGACGACGATGATACGAACGCTCTTGGGCCTGATCCGCATTGACAGCGGGTCCGGCGAGGTCCTCGGCATGGACTTCCGCCGCCGCCAGCTCGACATCCGCCGGGAGGTCGGCTTTGCCCCCGAGGACGAATGCCTTTTCCCGCACACCGTAGGCGTCGAGTTCGTCGCCTACGCCGGCGAGCTTGTTGGCATGTCGCCCAAGGACGGTCTGCAACGGGCCCATGAGGTCCTCGATTACGTCGGCCTGGGCGAAGCCCGCTACCGCAAAGTCGAGTCCTACTCGACCGGCATGAAGCAGCGCCTCAAGCTTGCCTCCGCGATCGTGCACGACCCCAAGCTCCTCATCCTCGACGAACCCACCAACGGCATGGACCCCGCCGGGCGCCAGGAGGTCCTAAATCTCGCCCGCGACCTCGCCCACAACAAAGGCATGAGCCTGCTGTTCTCGAGCCACCTCTTGCCGGACGTCGAAGCCGTGTGCGACTACGTTGTACTGCTCGGCGGCGGCAAGCTACTCGCCCAGGGTGAGATTCAGCAGCTCAAGCAGCTGCACGAGCAAACCTACGACATCCGCTTAAAAGCCGACATGGCCCCCTTTGCCAACCGCCTCACGACGATGGGCTGTAAGGCGGAACTCGTCGACGACCTGCTCCGTGTTCGGATTCCTGCCGACGGCTCGCAACAGCTCTTGTGGAAAGCCGCCGCTGATGAGCACGAGCAGATTCGCTATTTGCGCCCGCAGCGCAGCACGCTCGAAGAAGTCTTCCTGGAAGCCGTGGAGCATGCCTGATGCCGATCTTCGACCAAGGCTATCAACACTGGTCGGGCGAGCTCGCGGGCCACGGCTGGCGCTGGTTCGCGGTCGCCCGACGCGGCGTCCGAAACGCCCTGCAGACGCGGTCCATCCGGATCATGATGTTTATCGCTTGGGCGCCCGCTATCGCACTAGCATCCGCGCTTTGCCTCTGGGGCCTGCTCGAACGCCAGTCGGCCTTGATCGACACCATTCGCCCATTCCTGCAATTCCTCGGCCAGACGGTCCTCGCCGGCCCGCGCGAGTACCGCACCGAGGTCTGGACGATCTGCTACAGCTATTTCCTGTTCTACGAGCTCCAGTTTTCCATGCTGCTCGTGCTCCTCGCCGGCCCGGCCCTGATCAGCCAGGATCTACGCTACAACGCACTGCCGATGTACTTTTCCCGCCCACTGCGGCGCATCGACTACTTCCTAGGCAAGCTGGGCACCGTCGTAGGGCTGCTCGGAATGATCACGATCGTCCCGGGGATCATTGCCTACATCCTGGGACTACTGTTTAGCCTCGACGTCACGATCATTCACGACACGTTCCACATCCTCGTGGCCAGTGTCGCCTACGGGCTCATCATCGCGATCTCCGCCGGAATGTTGATCCTGGCCCTCTCCGCGTTGTCGCGCAACTCACGCTACGTTGCCTTGTTCTGGCTCGGCATCTGGTTTGTTACAGGCCTGGTCGCCGGAATTCTGATTAAAGTCGAGCGCGAGGAGCAGATGCAGCGCGGCCACTTCGGCCGCTTTGTTTGGTTCCAGGACGACGTCGTCGACGACCAGCTCGCGGCGGCCAAATCCGATTGGCGTCCGCTGATCTCGTACACCCGAAACCTGACGCGACTTGGCGATGAGATGCTCGGCACCCGGCGGGCCTGGGAGAAGTTCAGCGAGATTCGCCCCATGGGGCAGCGCGGCTGGCTTCGGTCGTTCTTATTAGATATGCAACACCCCTGGTACTGGTCGGCTATGGTACTCGTCGCAGTGTTCGGACTATCGGCATGCATTCTCAACGTGGCAGTGAAACCGCTGGATCGCCTGCGATGACACCGGTCGTTACATTCCACGAGGTCTCGAAGTGGTACGGAAACGTCATCGGCGTCAATAAGTTAACGCTCGAGATCCGCGCCGGCGTCACCGGCCTCTTGGGACCAAACGGCGCCGGTAAGTCGACGCTCCTGCAGCTCGCCACCGGCCAGCTACGGCCTAGCCAGGGCAGCGTTAAGGTCCTCGGCGAGACCATTTGGAACAACGCGTCGCTCAATCGTCGGATTGGACTATGTCCGGAGCAGGATGCGTTTTACGAATGGATGACTGGCTGGGACTTCGTGTTCACTTGCGCCCGACTCGCCGGCTTGCGCCGCAGCGATGCCCAAGCCGCCGCCGAGCGGTCAATCGAAGAAGTCGGTATGACCAAGCACCAGGGACGAGCGATCCGCGGCTACTCCAAGGGTATGCGGCAGCGGATCAAGGTCGCTCAATCGCTCGTCAACGATCCCGATGTAATCTTCCTCGACGAGCCGCTTACCGGTACCGATCCGGTGGCCCGGCGCGACCTCATGCAGATCATCGAGCGTATGGGCCGGCAAGGCAAAACGGTGCTCGTGTCGAGCCATGTACTTCATGAGGTGCAATCGCTTACCCCCAATATCGTTCTCATGAATCGCGGTCGACTCGTCGCGCATGGCCAGGTCCGCGAGATCCGCGACCTGATCGATCAATATCCGCACCATATCAAGTTGGTGTGCGAGAACTATCGCGATCTGGCCGCACGCATGGTCGGCTGGGACGATGTCGAAGGCGTACGAGTGATCCCCGATGAGAACGCCCTCATGGTCGAGACCCGCTCTCCCGACGCGTTCTACGGCCGCCTTCCCGCGGTATCGCTCGAAGATGGCCTGGCGATCAAATCGGTCTACTCCGACGACGATAACCTGGAGGCGGTGTTCAAGTATTTGGTGAATCCATGAGCACGATCGAACATACGTCAGCAATGGCCGAGACTCAGCCGGCCGAGGTCCGCAATCCCGCCAAGGTCTCGCTTCTCCGTTCGTGCATCACGCTTTATCAACTAACGTTGCGGCAATACGTGCATGGCCGCCGATGGATCGCACTTGCACTGCTGTTTCTGCTGCCGGCGGGCATGGCCCTGCTCATCCGCACCACTCCGGCTGAAGTGCCGAGCAGGTTTGTTGAGTTCATGCTCGCCTGGATCTTAATTCCACAGGCGCTGCTGCCCGTGGCCGCATTGCTCTACGCGTCGGGCATTATCCAAGACGAACAGGAAGACCAAACAATCACGTACCTGCTGATGCGGCCCATACCCAAATGGATGATCTACCTCGTCAAGATGCTCGCCACCTGGACGACGATCGTCTTCCTGGTCGTTCTGCTATCCGTCGTGACATACAGCGCCGTGTACATGAAAACCGGGGCTCCGCCGGCCGAGTATTGGACGCGCTCTGCCAAAGCGGCCGCGATTCTATCGCTGGCCGGTATCGCCTATTGCAGCCTGTTCGGCGCTATAGGGCTCATCACGAAACGCATCCTCCTCATCGGCATCCTCTACACAGCGGTCGTCGAAGGCGTGTTCGCGAGTATGCCCTTGAGCCTGCGTACCGGGACGATCATTTACTACGTGCGACTGCTCGCGTACCGGACATTGGACTTCAAAATCAAAGGCCCTTTGGGAACTGAGAGGGACGTCGCCGCGAGGCCCTGGAACCTTGATATAGCCGCCGACCCAAAATTAGCCGAGCACCCGCAAGTCGCGGGCTGCATTTGGACGCTAGTCATCGCAAGCATCGTCTGTCTTATCGTGGCTGCTTGGCTCTGCTCGCGGCGTGAATTCCATGTCAAAACACCAGAACCCGAATGACAATGAGTGAGCAATGGCGAGGAATTAGAATTTCACCTCTTTGAGATAGCGCACGCTGAGCGGAATTTGATGCTCGCTCGAGGGCGACTCGTCTTCAATGAAGTACCATTTCGCTCCGGCCTTCTGGGCTGCCGGAAGAATTCGCCGATAGCCTATCCGTCCCGTGCCCAATGCGACGTCGTTTCGTACATCGGACGTGCCCGTCAACAAGCCAATCGGCGTGCTGTCTTTCATATCTTTAAGATGCACGAGCTCAAATCGCTTGGGGTACTTCTCGAACAACTCCACTGGGTTCTGCCCGGCGTGCACAACCCAGAAGACGTCCATCTCGTACGTGACGAATTCCGGTTTCGTTTCCTTCAACAGCAGATCAAACAGTGTTCCAGACCCGTAGGGTTGAAATTCGTAGCCATGCGTGTGATAGAAAAACCGCAGGCCCTCCTTCGCAAGCTTTTCTCCTGTTCTGTTAAATACCTTGATCGCCTCTCGGCAATCTTCCTCGGTAAACGCTCCCTTGTGAGCAATCCATGCGCAGCCGGCGTACTTTAATCCTAGGGCCTTCGCTTCCTTAACGATGCTTTCCGGATCATCGCGAAACCGCTCGTACGGCAAATGGGCGCTGATCGGCTTAAGGCCGCGGGCCTTCAGCTCGGCTTTGAACTTTTCCGGCTTCATTCCGTACGTGCCGGCAAGCTCGACGTACTCGAACCCGAAGTCGCGCACTTTGTCGAGCGTGCCAGGAACATCTTTTGCCAACTCGTTTCGCAAGCTGTATAGCTGCAGCCCGAGTGGGCCTTTGAACGAGGAATTGCGAGTAGCAGCGGTCGCGCTAAGTGAAAACGCTATCGCGAAAAAACTCAATGTTGGAGTCAACAAAAACAGATTCCTTGGTGTCATATTCTGCTCTTTGAGAGGAGGACGTACTTAACAACGACTTTATAACCAGCCACACGGCGATTGCCTAGTTTCCGTTGGCCGGCGGGGCGAATTCGGCGACTCGCAATGCGGCCAAATAATCCTCGTGTTGGTTGAGATTCTTGAGCGTGATTAGCTGTGGATCGGCCGCCATTAGTTCCTCGACCGGCACTTTACGCGTCGGCACTTCGTCGAAAAGAAACACGGGGCGCATCCGGCCCGCAGTTAGCAATGCGTTTAGGTGCGGCGCGATTCGAGGGCGGTATACCGCGGACAAGGGATGATAATATTCGCCATCGAACGGCACTGCGATTTCAAACTGCTCCAACGCGCCGAACATGTGCTCCACAAACGCGGGGACAAGCAATGGAACGTCACAGGCCGTCGCATAAACGACATCACAATCATTGCCAATTGCGCGGAAACCAGTCGCCAAACCCTGCAGCGGGCCGCGGTATTCCTGCTCGTCTCGCGCAGTCCGCACCGCCGGCGGCAGCTTCGGTAGCGCCTGATTCGGCGCTGCAACGACGACCATGTTCTTGGGGTCGACAACCTCGCTCAGCAGTCGGATGACTCGCTCTAGCATCAGCTCGGGTCCGAACGGCAGCGTGGCTTTGTCGCGGCCCATACGGCTCGATTTGCCGCCGCAAAGGATGAGTGCACCTCGGCGCATTACGCGGCTCCCCGGTAGTCGCGAGCGCATCGAGCAAATAGAATCGACGCCATTGATATCAAGAGCAGTTTCAAACAAGCGCAAGTCGGGCAAACATTCTTGTCTGCTGGCAGGCAGGAACGTCTGCCCTACGGTCATTAGTATAGAGCGGCCTACATGGCAATCACTATTACTTATCGCGGCGAGACATCCGTGCCGGTGGAGATTGAGGGGCTAACGCCCGACTGGGCGTGCACGAAGTCGATTGCTGAAATCGAGCGATTCGAGATTTTTCATGGAAACCGCAAGATTCCGCTCGCCGAGATGTTTACCGTAAAAGGCGATCCTGCGGACAAGCGGTTCGATTATGAAGGCAATCTGGCGGGCGTCCACTGGATCGGCGCTCACATGCGGACTGGGCACATCCACGTACACGGACCGGGCGGTCGGCACATCGGCAGTGAGCTGCGCGGCGGCGAGATCCATGTCGACGGCGATGCGGGCGGTTGGGTCGGATGCGAGATGCGCGGCGGGTTCATTCACGTTCGCGGGAACGCAGGCCACCTGGTCGGTGCCGCCTATCGTGGCTCCGCCCAAGGGATGCGCGGCGGCACGATCATCGTCGATGGAAATGCAGGAAATGAGATTGGACTTTCGATGCAGCAGGGGGTCATTGCAATCGGCGGCCAGTCGGGCGACATGGTCGGGTTCAATATGACCGACGGGACAATTATCATCTGCGGCGATTCGGGGATACGTCCTGGGGCGGGCATGCATGGCGGAACGATCGCGCTACTCGGCCCGACACCGATTGCAATCCTGCCCAGCTTCCGACTGGACCGAACAGCGGCGCCAGAAAAGCTACAGCCAATCGTGCAGGAGCTAACCGGTAAGGGCTTGCGATCGGAATGCTCGCAGTTGCCAGCGGCAATGGACGTGTACGTCGGCGATCCCGTTGCAGATGGGCAGGGTGAAATTTATTTACGCCACCACCGCTCTTGACGGCAGCCGAAATCCCATTTTTCGCAGCTCGTGTTGAATCGCTGGCGTCGCGAGCAGTTCGATGAAGGCCTGCACCGCCGGCCTGCCCAGTCGCGATTTCGGAACGACAAAGTCATATTGTTCATCTTTATAGGGGATGAATTGCAAGCCGTTCGCAGTCGCGACGCTTTCGATCGCAATTCCCCAATCGGCGCGGCCCTGTGCAACCGCGGCCGCGACGGCGTTGTGATTATTCGCTTGAACGGCGTAGCCGTTGGGGCGTGCGCCGGCCAATAAACCGTCGATGAGTATTCGCGTCCCGCTTCCCTGGTTACGATTCACCATCACGCAACTTGGGTCATTTACCAAGGTATGAACTAGATCGTCGATTACCCGTCCTTCAAAGCGCGAATCGCCCTGTCGATGGAGGATTCCCTGCCGGCGTCCGTATCCTGGGATGAGTTCCATTGCTGGGCTTAGAAACGGCTTGTTGTAGGTGCCGGTTTTCGGGTCCAGTAAATGGACGCCGGCCAGATCGCACTCGTTGCGGCGGCCCGCTTCAAGGCCTGCCGTGCTACCGACGTTCATTAACTTTGCGGTAAAGCCGGTTCGCTGCAGTTGGGAGAGCAGGTAGTCCAACCCTACACAGTGGCTGCCAATCACGATCAGGTCGGCGATTTGCAGTCCGCGGCCGATCGGTTGCACATCGACGATCTCGCCCGCGTCGAGAATCTCGGTATGCCGACCGATCGTGGCAAAGCCGTCGGCCCGGCTGAATGTTGTGACGGATCCGGATCCCTTTCCCATCGGATACGCGACCAAACCGGCGTCACTTTCGACCAGGTTCACAAGTAGGTACTCGGTGCGCCCGATTTCGGAATTCGTTTTTACGGCCATGCGGGCCGTAACCGTCTCCTGTTGCTCGGAGCGGCGTCCAGCCAGGGCGCGGATCACGGGCGCGACAAATTCATGAAACGTAAAAATCGCCGATGTGGGAAAACCGGGCAGGATAACGACGGGTTTGCCCTGGCTAACTGCCAAACAGATCGGCTTACCCGGCTTGAGGGCCACGCCGTGAGCGACGATTCCCGGATTATCGAGTTCCGCGACCACCCGGTAGCACAGATCGCCTTGTCCTTTGCTCGTGCCGCCGGAGAGGAGCACGACATCATAATTGGCCAACGCAACTTGGAGTTTGTCCCGCAATTGCTCCGCATCGTCGCGAACGATTCCGAGACCATGCGGAACTCCGCCTAGCTCACGGACGGTATCGGCAAGGATCTGTGCATTCGAATCGTACACGTGCGGCGGCCGCATTGGCTCGCCCGGTGCGATAAGCTCGTTGCCAGTGGAAATAATCGCGACGCGGGGCTGACGCCAGACGTTTACTTTGTTCTCGCCGATGGCTGCGAGCACGCCGGTTTCGCGGCTCGTTAAAACCGTACCGACGCGAAGTACAGTTTCACCGCGCGCGACATCCGTTCCGGCAAAGGACACGCCAAAACCGGGGGTGACCGCTTTTCTAACCTGCAGCGTTCCTCCAGCGAGGACGTCTGCGTGTTCAACCATCAGAATTGCGTCGGCGCCGCGCGGGACAATGCCACCGGTTGCGATGGCGGTTGCTTCGCCAGGGTGAACGTCGCAGCGCGGCAGATCACCGGCGTCGATCGACTCATCGGAAAGATGAACAACTAGCGGTCTCAGCTCGGTTGCCCCAAACGTGTCGGCCGCGCGAACCGCGAAACCATCGAAGTTCGAGCGATCGAATGAGGGTACGTCGACGCGGGCTATAACGTCGGCTGAAAGGACCCTCCCGAGCGCATCGTGCAGATCGATTCGCTCATCATCGAGCGGCTCCAGTCTGAGGGCCGTCTGGAACCGCGCCTGGGCTTCATCGCGGTCAATGACGTTCAGGAACTGCTCTTGGGACGACATGCGGCAAAGGTTTTAGTAGGTGCTCGGTCGTTGCGGCGCTAGTCCAGAGCAGCTCGCGTAGATTACTGGGACGCGTACGATGCGCTAATACAAAAACACTTCGACCTTAGCTCCTTCAGCGAATCCTTCGCTATCGCCCGGCACTAGTACAAATCCATCCGCTCGCGTTACAGAACTCAACACGGAGGCTCCGCTGATCGCCAGCGGCTCGGCGATTCCGTTGTTCAGATGCACTCGGGCGTAGTCGACACGGCCCACAACCGATACGAGTTTGCGCGCCAGGCGCGCGCCGACTCGAGCATACGGCCAATCGGGGAAGCGACCACCCAGCGCGCGAATCGCGCGGCCGGCAAAGAAATCATATGCGCAGAGACACGATACCGGATTGCCAGGCAGCAGGAACACGAGCTTGCCATTGAGCCGGCCCATGCCGGTTGGACTGCTAGGCCGCATGGCGATGCCGTGGACCGCGAGCTCGCCGTGCTCGGCCAGGAGCGCCGGGACATAATCTTCTTTGCCAACGCTCGAACCGCCGGAAACGAGCACGATGTCGGCGGATTCGTCGAGTGCTGCCCGAATGGCTTCGCGATCGTCGGGAATAATGGCCGCAACAATCGGCTCGCCGCCGTCCCGGGCGATGAGCGCGGCAAGCATCGGTCCATTGGCATCTGTGATTCGAAAGCCGTGCGGAGGGGTGCCCATTGGTAGCAATTCGTTGCCGGTGATGAGAACTCGTACAAGTGGTCGCCGGACGACGGAGACACGGTCAAACCCCAGCGACGAAAGCAGTCCAATGTCCTGCGCCCGCAAGGTTCGGCCGGCCCGGAGAACGATATCGCCAACGCGCACATCTTCACCCATTTGGCCGACGTGTTTTCCTGGTGAAACCTCACCGAGAACGATTACCCGGCTGCCGTCGAGCTGTGCGTTTTCAATGGGTAAAACCGCGTCCGCGCCGTCCGGCATCGGGGCGCCGGTCATGATCTGCACCGCTGTGCCGTGAGAGACGTCGCCCGCGAATGGCTGCGAGGGAAAGCAGGATCCGAGCAGCGATAATGGTAAAGCGTTGTAGGAGTTGGCCCCCGACGTGTCGTCGGCGATGACGGCCAGGCCGTCCATCATGGCGCGGGCGAAGCCCGGAACATTCACAGTGCTCCTGATGTCGCGCGCGGTCACTCGGCCAGCAGCATCAGGAAGTGGGACGTCCTCAGAATCCAGCGCGCCGAAATCAGCAACCGCCGAGTCGACCCACGCCAGCGCGTCCTCCACTGTGGTGCGCTGGGTAAAGCCGCGCATCCGCACATCGGCATTCGGGTGTTTCGACGAACTCGCTGGCATCGAGCTATTCTATCACGCGAATTCCGTTGCGGCCCATGTAAGGTTCGCCAAAGGCCTAAAGCTTGTTGAGAATAGCAGTCAGCACCTGGTCATCGGTCGGATAACGCGACGCGACCAATTTCCTTAATGGAATGGGCACCTCGTCCATACGGTATGCGGTCCCGGCGGCGTGAATTCCGTAGACGGCGGTTCTGAATTGCACCGTAGCAGAGACGGCGGGCGTGATGTGAGGGTAATCGAGGGCAATCGTGGGAATTTCGGTGAACGCCTGGCGTGCGCGCGCGGATAGATCGCGGCACGACTCGCTTCCCACCAGTAAGCAGGCATCGACTTCGCGGCGCTCCAGCAGTTCGGTCGCTGAATACTCGCCCGGGTTGTAGCGCGGATAGCCGCGCGACAAGTTCACGGCGAAAGGAAAACCTGTTAGCCAGCAGAGTACGGCGTCGGCACCTGTAACATCGCCGGGAATGCGAAGCCGCCGGGCGGTAAACCGAGTGTAGTCATTCAGGTCGGCAACAAGCCGCAGCAATGCTTCGACATTGGCGTGACGGAAGCCGCGCTGCGCCAGGCCGAGGCCGAAGAAAACGGCGCCGTAGCGACAACTCTTTAGTTGCGCAGTGAAGGCCTCCATTTGCTGGTGGGAGAGGCCGATGTCGAACGAAGTTGGCAACTCACCGTTCCGAAGTAAATGCCGCAGGGCCCAGATAAGATCGAAATCGGCATTGGCCCGGATCTTCAGGAATGTGTCGGCAAGCCGACTGGTTTCGGTGTCGTGCGAATCGACAACCACTACATGCCGGTCCATGCGGCCTCGCGGCGCGAAAAGGCCGGGCGCATCGACGCTGTAGCGCTCGAAGTGCCGCGGATGGCTCGTGACCGGATCGGCGCCCCAAAAAATCACGAGATCGGCTCGGTTGCGAACTTCGCCAAGCGAGCAGGTCGATTCGCCGACCTGCTGAATGGCCATGATCGAAGGGCCATGACAGACGGATGCGGTTGTGTCGATGTTTGCCCCCAGGCGCTCGGCCAGCAAAACGGCCTCTTTCTGTCCGGCGGTGCTGCTTCGCGAGAGTCCCCACACAAGCGGCGCGAGGCTGGCTTTCAGGATCTTCGCGGCACGCTTGATTGCCGTTTCATAGTCGGCGGGTTTGCCCTCAACTATGGCGAGCGGTTGCTCAGGTGCATTCGAGAGGGCTGTGAACCAGGGCTGTGCAAGGTGGCAGGCGCCTTCGGCATTGGTGATACGATCGCCGTTGAACGTGAGCCGCAGGTCGTCGCACACGCAGCCGCAAACGGTGCAGGCGACGTCGGAGAATGTCTGCGGCATGGCAGCTTCTTTCGGCCCTCTTTACCGGTCGCGTGATGTAGCCGACCGCAGCGAAATTGTCCGCGCTTGGCGGCACGACTATCATCATATATGGCCGGTTACGGCGGTACGACGGGGCAGGGGATTCGATGGAAGTTGCTGTTGAATTGTTTGGAATACCACGAGCCCGGGCAGGCGTCGCGCAGACGCGGGCAAGCGGGAGCAACTTGGGCGACGTGCTGGCCGATCTGGCGACGCAATTCCCGTTGCTTGCGGAAACGTGTATCAATGGCCGGTCGCTGCGGCCGGGGTTCATTGTGAACCTCTCGGCGCAACGGTTTGTGACGTCGCCGGACACACCGATTCAGTCGGACGATACGGTTCTATTGCTTTCCCTCGACGCGGGCGGCTGAGAAGCCGGCGGTTATCCAAATGAATTCCGTTCCCGGTTATCACGGCTGCTATCTACGAATCGATTTGTCGACGGGCACGTCGGCCACGGTGCCGCTCGATGAATCGCGTCTCCGACGCACTTTGGGCGGAAGCGGGCTCGGTGTTGATATTCTGCTGAGCGAAAAAGCCGCAGGCGTGGACGCGTTTTCGGAGGATGCCGTCCTTGCGTTTGTATTTAGTCCGCTGGTCGGAAGCCCGCTTACCACGTCGGCCAAGTTTGCGGTGGTGAGCAAGAGCCCGCTTACGGAAAGAATCAATGATTCGCTGGCCAGCAGCGGGTTTGCGATTGCGGGCAAGAAGACGGGCCATGACGCGATTGTGCTGACGGGCAAAGCGGGGCGGCCGTCGGTTATGCTCGTTGATAATGGTTCCATGCGTTTGGAGCCGGCCGAGGATTTGTGGGGGCTTGAAAATAGTGAGGTGCAACGCCGATTGCGCGAGCGTTTTGGCACGGAGTACCAGTTTGCAACGATCGGGCCTGCTGGCGAGCGTCTGGTCCGGTACGCGACGATTTCACATGATGGTCGGCATGCGGGGCGCGGCGGCAGCGGGGCCGTGCTTGGGGCAAAAAACATCAAGGCGATCGGCGTTCGAGGCTCGCAGCGCGTTGAATGGGCACACGCGAACCAACTGGTGGCAAATGCCAAGCGACTGTCTGAGAAGTCGTTTGGTCCGGCGACCGCGAAGTATCGCGAGCTTGGGACCGCTACGAATTTACTAGCGTTCAATCGGCTGAACGTGCTGCCGACGCGGAACTTCCAGCAGGGAAGCTTCGCGGGCGCCGCGGCAATTTCGCCGGAGCAGCTCAGTGTCTCCAGGGAGCGGTCGCGGGCGTCGTGTGCCGCGTGCACGATTGGCTGCGAACATCTGTACGGGATGCGAAACGGCGAGGGCAAAGTCCGGCTGGAATACGAGAACCTGTTCGCCTTTGGGCCGCTTTGCGGGATCGATGACGCTGATGTCGTGCTGCAGGCGTGTAAGCGGTGTGACGAATTGGGTCTCGATACGGTCAGCGCCGGCGGCACGATCGCGTTCGCGATGGAATGTGCGGAGCGGGGCTACATCGATGAGCCGTGGCTCCGGTTCGGCGACGGTGCGGCTCTTGCGCGTGCGCTCGAAATGATCTCTATCGGCGATGGTATTGGGAGGCAATTGGGGCAGGGCACTCGCCGGATGGCGCAGGTGGTGGGCAGCGATTCGATTTCATTCGCACCGCAGGTGAAAGGGTTGGAGATTCCGGGCTACGATCCGCGCGGGCTGCAAACGATGGCACTGGGTTTTGCGGTCGGCGCGCGCGGCGCGGACCACAACCGTTCGGGCGCTTATGAAGTCGACTTTTCTGAAGAGGTGGACCGACGGGCCGTGGGTCCCGAAAATGTGGGGCTGGCAATCGAAACGGAGAATAAAGCCGCACTGATGGATTCCCTCATTTTGTGCAAGTTCCTGCGCGGCGTATTTAGCGATTTCTACGCTGACGCGGCCGAGATGCTGCAGTTAGTAACAGGCTGGGATATTTCGTCGCGAGAATTGCGCGCGACTGCCGCAGCGATTGTCACCGCCAAGAAGCGTTTCAACATCCTTGCAGGGTGGACGCCGGCCGAAGATACGTTACCCGAGCGTCTACTCACTGAGCGGGTGCCGGAAGACGCTCGCGCCCAGCTTTCGACCGAGCGGCTTTCAATTCTGGTCGCGGCATACAATGAGGCGCGCGGGTGGACGGCCGACGGATGGCTTCCTTGAACCGCGTTGCCGATTGCCGGCGTACGCTATACGCTGAGTGTCGCTGATTCACACCGTATGCTTTCCTTGCGTGTCTGTATGTCCGAAACATTCATTCTCATTCCCGGCCGGACGAGCGACCAAGGTTGCGGGATCAGTGAAGGCAAGTTTCAGGCGAAATACCAGACGGAGATCAACACGCTGCAAGTGGCGCCTGGCGATATGCAACGGTTGCAATTGACAAAGGGCGACCGCGTACGACTGACGAGCGAAACGGGTCAGCATGTTGAAGTCGCCGTAACGCCGGCGAAGAAAGATGAATTGCCAGAGGGCATTTTGTTCATCGCGTACGGCGACATTTCGAGCCGGCTCATGGGCGGCGACACGCACGGGTCGGGGATGCCGACGAGCAAGGGTTTGGATGTGCAGCTTGAAGTAATTGATCGGTCCAGTTCGGTCTGACGAAGTGCGGACCGCAAGCGAGGCACACTGACCCGCCGTCTAAGCGAATTGCCGCTGTGGTTACGCGCGCTTATACTAAGGGTCGCGAGCTAAATACTACCCGGCATCGGCAAACTGTTTCGCATGGCAACTGTTTCGGCCCCAACGGCACCAACAAGCTCACGTGAACTGAAAATCGTTCAGGATGCTACCTGCACTTTTTGCGGCTGCGTCTGTGACGATATCGATTTAACCGTTCAGGATAACCACATAACGGAAGCCAAACGCGCGTGCGTTTTGGGCAAGGCGTGGTTCCTCAATCATCACATCGACGAACGGCCCAGTTGCTTGATTCGCGGTAAGCCCGCCAGCCTTGAAGAAGGTTTTGAGCTGGCCGCCGAGTTGCTGACTTCGGCGAAGTACCCGATCGTTTACGGGCTCAGTGATTCGCCATGCGAAGCTCAGCGCGTTGCCGTGAGCATCGTCGACTGGATTAGCGGCACGATCGATACGACGACGAGCGTTTGCCATGGGCCATCGGGAATGGCGTTTCAGGGCGTGGGCGAAGTGACGTGCTCGCTGGGCGAGGTGGCGAATCGCGGCGACCTCATTATGTTTTGGGGTTCGAATCCTGCGGAAAGCCATCCGCGTCACTTCACGAAGTACAGCCTGATGCCCAAAGGCATGTTCTTGCCGAATGGCCGCAAGGACCGCACGTGCGTGATCGTCGACGTGCGGAGGACGAAGAGCGCGAAGGCGGCGGATATATTCATTCAGATCAAGCCACGGAAGGATTTCGAAGCGTTGTGGACGCTGCGGGCGCTGGCGAAGGAAGTCGAATTGGATGCGGCCAACGTGTTGGAACAAACGGGCGTCGAGCTGGCGGTTTGGCAGGATCTCATGGCACGCATGAAGGGCTGCAAGTTCGGGGTGATTTTCTTCGGCATGGGGCTGACGATGACGCGCGGGAAGCATTGCAACAGCGAAGCGCTGCTGGCGCTTACGCGTGATATGAACGCTTACACGCGGTTTGTGGCGAAGCCGAACCGCGGGCATGGAAACGTCACTGGAGCAGACAATGTTGTGGCCTGGCGGACCGGATACCAATTTGGAGTGAACCATGCCCGCGGATATCCGCGTTTTAATCCCGGCGAATACACGACTTCCGATACGCTGGCTCGCGGTGAGGCGGATTGCGCGATGATGATTGCCTGTGATCCGATGGCGAATTTCTCGCAACCGGCGCGCGAGCATCTCGCCACGATTCCGCTGATTACGCTCGACACGAAGGAGACTCCGACGACGCGGGCGGCGACTGTCGCTTTCACTGTAGCGACGTATGGCATTAACACTGGCGGGACGGTTTATCGGATGGATGATGTTCCGATTCCGCTGCGGCCCGCCTTCGATTCGCCGCACCCAAGCGACTTCGACGTTCTTACCAATATTGAGCAGCGCGTGAAGTTGCGATTAGGGATCGGCGCGTAACCCGTTGTAGCTCTGCGGCAGTTTCGGGGCCGCAGCATGAGGGTTTAAACCCACCGGCAGAGGCTGGGGCAGCAAGCGAATGAATGGCTGAGCTTATCAGAATATCTGCTGGGACGGTTTACGATCCCGCGAATGGCATCGACGGCGAAGTTCGCGATATTTGGATCGCCGATGGGAGGATTGTTGCGGCACCCTCAAATCCCGCTACTCGGCCGACGCGCGAAATTGATGCTCGCGGGCTTGTCGTCATGCCGGGCGGCGTCGATATGCACTGCCACATCGCGGGTCCGAAAGTGAACGTCGCCCGGAAGATGCGGCCGGAGGAAAAGCGGAAGGCCCAGGTGCTACACCGCACAGCGAACACGCATAGCGGCACGTTGGGCAGTGTGCCGAGTACGTTCGCTACCGGCTACAAATACGCCGGCATGGGTTACACGACGGCTTTCGACGCCGCGATCCCGCCGCTTGGTGCCCGGCATGCTCATGAAGAATTCGAGGACACGCCCTGCATTGATAAGGGATTTTATGTCCTCATGGGCAACAACCACTATGTGATGCAATCGATCCAGCAGAACGAGCCGCAGAAGCTGAAGGCATTCATCGGTTGGCTGCTCGGCGCCACGAAGGGCTACGCGCCGAAGCTTGTGAACCCGGGCGGCGTCGAAGTCTGGAAGAGCCATCAAGGCGGCAACGTGCACAATTTGGACGAGCCGGTAGACCACTTCGGCGTGACAGCTCGCCAAATTATTGGCGGAGTTGCGCAAGCAGCCTCGGAATTGCGACTCCCGCATCCGGTGCACATCCACTGCAATAACCTCGGCATGCCCGGGAACTGGCAGACCACACTGGAGACGATGAAGGCTCTGGAAGGCCACCGCGCGCACATTACTCACATCCAATTCCACAGCTATGGCGGCGGAGAAGGCGACGAGAACACGTTCAACAGCAAGACAGTACCGTTAGCCGAGTATGTCAACGCACACAAGAATGTCACGATCGACGTGGGCCAGGTTATGTTCGGCGAAACGACGAGCATGACGGGCGACGGGCCGCTGGGCTACTATCTTTCTAATATCTTTAAGGGCAAATGGTTCAGCAGCGATACGGAAATGGAATCCGGCTGCGGAATCACGCCGATCAAGTACCGGAACAAATCGCTGATCCATTCGCTGCAATGGGCGATTGGGCTGGAGTGGTACCTGCTGGTGCAAGATCCGTGGCGAGTGGTGATGAGCACAGATCATCCGAACGGCGGATCGTTCCTTGCCTATCCGCAAATCATTCGACTACTTATGGACCGCACCTACCGCCAGGACGTGCTTAAGAAGTGTCCGGCAAAGGTTGTGGAACGTTCCACGCTCGCCGAGCTGGACCGCGAGTACACGCTGAACGAGATCGCCATCATCACGCGAGCCGGCCCGGCGCGTATCCTAGGGCTAAAGAATAAGGGTCATTTAGGGCCGGGAGCGGATGCCGACATTACGATCTACACGCCGGATGAGAACAAAGAGACGATGTTTGAGCTGCCTCGCACGGTCATCAAATCCGGCCGGGTAATGATCGAAAATGGCGAGATTCGCGACCCGTTCATCGGTAAGACGCTTCACGTTGCTCCGGATTATGATCGGGACGTCGAAGCGGACATCCAAGCTTGGTTCGAGAAGTACTACTCCATACGTTGGAGAAACTACCCAGTCGACGCGAGTTATCTTCACGACTCGGAGTTGGTGCCGTCCGACGCTTAGCGGCTCCGCTATCAAAGGGGGTGCGCTGCGTCTACAAGTTGACGACACTTGTCATCGACGGGCTCGATCGGGAGAATTGATCGGGACTAAAGAATCAGCACTTTTGCGACCGCCGCTAGCGTGCTTTCCAGCACAGTGGGATCCGAAGCTTGGAATTCACGTGACTTGAAGTCGCGGC